>UMFO01026107.1_pt1 | contig 37704 bp, 18 predicted proteins | sample 1965051 | NCBI WGS metagenome assembly UMFO01 (sample SAMEA4836050, study PRJEB28245) | human gut metagenome | biome: gut microbiome; material: fecal sample | place: Denmark | collected 2008
GTTTTAAAAAATATTGAGTAAACTAACTTAGGTATAACAAGTGAAGTTGTCAACTAAATCCAGTACAGTACATCTTTTTCGTTCCACTATAGTTATCTTTGCGTTTGACTATAGTTATCCGCAAGGGTAACTATAGTGTACTTTGCGGATAACTATAGTGGAACGAAAAAATGATAGCGATCGGAATGAAATCGATTAGCAAAAGAAGGAACTAAAAATAGCAGTGAAAAACTATCTATACTATAGCAATTGGTCAAGTACGGCACGGAACACCTTATCGGCATGTTCTTGCATAATCTTAATATAATTAAAGATAGGACGGTTATTTTTCATACTGTGTCCGATACAGTATTCTATTTTTTCAATTTGAATGCCTAAATCATATCCGTGTTGTGCAAATGTCTTTCGGGCGGAATAGTAAGTAACCTTTTTCTTTACCCCCGAAAGTTCTGTTACCTTATTTATATGTCGGAAGACTAAACTATATATTTGTTTATAAGATGAATATTTACCAAACTGCAAATGCCCATTTCTCGACATATATTTATCTATGAGCACTTTTGCTTCAGGCTGCAAAGTAAATACAATTTCATTTTCTCCCTTCTTGCTATTACGTGTTTTGTGACGCACATAACGCATATCGTTCTTATTTTTAAAATCATATACTAATAAATCTCTCAGGTTGATACCACCTAAATAATAGGTAAGCATAAAAATATCTCTCACCATGGATAAAGAAGGCTTTAAAAGCCGGACATCACGTATTCTCTTCAGTTCATCTATTGACAAATCAAGTTCCCGCACATTACTTGCCGGCATCTTAAAGAGGACAAAAGGATGAATGGAGTAAGATACATAATTCATCTTACCGGCATAATTTAATATCACCTTTATCAAAGTCAGATATATTCTGATAGTTGTATCTGCCAGATTCTCCTCGTGAAGAACTTTGGCAAATTCTTGGATATGTATAGGTGTCAATTGAATTAAAGGAAAATCCCCTTTCATATATTTGACTAATCTTTCGGAAGCTATCTTATAAAGTTTATAAGATTTCTCCCGCTCTTCTCCTTTCATGAAATTCATGTATTCTTTTGCAACAGCTTGAAAGGTTATACCTTTTTTCTTTTGTTCATAAGTAATTATACGTATAAGTTCGGTACATGAAATTGCTGGTAAATAGCTGATCGATGTAACAATTTCTTCATACTCATTGATTAGTTTCCGAAGACAGGCATTCATATTCGCTGCATTCTCATGCCTTACTACTCGACCATTTTTTAGTTGATTGGCAGAATCCAAAGTAAATTGGGTAGATATATATCTGGTTTGAGAATGATGTGCTACGGCTATCCTTATTCGATGTCTGCCATTTGATAATTTTTTAGTTGGAACAACTACAATTGAAAAATTCGCCATATCATTTTTAGGTTTATAAATTACTATTTTCCATACAATAAAATAGAAACAAAAAGGTTCATAGTCATTAGGTACTAATCGAAAATCGCTCCTACAGCATGGAATATCGTGCAAAAGACGGTATTTTCCATGCATTTGTACGATTCTGCATTGCTATATCTTGATTAAGTCGTTATGTTTGCAACACTTTTTCACAGGTAGAGTGTGAAAAATTACTTTTAAAAAGAGAATCTAACTTTTGTTTAACTTAACAGATGCACCTAATAGATATGGGAAACAACAAAAAAAATGCTTCATTTATTTCAATTGCTGGTTGGAAAAGAATGCAGCCATTGTCTTTTTTACTTTACGACGATTTTACTAATCAACAAAAATATGTTTAACTTTAAAAAACATGGTATGAAAAAAAACTATGTCACAACTGCTGTTGCCTTACTACTTTTAGCAGGATGTAGCAACGATATTAAAGAAACTGATATTCAGTTTACCGGTGATACGGGAGCGAAAGTTTCTTTTAGTGCAGTAATAAACAATCATGAGGCTAGCAATCTTGTTACAAGAGCTACGGAAACAAACTGGGAGGCAGAAGACTCGGTAGGAATCACTTGTGGTACGGAACAAGTGAATATTCATTACAAATACAAGGGCAATGGTCTTTTTGCAGCAAAAGGAGGAAATGCAGAAGAGATTTGGGTATTAGGTTCCGGAGAGTATGATGTAGTGGCATACGCTCCATTTTCTGGTACATCAGGTGAAGAACAACCTGTATTGGAAGTGACTACAGCCAGTGACAATCAAGCTACAGCAGAAGAACGTGCGAAGATAGATTTTCTTTTTGCTAAAGGGAAGGCTACATCACAAACCCCGAACGTGACATTAGCATTCAATCATGTGATGAGTCGTATTAGATTGGAGTTTCAAGCTGGCGAAGGTGTGGACTTGGCAGATATAACTTGTTATCTTATTGGGCTTAAGAATAATGGTACATTTAATCCTAAAACAGGGGAGACAACAGTCAGTGAAGACCCTGTTACGGATAAAGATGATATTTATTGGGATAAAATAGGAGAGCAGGATAATTATACAGTACAAGCTATTTTACTGCCACAGAAGGTGCAAGGCAAAGTAACTATCCAAGCTAGAATGAACGGTTATCTTTATGAAGCCGAGTTTGCTAACTTGACAGAATTGAAATCAGGATTTTCTTATAATTACATCATCAAGACAAATAAATACGAGGACAATAATTATGTGTTGACAATTACAGAACAAACGCAAATAATAGGATGGGAGGATGAAAACCACGATCCTATAACATCCGACCCGAGTATAGCTGAAACTGGAACAGAGATAACTAATCCTAGTTGGAATATTACAGAAGAAACCGTAACTCCACAGCCTGTTGTGAAGTGATCTGTTTACCAATCTAATATAGATAAAAATGCTAAAAATATAAACATGAGATTTATGAAAATATATAATTATATATCAATGCTTTTTCTGGCTGGCGCAGCCATAGTTGCGTCTTGCTCGCAAAATGAAGAACTCACCGGAGAAACACCGGATTCTTTGCAGGGATTTCAGATTAGTGTGTCTGATGAAGGATTTATGGACGAAAGTGGTAAGACACGTGCTACAGAGAATGGATATACTACCCGATTTTCTAACGGAGATGCTATCGGTATATTTGCGGTAAGAGGAGAAACGGTGGTAGAGGATATCAAGAATCGGAAATTCACACTGACAGATGGCTATTGGGAATTGACTGATGGAGGGGATCCTATTGAATACAAAGGTTCACAATTTCAGCGGATGACTTTTTATGCATACTATCCGTATAATGCGAATGTGACTTTTGATCCGACGAAGGTGGATCCTTTTGAAACATACGTCAACAATTGGAAAATAGGCAGTGAACAAAATGAAGGAAATTATACACAATATGATTTGATGACGAGTACGGGTAGTGTTCAGGGGGATCGTTTGAAAGGACAGATCGCTTTTACTATGCAACATCGGATGGCTCTTGCGGTAGTGAAGATGCCTAATTTGACCTATAGCTTTACAAATGGCGGTATAGATGATTATTTGTTACCATTAACAGCCGGTTCGTTTACAGTGAACAATACTCAAGCAACTCCTTATTATCAGGAAAGTACGGATACATACCGTTTCTTGGTTAATCCGAAGAAGGAATTCTCAATTAAGGGTACTTATTCTGGAGTAAGTGAGATGGAATATGAAGCTAAAGGTACGCTGGAAGGAGGAACGGCGAAAATGTATACCATCGAAGATAAAAGTAAAATCAACCATACTTTGCAGGTAGGAGACTATTTTTGTGCAGATGGAAAAATAGTTTCAGTAGATGCGGAAACGGTGCCGGAGAATGTGATTGGTATTGTATGTTATGTAGGAAATTCACAACCCAGTGTAACACATACTGAACTCTATTCAGCAGAAGTTGATGCTTTGCGTCGCGATTTCCCTGCATGTACGCACGGTATAGTGCTATCTATTAAGAATTCTGTGGTAAAAGATAGTGAACAAAATGATGTTGCTTTGAAAATGTTCCATTCAAGTAAGTCCGGTTATTATTCAGACTGGTTTACTTCAGATGAGAATTGGGCAAACAAGTTTGTAGGTTGTAACACAGAGAAGGATGTTAACAAGAATGATGCTTCATTGGTTTTCCCAGCACTAATGGGATACAATAATACACAGTTACTTACTATGTGTTACGAAGGTATGGGTAGTCCTTCTACTTGCGACCATGCTTATGCGTATATCAAGGCTTATCGTGAAGCGGAAGCTATTCCGGCAAATGTGACTCCTTGGTATTTGCCCTCTATAATGTGCTGGGATACAGTCGCTAAGAATTTGAGTGTTATTAACCGTTGTCTCAAGAATGTAAATGGTGATGAGATGACCTCTGTCGAGTCAGGAACTAACAGTGGACACTATTGGAGTAGCACACAGCGTTCTCCAGCCAACCAATGGACACACGGTATGGCTGGTGGAAGATATCACATAATTTGTGAACGTGATTCGCGTGCCGGTTATTTCCGTATGATGCTTGCATTCTAAAATAATGACGGTATATAAAGTCCGTTAAAATTATACTTATATCATGAACATATACATATATGAATAAGAAAAACTTTATAAAGGGGACAACCTTACCTGTCGCTCTGTTTTTCACTATAGCAACTTTTGCACCTGCATGGGGATTGCAAACAGCTTCGGCAGCCATCGAAGTTGTACAGCAGCAAAGTACTATAAAAGGAACAGTAGTAGATAGCCAAGGCGAACCGATAATTGGAGCAAGTGTACTTGCGGAAGGAACATCTAATGGTACAATTACCGATATTGACGGTGTATTTAGAATAAATGTACGTCCCGGTGCGAAATTGAAAGTATCTTTTATAGGTTATACCGATAAAAAAGTAGTAGCGAAAAATGACATGAAAGTCATTCTGGTAGAGGATGTGACAGCACTTGAAGAGGTGGAAATCGTAGCTTATGGTACGCAGAAGAAAGTGACCATGACAGGAGCTATCGCTAGTGTGAAGGGAGAAGAATTGACCCGTGTATCTGTAGGTTCGGTTTCCAATGTATTAGGAGGGCAGATGACAGGTTTGACTACCGTACAATATTCCGGTGAGCCGGGAGCGGATGCCGCTGAAATTTTTATTCGTGGTAAAGCTACTTGGGAAAATTCTTCACCGTTAATTCAGGTAGACGGTGTGGATCGTGAAAGTATGAGTGATATCGACCCGAATGAAATTGAATCCATTTCTATCTTGAAAGATGCTTCGGCAACAGCCGTATTTGGTATTCGTGGAGCAAATGGGGTCATTTTGATTACAACTAAACGAGGAAAGGAAGGAAAGGCGAAAATTTCGTTTACTACTTCTGCTTCTGTATTGATGCCTACAAAAATGGTAGAACAGGCAAGTTCCTATGACTATGCCCGTTTTCATAATCAAATGATGTCCGGTGATGGCAAATCTGCCTTATTTAGTGATGGCGTGATTCAAAAATTTGCAGATGGTTCCGATCCTATTCGTTTCCCAAATATACAATGGGCTGACTATATTATGAAAAGCTCTACGCTTCAGAGCCAGCATAATCTGAACATCTCGGGAGGAACAGATAAAGTACGTTATTTCATCTCTGCAGGTGCTTATACGCAAGGAGGACTTTTTAGTGAGTTTGATCTTCCTTATAATTTAAGCTATCAGTACCGTCGGTTTAACTATCGTACAAACTTGGATATGGATGTCACTAAAACGACTACTTTGTCATTCAATATTAGTGGTAATGTGAATAACTCAGACCAGCCGCGTACGAGTCAGGGATCTTCCGGATTGATTAAAAATATGTATTATGCTACTCCTTTCTCCAGTCCGGGAATCATAGACGGAAAATTAGTAAATTCGAGCGATGAGACTTATTCGGACGGGCTGAAATTACCATTTACTGGAGGTACAGGTATGGGATATTATGGAAATGGATTCAGCCAGACCAGCAACAATTCGCTGAATGTAGATGTGATTCTGGATCAAAAAATGGACTTCTTGACTAAAGGACTTTCTTTTAAAGTGAAGGGATCTTATAACAGCTCGTTTACAGTTAATAAAGTCGGTTCTGGTGGGTCTATTGCTACATACACTCCTGTATTGATGGATGACGGTAGTATTGCTTATCGTAAGTTTGGAGAGAATACAGATGTGAAGTATTCGTATACTACAGGCAAAGCACGTAATTGGTATATGGAAGCCAGCTTTAATTATAATCGTACTTTTGGTGATCATACGGTGACAGCCTTAGTTTTGTATAATCAACAGAAAGAGTATTATCCGAAAGTATATTCGGACATTCCTCATGGATATGTCGGATTAGTCGGACGTGTCACTTATGATTGGAAGAGCCGCTATATGGCAGAGTTTAATGTGGGTTATAACGGTTCGGAAAACTTTGCGTCCGATTTGCGCTTTTCTTATTTCCCGGCTGGTTCTATAGGTTGGGTGATGAGTGAAGAGAAGTTTTTCCGTCCTTTGAAGTCGGTGGTTAGCTTTTTGAAATTACGTGCCAGTGTCGGTTTGGTAGGTAACGATAATATTGGAGGATCGCGGTTTATGTATATGGCTGATCCATATAATGTCGGTTTAGGTGACTTGGCAAATCGTGTAACGGCAAGTGGAGGAGCAACTAACGCCTGGGGATATGGATTCGGAACAGATAATGGTACTGTTAGTCTGGGTGCGCGTGAGGTAGCTAAGAATAACCCTGCTGTGACATGGGAAAAAGCTCTGAAACGGAACTATGGTGTTGATATTAACTTCCTTGATGACCGTCTGAAAACAACCTTTGAATATTATAAAGAACGTCGTAATGACATCCTTTTGCGTGACGGTACAGCTCCGGGAATGTTAGGGTTCATTACTCCCTATTCAAATTTAGGAAGTGTAGACAGTTGGGGCTGGGAACTTTCTTTAAAATGGAACGATAAGATTGGCGATAATTTCCGTTATTGGGCGGGTATTAACCTTTCTTATAATCAGAATGAGATTCTTGAAAAGAAGGAAGCACCGCAGAATAATTTATATCAATATCAGAAGGGACACCGTATCGGTTCGCGTAGTCAATATGTTTTCTGGCGCTTCTATGATGAGGATACACCTGCGCTATATGAGCAGACATTTAATCGTCCGTTCCCCACTCACGAGAGTATTCTTCAAAATGGAGATGCAGTATATGTTGACTTGAATGGTGACCGTAAGATTGATGCAAATGATGCAAGTTATGACTATGGCTTTACAGACGATCCTGAATATATGCTAGGTATTAATTTAGGATTCAGTTGGAAGAATCTGGAAATAAGTACTCAATGGACAGGGGCCTGGAATGTAAGTCGTATGATTTCGGATGTATTTCGTCAACCGTTTTATTCATCTTCCAATAGCGAGCAGGGAGGATTGTTGGCATACCATCTGGATCATACATGGACACCGGAAAATCCGTCACAATCTTCGGAGTATCCGAGAGCTACCATTGATAATGCAAAGAATAATTATGCTACTTCCACTTTATATGAGAAAGATGCCAAATACTTGCGTTTGAAAACTCTTCAGGTGGCATACAATTTTCACTTCCCATTAATGAAGAAACTTGGACTGAATACATGTCAGTTGGCTTTTGCAGGATATAATTTGTGGACGATTACACCTTATTTGTGGGGTGATCCGGAGGCAAGAGCTACTAATGCACCTTCTTATCCATTGTCCAAGACTTATACGTTGAGCTTGAAATTAGGATTCTAAAATAGATAAAGGAAAGATACAATGAAATTACAAAATAAATGGTTCATCGGTGCGATGTTGGGAGCGGCGGTTTGTTTGGTTTCCACTTCATGTGTGGACGAAATTAAATTCGGAAACTCTTTTTTGGATAAGGCACCGGGCGGAAATGCTACTATTGACACAGTGTTCAATAGTGCGGAATATACGCGCCAATTTTTGAATACCTGTTACAGTAGACAGTATTACGGATTACCTTATAATACGGACAGTAACGGTAATATTCCTGATTCTTCCAGTCCTTATTTAGGAAAGAAGGATGCGCTAACAGACTGCTGGTCACTTTATTTTAGTGATGCGACTGTATATCAGCAGTATTATTTGGGTTCTCTCAATGCCAACTATGGCACGCGTGGTAATATTTTCCCATATACACGGGAAATGGTATGGGAAGTAGTGCGTTGGTGTTGGTTGCTAATGGAAAATATAGATAGAGTGCCGGGTATGGATAACACTGAAAAAACTCAGTTGGTGGCAGAAGCTAAATGCCTGATTGCGGCACGCTATTTTGATATGTTCCGTCATTATGGAGGTCTTCCATTGTTATATGCTTCATTCACCGGTACGGAGTCAGGTTATGAAATCCCCCGTGCTACGGTAGAGGAGACTGTTAACTACATGATAAAGATGTTGGATGATGCTATCAATTCCGGCGGATTGGTGTGGGCTTATGCTGATGCCGATCTTGCTAGCAAGGCCGGACACTGGACAAAGGCCGGTGCGATGGCATTGAAATGCAAAATCTGGCAATTTGCCGCTTCTCCGTTGTTTAATGATGTCAACGGATATGCAGGAGGAAACTCAGAGGCTGAACAGCAGCATCTGGTATGGTACGGTGGCTACCATGCGGAACTTTGGGATAACTGTCTGAAGGCTTGTGAAGCATTCTTTAAAGAGCTGGAGAGTCAAGGCGGCTATAGTCTGAATAAGGCTTCGGAAGAAACACCGGAACAGTATCGGCAGGCATATCGTATGGGATATATTCGTCAGAACAGCAAGGAGGTCTTGCATTCTGTCCGCACGAATATGTCGGACGCTTTCAACTCAAGTTCTTATATGTGGCATTCCTGGGCTGTTCCGTCACTTTGTCGTACCGAATATCCGCCTACACAGGAATATGTGGAGATGTTCCCATGGGCCGACGGTACTCCGTTTGACTGGAAAAAGACGGAAACAGAAGGTAAGTTGGATGCAATGTTCCTGACCGGAACATTCAAAAATGGAGAACAACTATTGTCGGAAATCGTATTAACCCGTGATCCTCGTCTGTATGAGCATTGCATGGTAAACGGATTGCCGAAGATGTTAGACTGGAGTGCAGGAACAATGTCCGGTTTACCTTATGAATTGTGGGTCGGAGGATACGATGAAGGACAAAATGCTGCACTTGAATCAGGTAACTATGCGACTGGTTATAAAAATATGAAATATTATTTGGGAACAGAGTACCAACGTCAGTATACGCATTGGGTATATCTTCGTTTATCTGACATTTATTTAACTTATGCAGAGGCCTTGCTTCAAGCCAAGAATGATCACCGGGGTGCTATTGACCAAATGAATATAGTACGTGCCCGCGTAGGATTGAAGAAAGATTTGGCGGAGTGTGTTACAGATAAGAATTTACTTTCTGACAAAGCAGCCTTATTGGAAGAATTGCTGTGCGAGCGTGTTCGGGAATTGGGGCTTGAAGATAGCCGTTACTTTGATCTTGTCCGTTACAAGCGTGCCGATCGTTTCGAGAAGCGCCTGCACGGGTTGCTCGCCTATCGTTTGGATGATACCGGTAATCGTATAACGGGAAATGCTAAATGGAATGAAGGAGATAAGAACAAGGGGGCATTGCAGCCTACTCGTTTTGAATATGAAAGGTTTGAGTTATCAAAGCCGGTCCGTCGGTGGTGGACATACGGATTTGATCCCAAATGGTATCTTTCTCCATTCCCGCAAACGGAAATTAACAAAGGATATGGATTGATTCAGAATCCGGGTTGGTAATGTGAGACAGCGAAATAGATTAAAACAATATTGAATATTGATTTATATGAGAAAAAATAAGATTCTGATACTGGCTTTACTGGTTTGTTTGAGCATTCCGGTCAGAGCACAGAATACAGACAACAACATTATAGGTATTGTTGTTGATAAATCGGGAAACCCAGTCTATGGAGCGTCCGTTAATGTGGAAGGTGGCGCAGTGGAGACCCGGGTTGAAACTGATAAAGATGGTAAATTCGAGATTGCGGTCGAGAAAGGACAACGTTTGAGTGTCGTTTCTGTCGACAAAGGCTCTACCACAGTTGTGGCAAAGACTGATGGTCCGATGACTATTGTGATGGGATATGCAGCGCAGACTATTGATGTGGGAGCTAACCGGACATTCAGTCGTCATGAATCAACAGCAGCTGTTTCTACCACCTATAACGAAGAGTTTAATAAGCGGTCTTCCCGGAATATATCCAATTCTTTATATGGATATGGATTGGGCCTTACTACTTTGCAGAATGCGGCCAGTACCGGGTTAATGGCAGATCCTACCTTTTATGTACGTGGTTTGCAGAGCTTGTCAAGTAGTACACCGCTTGTGCTGGTTGACGGTTTGGAACGAGACATGAGCTTGGTGAGTCCGGAAGAAGTAGAATCCGTTTCCATCCTGAAAGATGCCGCGGCTGTGGCATTGTACGGATACAAAGGGGTGAACGGTGCGATCTTGATTACGACAAAGCGTGGTAAGTACAAAACAAAAGAGATAACTTTTACGTATGATCATATCATTAACACTCAGTCTCGACGTCCGGAATTTGTAGATGCAGCTACGTATGCTTCTGCAGTGAATGAAGCGCGTGGATATGAAGGTTTGGGAGCTCGGTATACTCTGGAAGAAGTCGATGCTTTCCGTAATGGAGTAGGTAGTGGAGGGGCTTCCCGTATGTACCCTTATCTCTATCCTAATGTGAACTGGATTGATGAAACCTTTAAAGACAGAGGAGTTTCTAATAAATATACGATCGAATTCCGTGGGGGAGGAGCAAAGTTCCGCTACTATACTATGGCGAATTTATTAACAGACAAAGGGTTTATCAAAACCCCGAATGCAAATGACGGATATTCTACACAGAATATGTATTCACGTGCTAATTTGCGTACAAATCTGGATATTGATTTAACCGCCACTACCAAATTGAAGTTGAATCTTCTCGGTACCTTGTCCGAATCTCGGATTCCGGGGGCTTCGGTTAACCTATGGGATATGATTTATTCGATTCCTTCTGCAGCTTTTCCGGTTCGTACGGAAGATGACAGTTGGGGAGGAAGTACTACTTGGGCGGGAACATCGAATCCTGTCGCACAATCGCAGGGAGCTGCTTATTCTAAAGGACACTCTCGCAGTTTGTTTGCCGACCTTACCTTGTCACAAGATTTATCTGGTTTGCTGAAAGGATTGGGAGCAAACTTTCGTTTAGCTTATGACAACTATTCCAATATTCTGGAAGACCATAGCAAGACTTATACGTATGCCGGTTATGCAACAAGCTGGACAACTAACGGTCCGTTTTATACTGCCATTTCAGGTGGCGAATCCAGTGAAATGGGTTCGGGTGCAGGTATTGACAACTGGGCGCGCCAATTTAACTTTGCAGGTAGTGTCGATTACAATCGCTCGTTTCGGAAGTGGGATGTGTATTCTCAATTCAAATGGGATTATGAGTATCGTGATTCATACGGATTGAACACTACTATTTATCGGCAAAATGTATCCTGGTATAATCATGTAGGCTTCTCTAATCGCTATTATTTGGATCTGGCATTGGTTGGCTCGGCCTCCAGTTTATTGGCACCGGGGCATAAATGGGCTTTCTCGCCTACCATTTCTGCTGCTTGGGTGCTTTCGGAAGAAAAATGGTTGAAAGATGTGTCTTGGGTGAACTTCCTGAAATTGCGCGCTTCGTTTGGAGTGATCAATGTTGATTATCTGCCTAAAGACGGAAGTACTACCGTATATGACTATTGGGATCAGATTTATACGACTACCGGTACGCAATATAAGTTTAACAGTAGTTACGACTCTGAATTCGGAAGTACTATTATCGGGCGCCTGGCAACAGCTAATTCGACACATGAGAAAGCGTATAAATACAATGTTGGTGTTGATGCCGTGTTGTTCAATGGACTGGACGTGACGGCAGAAGGCTATTACCAACGGAGAAAAGATATTTGGGTCTCTTCCGAAGGAAAATATACCGATGTGTTGGGCGTAGATGCTCCGTTCGAGAATGCCGGAATCGTTGATAGCTATGGCGTGGAACTAGGACTTAACTATACGAAACGGTTAGGAGATGTAGTGTTCAACCTTGGCGGTAATTTTGCTTGGAATAAGAATGAAATTAAGGAACAACTGGAAGAACCGCGTTTGTATAAGAATCTTGTGCAAACAGGAAATCGGTTGGGACAAGTATATGGAATGGTAGCTGAAGGTTTCTTCAAAGATAAAGAAGATATAGCAAACAGCCTTCCGCAAAACTTTAGTACGGTAGTGCCGGGAGACATAAAATATAAAGATGTGAATGGAGACGGAATCATTGATGCCAATGATAAAACAGCTATCGGTTATAGTACGACGGCTCCGGAAATTTATTATTCTTTCCATTTGGGAGCCGAATGGAAAGGGATTGGAGTAGATGTAATGTTCCAAGGAACAGGTAACTATTCTGCTGTCTTGAATACGAAGAGTATGTTTTGGCCGTTGATAAATAATACGACACTTTCTACTCATTATTATGAGAATCGTTGGACACCGGAAAATCAAAATGCTAAATATCCTCGTTTGAGTTCACAGAGTAATGCCAATAACTATCAGGCTAATACGGTTTGGTTGGCAGACCGGTCATTCTTGAAATTACGTAATGCGGAGGTGTATTACAGATTCCCGAAAGAATGGATGAAGAAGACTAAGATATTGGGGAGTGCCAAGTTATATGTCAGAGGAACAGACTTGTTCTGTTCTGATCATATTGATGTGGCAGATCCGGAATGTTATGGTGTAGCGACTCCGCTGAATAAGAGTGTAGTAGTCGGTGTTACGATTGGTTTTTAATCATAAAAACAAAGCGAAAGAATGAAACTGAAAAACATTATCTACGGAATGATGTGTGTAGCCGCACTCGGTTCCTGCTCAGATAAGATGGAATATCATGAGTACAATAACTATGATGAGGATTTTGTGAAGCTCAACTTCGGTAATGTGGGAGGGCTGATAACAAATATCTATTTGTCCATGGATGTGGACTTTGGAAACTATAGCGGGGCAGTCCTTGGTTCTGCTACCGATGAGTCCGAATATGCTTATTCGGGAAATCAGATTGAAGACTTTTACAATGGTTCTTGGAGTCCGTCGAATGCTAAAAGTAGTATGTGGACATCTTGTTATGAAGGGATAGCCAATTGTAATTTGTATCTGGAGAAGTTTACCGGACTGACATTTCCCGAGTTGGCTTTGAACAGTGATTATGCACAACAGATGTTCCGCTATGCCAATTACGAGTATGAGGTGCGTTTCCTGCGTGCATATTTCTACTTTAACTTGGTACGGCAATATGGAGATGTGCCGTTTAGCGACCATATATTAACAGCCGAAGAATCGAATACGTTATCGCGCAGACCGGCACAGGAGATTTTTGATTATATCATAGCCGAATGTGATGATATAAAGGATAAGATTATTGTCGATTACAGTAAACTGGGAGATATGGCATTGCCTAGTAGTCCGGCGGAAACAGGACGTGCCAACCGTAAAACGGTATTGGCCTTGAAAGCTCGTGCGGCATTGTATGCGGCAAGTCCTTTGTTTAACCCGACTGATAATAGAGAACTGTGGTATCGTGCAGCTAAAGCCAATAAGGAAATTCTAGATGACAGTAATGGGTTTGCTGAAAAGGCAAAACTCTTAGTGGAGGATTATTCATCACTTTGGAGCAAGGACAATTACAATGACGCTACTAATGAATTGATTTTTCTCCGTCGTGCCACTACTACCACTAATTCTTTTGAGGGATATAACTTCCCGGTAGGGTTGGAAAATTGTAAAGGTGGAAACTGTCCCACACAGACACTGGTAGATGCGTATGAGATGAAGGATTCAGGGCTGCGTCCGGACGAGTTGGATAACTATGATCCCACTAATCCTTATTATACCAACCGCGACCCTCGTTTCTATCTGACCATTGCCAAGAATGGAGACGAAAAGTGGCCTAACTGGAATACTGTTCCTCTGCAAACCTATCAGGGTGGACTAAATGCGGAGCCTTTGAGTGGCGGAACTCCGACTGGCTATTATCTGAAGAAGTATTGTCAGACGGCAGTAGACTTACGTGCCGGTACAGCTTCAAAGACCTATCATTCATGGATTACGTTCCGTTTTGGAGAGTTCTATTTGAATTATGCAGAGGCTGTATATAAGTATCTGGGTAGTCCGTATGCAACGGATAATGAATTTACAACTTCGGCTGTGGATGCTATCAAAGTAGTTCGTACGCGTGCCGAGATGCCCGGATTCCCTCAAGGGATGACCAATGATGCTTTCTGGAAGAAATATCAGAATGAACGTATGGTAGAATTGGCCTTTGAAGGACATCGTTTTTGGGATGTACGCCGTTGGAAGGAGGGTGATAAACATTTCAAGAACATTGTTGAAATGAAGATTACGAAGAATGGGGATGATACTTATACGTATGAACGTAAGGTAAAAGAAAGAAGTTGGGATGATAAGATGTATTTCTTCCCGATTCCGCAGAGTGAAAAATCGAAGAATCCTAATTTGGAGCAGAATCCGGGGTGGTAACCCACAACCGGAATGCTGATGAATAGTGATAGGATATTCTTGCATAGAACGGATGTTTATAGAATAAAAAAACGAAAGAAATGAAGAAACATTATATAATACTGGGGCTGTTTTGTCTGCTGGCCATAGTTGCCTGCTCGGATAATGACCCCGTCGTTGAAGTGAACAATGGCAATCAGACGGAAGAGGAGTTGCCGCCTCTGCCTACTGAAGTTATAACGGGTAGCCGCGCCATGTGGGTGAGTTATGATCCTATTTCGGCTTCTGATCCCAATAACGCATCAGGGATTGCATCCGCATTGATTAGCTGGAGATTATTGAAGACCGATCCGTCTAATGTTGCTTTTGATATTTATAAATCAGTAGACGGTGAGACGGAAGTGAAATTGAATGAAGAACCTATTTCAAATACGACTTCCTGGGTGGATGCAGATATTGATGTATCAAAAACGAATGTATATCGGGTAACTCTTGCTAATCAGGCTGAAACGCTTTGCGATTATACATTTACTTCTGAAATGGCAGAAAAGTTTTATCATGAAATTAGATTAAACATGAATGTACCCGATGCATCGATTACATATTCTCCTGATGATATTCAGCTAGGTGACTTGGACGGTGACGGTGAATTAGAGATTGTGGTGAAGAGAGAACCATACGACGGAGCGAATATGGGAGTTTGGTTTAATGGTACTACTCTGTTGGAAGCATATAAAATGGACGGGACTTTCTTGTGGAGGATTGATTTGGGAATTAACATCCGTTCCGGATCACATTATACTTCTTATATCTTGTATGATTTTGATGGTGACGGTTTGTGTGAAATTGCTTTCCGTACTTCCGAAGGTACAAAGTTTGCCGATGGCAAGATTATCACTGACGCAAATGGGAAAGTGAATGATTATCGTAATCGTCAAACAGATGGTAAAGGTTGGTACTCCGGAGCGGCTATTGCGAGAGATCTGAATGACCCGTCTACAGCTACTACTTGCGGTTTGATAATGGAGGGTCCCGAATATATCTCTATTTGCAGGGGATATGACGGACGTGAAATAACTCGTATAGATAATATTCCACGTGGAGGAGAAGGATCGAAAGTGTCACGTGCCAAGTATTGGAGTGAATATTGGGGAGATGATTTTGGCAATCGTATGGATCGCTTCTTTATCGGTGTTGCTTATTTGGATGGTATTCCTGATGAAACAACCGGAGCGCGAGTGGCTAATCCTAGTTTGATAATCAGTAGAGGTATTTATAAGAATTGGCAGGTTTGGGCACTTGACTTGAAAGGTAATGAACTGGTTCCACGTTGGAAGTTTGATACAGCAGATCATTCGTCTAAATGGTTAGCGATGTGTTCACACTGTTTCCGTGTTGCTGATTTGGACGGTGATGGAAGGGATGAGATTTTGTATGGTTCGGCAGCTATTGACGATAATGGAAGCGAGTTATGGTGTAGTGGAAATGGGCATGGAGATATATTGCATGTCGGAAAATTCATAAAAGACCGTTCCGGATTGCAGATTGTTGCTTCTTTTGAAGAATCAAAAGATTATGAAGGTCAGGGAAATGGATATGCCTGTCAGGTGATTGATGCAAGAGATGGCAGTATGATTACTGGTCATGGAAGAAATTTACCGGTAGATGCAAGTGATGTCGGGCGTTGTATAGTAGCGGATGTTGACCCGGATAGTCCGGATTTTGAATATTGGTCTTCTACCCAAGAAGGTATGTTCAGTTGTAATGGTACCGGATTGGTTTCTACTACATATCCTACTGGCATTGCTAATGGTGTGATGTATAATGTGGCTATTTATTGGAGCGGACAATCGACACGGGAAATGTATGACCGTACTTGCATTGTAAGTTATAAAGACAATCCGGATGTTAATAAAACGAATAAGAAACGTTTGTTAAGTTTCAAAGATGCGTATGGAACGAATGATGGTAACCATGGAACCAAATACAATCCTTGTTACTACGGAGATTTCTTGGGTGACTATCGTGAAGAAGTTATTTTAGGCTCAAATGATAACAAATCAATCTATATATTCTCTACGAATCATCCTACTACTCATCGTCTGCCGCACTTGATGACAGACCATAACTATGATATGTCGCAGGCTATGCAGAACATGGGATATAATCAGGGTACCAACCTTGGTTATTATGTGGGCGCCGAAACTTTGAAGACATCCGAAACGGAAGAACCGAAAGAGTAAGAAAAGTCTTATTTTATTTAGTATAAGTTTATAAGGAAAGAACAATCCGGTTACAGTATCGGGTTGTTCTTTTTTCATATTTGAACGAATCGCCATATATATGGATAATATTCTATTTCTTAATTGAACAGCTCTCCCTACCTTTGTAAGGTGAGATAGCAAATATACATATGAAAAAACTCTTTATCCTTTTGTTCCTCTTCATCACTTTAGGAACAAACGCACAAGACAATAAAGTTTCCGGTCTCAACGCCCGCCAGTTTCATAAATATTGGAAGGTAGAGTCGGAATCTCCGGATTATAAAGTGACATTTCAGGGCGATACCGCTGAAATACTGTCTCCTAAAGGCCTTACCTTATGGAGGAAAGAAAAGATGAGCGGGCGGGTAACCATTGAATATGATGCGTGTGTAGTTGTAGAAAAAGAAGGAGACCGTTTGAGTGACCTGAATTGCTTTTGGATGGCTTCGGACCCCAAACATCCTGATAATATATGGAAACGTGAGAAGTGGCGTAGCGGAATCTTTCTGAATTGTTATTCTTTGCAACTCTATTACATGGGATATGGTGGAAACTATAACTCTACTACACGCTTCCGTCGTTATGACGGCAATGAAGCAGGAATCACAGATCCCAAAGTACGTCCTGCTATACTGAAAGAATATACAGATTCCGAACATTTGCTAAAAGCGAACCATTGGTATCACATTAAGATAACAAATGAAAATAATAGGATTAGTTATTACATAGACGGCAAGCGACTGGTGGACTTCCGCGATGCCGAACCTCTGACAGAAGGATGGTTCGGCTTTCGTACCACCTTATCCCGTATCCGCATTACAAACTTCCGCTATGAATGTTTACCACCCCAAACGTCTACTGTTCCTTTACATTGGATCGGCAATACTCCTGAACAAGACAAAGCTGTAAGCTTCGGAGTTCCTTTTGATGAAGGCTACCTATTTCCTGAAACTTCATTGCGACTAAAAACAGATAGAAATCAAGAGATTCCGGTAGATACTTGGCCATTGGCTTACTGGCCGGATGGTTCCGTGAAATGGAGTGGAGTTGCCGGAGTCATTCCTGCCGGAACAGAAAGACTGACACTGGAAAAAGTCCCCCAGAAAGTAAAAACTATCAATAAACAACCTAATGCTTCTATTGCTATAACTGAAACGCCTGAAAATATTCAAATTGAAACAGGCGTACTTTCTGTATTTATTCCCCGGCGAGGAGATTTCCTGATGGATAGCCTGCTCTATAAAGGAACTAAAGTAGGAGAGAAAGCGCGTCTTATTTGTAGTACTCAAAGCGAGCCGATTCAGGAAAATACATCTCAAATATCTTTTACTCGTTACATAGGAGAAATAAAATCAGTAACCATTGAACGTTTCGGCTCTGTACGGGCACTTGTCAAGTTGGAAGGTGTGCATCGGAACAGGAATAGGGAGATTGAAACGAGTCACGCTGAAAATAACCAAGTGAGTCACTCTAAAGGGAACCAAGTGAATCACTCTGATGAAAACAGTCTGAATAACCGTGAGTGGCTTCCTTTTGTGGTACGTCTCTACTTTTATGGTGGTAGTGAACAGGTCAAAATGGTACATAGCTTCGTCTATGACGGAGATCAGAAGAAAGATTTCATTCGTAGTTTAGGTATTCGTTTCGATATTCCTATGCGTGAAGCTTTGTATAATCGTCATATTGCTTTCTCGTGTGCGGATGGAGGAGTATGGAGCGAGCCGGTGCAACCATTGATAGGACGTCGCATGCTGACTTTAAATAAGGCAGATAATAAGAAAAACAGTCATGAAAAGAATGATACAAAACTGATACCGACTGATGAACCTTCTCTGCAACAGCAGCAAATGGAAGGCAAACGTATTCCGCCTTATGACTTTTTCGATGAAAAGAACCGTTCTCTGCTCGATAACTGGGCTTCATGGAATGACTACCGTCTGTCTCAACTCACTGCTGATGCTTTCTCCATTCGTAAACGCGCCAATAACGATAATCCCTGGATAGGAACCTTTTCCGGCACACGTAGCGATGGATATATTTTTGTCGGAGATATTACCGGAGGATTAGGACTTTGTATGCATGACTTTTGGCAGTCTTATCCCTCTTCTATTGAAATTTCAGACGCACGAACCCCGGTAGCTACCCTTACCGCCTGGTTGTGGAGTCCGGAGTCCGAGCCTATGGATTTACGGCATTATGATCGTATAGCTCATGACCTGAATGCCAGCTATGAAGATGTCCAGGAAGGTATGAGCACGCCATACGGCATTGCCCGTACAACTACATTTACACTTATCCCACAAGGTGGTTATATCGGGAAAAAGGCTTTTGCTGATTATGCCAAACAATTTTCTAGCCCTAGTCTGTTAATGCCAACCCCGAATTATCTTCATGCCCGCCAGGCTTTCGGAATATGGAGCCTTCCTGACCGCAGCACTCCATTCCGTACTTGTGTAGAAGACCGCTTGGATGCTTACATTGACTTCTATCAGAAAGCAATCGAACAAAACAAATGGTATGGTTTCTGGAATTACGGTGATGTGATGCATGCTTATGACCCCGTTCGTCATACCTGGCGTTATGATGTCGGAGGATTTGCCTGGGACAATACGGAACTGGCTTCTAATATGTGGCTGTGGTATAATTTCCTGCGTACCGGGCGTCTTGATATTTGGCGTATGGCTGAAGCCATGACCCGGCATACGGGTGAAGTCGACGTTTACCACGTCGGTCCGAATGCCGGATTGGGCAGTCGCCATAACGTAAGCCATTGGGGCTGTGGTGCAAAAGAAGCGCGAATCAGCCAGGCCGCTTGGAACCGTTTCTACTATTACCTTACTACGGACGAACGTTGCGGTGATTTAATGACTGAAGTAAAGGATTCTGACCACAAACTCTATGAATTGGATCCTATGCGCCTGGCTCAACCCCGCAGTGAATATCCTTGTACTGCTCCCGCCCGTTTGCGTATCGGTCCTGATTGGCTGGCCTATGCCGGTAATTGGATGACGGAATGGGAACGCACCGGCAACACAATGTATCGTGATAAAATCGTAGCAGGAATGAAAAGCATTGCCGCCTTACCTAACCGTCTCTTTACCGGGCCAAAAGCTTTAGGGTTTGATCCGGCAACAGGGATTATCACAACCGAATGCGATCCTAAACTGGAAACAACCAACCATTTAATGACCATCATGGGCGGATTTGAGATTGCAAATGAAATGATGCGTATGATTGATATACCCGAATGGAAAGATGCTTGGCTTGACCATGCCGCACGTTACAAGAAGAAAGCATGGGAACTTAGTCACAGCCGTTTCCGTATATCCCGCCTGATGGCTTATGCGGCTTATCATCTGCGTGATAGACAAATGGCAGAAGAAGCCTGGACGGACTTATTCACCCGTTTGGAACATACACCTGCACCCTCTTTCCGTATCACGACCATACTTCCGCCGGAAGTACCGGCTCCATTAGATGAATGTACAAGCATCAGCACGAATGATGCTGCCCTTTGGAGTCTCGACGCTATTTATATGCAGGAAGTTATTCCAATGGATAACTGAAATAGTGTAAAGTAGCATTAGTTACTTCCTAATCTATTAACAGCAAAGTTCTTCCGCATTAAGGATAAACTTCCTTTCCTTTATACCAAACTTACAATCAATTTATTATAAACTATAAACGCAAGTTCTGTTTTTATAAATGAAGCCTTTGATTATAAAAACAAAGCTTGCATTTTTAAAAACAGAACTTGCATTTATAGTTTACTCTTAAGCAAATGAAACTTTGGTACTAATCCAAAAGATGTTTGCAAAGGGATAAGAGTTACTTTTCTATTAATAGATTATAGGACAAGTAGTATACTCTATCCTTTACGTTCTTACTTTAAATAATTCTTTAATGGACAATCGGTCTTTTTCAACCCTTCAGCAATGCTTTTCGCATTCATGTGCGCTCCTTTCAAGGAAGTGTGCGTATGATCATGATTATAGTAGGTAACCGCTTTCTTGATGCCAACCTTTTCCAATTTATCGGCACTAATTTTATTTAAATCAATGAAATAAGCCCCGGTAGCTTCAGCTGCTTCACGTGTCCATTTACCGAAAGACTCTGTGTTGCGTTCTATCTTTCCCTCTTTCCATTTGTTGCGTGGAGTATGGCTTAAAACGATGGGAATGGCGCCTTTCTCCTGAACGTCCATAATGAATTTCCGAAGATACCAGCCGAATGTATAAATCACCTGATATTTCCCTGTTTTCTCCATCAAAAAGACTTTGCTCTCGTCACCGGAACCACGCAGTTCGGCACGGGCTTTGCCTACATTAATGTCTCCCGCATCATTATGTCCGAACTGAATCAGCACAAAATCTCCCGGTTGCAAAGCATTATATACCTTATCCCAACGACCTTCGTCTAGGAAAGTGCGGGCACTGCGTCCTGCCATGGCACGGTTTTCTACAGATATTTTATTCAGATTGAACTCGTCGGCGATTACGCTTCCCCAACCCCACATACCATTTTTGTCTTTATCCTCATTTCGGACCGTACTGTCTCCGATGGTAAACAATACCGGACGTCCATCTTTACGGCTGGAACCTGTTACAGTATCTTTCTCAATGGGCTTTAGATAATTGGCCAATTCCAGTCCCTCATAAGCACGTATTCCATCCGCAGCAGATTCCGCATTGACTTTAGCACCGAAAGCACTTGTGTGTATACGGTCGATGTAGAACATATATTTCACCTTATTCTTACCGAACTTCTCGAATTTGCGGGCACTGATATCATTCAAATCAATAAAAGGAACCCCCTGTTCTTCGGCTACTTGCTTTGCCCACAATCCGAAAGTCTTGTTGACACGTGTGATGATGGTGCTGTCTTTATCTTCCCAGGCATTGCGGGGAGTAAGCGAGAATAGGATCGGATGAGCACCTTTTGCTTTTACATCCTGAATAAAACGGCGCATATATTCCCCGTATGTATATACGGTTTCTTTCACTCCGGTCTCTTTGATGGTTACGTTCAGCGTATCTTTGCCGATTCCCGGAATAGAGGCGCGGGCACGTCCGCTGTCATAAGGACCATTGTCATTGTGTCCCAATTCGATGATAACCCAGTCTCCGGGGCGTACACCTTTGATTACATCCGGCCATAAACGGTTATAGAAAGTACGGCTACTGGTTCCACCCAACGCATGATTCTCAACAGTAATCCGGTTGGAATCGAAATATTCACCAGCAAAATAGCCCCATCCCCATTGTCCGTTGTTGCCATTGCCTAAAGTTCCGGTACGCATGGTCGAATTACCTACCAGAAACAGAACAGGGTTGTCACCTTTCCGGCTGGAACCGGCTTCCGGTCGCGAGGTACGTGCTTTATTCAGGCTATCCAGCGTGTTGTCAACCACCTGATTGACATCTGCCATGGGAGCGGAAACTTTATTTTGCGCTTGCAGTTGCAAACTGAACGTAATGGCTGTCAGCCAACATATATACGGGAATAATTTGTTTTTCATGAATCTGTTTTCTTTGAAATCCCTCACTGACCGGTGTCTAAACAGTCAGTGAGGGAACTAGCTACTAACTAACCTCTAACTAAACCTAATGAATGATTATCTTTAAACCTAATGAAAAAACTGTGTATGTTATTTTAATTTATAAACTTCTGTTCCGGCAAGCAGGAAACAACCGACTCCGTAGTCTTCAAAGTCGGGCACACTCTTATAAGTAACCGGCTGTCCGTCTTTAGGCTCTTTGCCTGTTCCCTGCACATATCCCAGGAATCCGTTCGGATGTACGGCATCTTTCACCATAGCGTTCCATGCTTTTAAAAGGACGGGAAGATACTCTTTACGGTCGAGCAATCCGTTGCGGACTCCCCAAGCCATACCATAAACAAATAAGGCTGTACCGGAAGTCTCTTTTCCTCCGAAGTTCGTCGGGTCGTGAAGACTGACATTCCAGAAACCATCTTCACGCTGACATTTCTTCAAAGCCTTGCTCATGGTCAGGAAATCATTGATATAGTCCTGACGGTGTTTCTCATCAGAAGGAATTTCATCCAATACACGTACCAAGGCAGCATATACCCATCCGTTTCCACGACTCCAATAGCAATCTTCGCCATTCGGCTCTTTATATGGAGGATTAAAATCCTGATCGCGCCACCACAGGCCGTCTTTGGGGTTGAACATACCCGTTTCATCGTGTTGGCTGCGTGTGTAGTAGTACATATCCCACATCTTATCGTAGTATTTCTGTTCTCCGGTCATCTTTCCGAATTTAGCGAAGATAGGCATTGCCATTTGCACAGCATCAATCCACCACCAGTCGTTCACCTGCGGGGTGTTCACCACCATATCGATACTTGCTTTGATATTCCGAATCATGTTCGGGTCTGACGGGCAGATTTTATAGATATCAATGTACGCCTGTCCGCAACAATGGTCGTCCGCATTACGGGTAGTATTGCCGTTGCGCATTCCCCATTTGTGGAAATCGGCCCAGTCGTAAGTATACTTATAATAATCCTCACGCGGATAAATAGAATAGAGAGCCATCAATCCTTCATAATATACACCACGCGTCCATATATTGCTGGGACGTACACGACCGTAAAAACTGGGAGTAGTGTAATCGGCATACTTTTTCATAAAGTAGTCATTAACCTTTATGATATTCTCTAAAGTCTCTTTTTGTGTCGGGAGTTCTTGTGCTGCGACCGTATGGACTGGTATCAGACAAGAAAGAAGCAATCCTGTAAAGAGTAAGAATAGTGGTTTCTTCATGGTACAATAGTTCTGTTTTATTAATTTGCTGTTTATACTAATTTCTATGGCAAAGGTAAGAGACGTTCTTTTCTTTTTCAATGGATTTCCGTGCAAATGTCTTTAAATTCGTTCACGAGACGGCAGAAAATAGTGTTAAAAGTACGTCTAATGATGATTTCTACATATATCTGTACAATATTCTATTTTATCAATGGGCTGCGTCCTTTACTTTTGTGTTGTAATTTGATTAATCGATAAAACTATGAAGTGCATAACTCTTTTTTTTAGTTTCTGCCTGATAGCTATCTTCTCGATAGCCCAGCCAAACTATGACTTTTCGAAGTTGAAACGCGAACGTCTGGGACGTGGTGTAATTGCTATCCGAGAGAATCCGTCTACTGTGGCTGTTTCCTGGCGTTATTTGTCTTCCGACCCGATGAATGAATCTTTTGATATTTATAGGAACGATGAAAAGATAAACAAACACCCGTTGAAGGATGCCACTTTCTTTCAGGATGCCTATGCAGGGACAGAATCTGTACTTTATACCGTGAAAGCAAGGGAAGGTAAAACGGAAAGTAGCTATCAATTACCGGCAAATGCCCCATTGGGTTATCTGAATATTCCGTTGAACCGCCCCGAAGATGGTACGACTCCGTCAGGGCAAAACTATTTTTATGCTCCGAATGATGCCAGTATCGGTGACGTGGACGGTGATGGCGAATATGAGATTATTCTGAAATGGGACCCGAGTAATGCACATGATAATTCACATGACGGCTATACGGGAGAAGTATATGTTGATTGCTATAAGTTGAGCGGAAAACTATTATGGCGTATTAATCTGGGACGTAACATACGTGCCGGTGCACACTACACCCAGTTTATGGTGTTCGATTTCGATGGTGACGGCAAAGCGGAAGTAGTGATGAAGACCGCGGACGGAACGGTGGATGGAACAGGAAAAGTGATTGGGGATGCGCAGGCTGACTATCGGAATGAACAAGGACGTATCCTGACCGGACCGGAATATCTGACAGTTTTTAACGGATTGACAGGAGAAGCGATGCAAACAATTGATTATGTGTCCGTAAGAGGAGACTTGATGGGTTGGGGAGACAGTCGTGGTAATCGCAGCGACCGTTTTCTGGCCTGCGTTGCCTATCTCGACGGCATACACCCAAGCGTAGTGATGTGTCGTGGATATTATACACGTACTGTTTTGGCTGCTTTTGACTGGGATGGAAAGGAGCTGAAACAACGTTGGGTATTCGACAGTAATAATCCCGGTTGTAAAGATTATGCCGGACAAGGAAACCATAACCTGCGGGTAGGTGACGTGGACGGTGACGGATGCGATGAGATCATCTACGGTTCATGCGCCATAGACCATAACGGTAAAGGACTCTACACCACGAAAATGGGACATGGCGATGCCATTCATCTGACTCATTTCGACCCCTCTCGTAAAGGGCTGCAAGTATGGGATTGTCATGAAAATAAACGTGATGGTTCTACCTATCGGGATGCAGCTACCGGAGAAATTTTATTTCAGATTAAAGACAGTACGGATGTGGGGCGTTGTATGGCAGCCGATATTGACCCGACTCAACCGGGCGTTGAAATGTGGTCTGTTGCTTCCGGAGGAATAAGGAATGTGAAAGGAGAAGTAGTAAAAGACCGGGTGAGAGGTTTATCCTGTAATATGGCTGTCTGGTGGGATGGAGATTTGTTGCGTGAATTGCTGGATCGAAATAGGATCAGCAAATACAATTGGGAAAAAGGAATCTGTGAGCGCATAGCTATTTTTGAGGGGACTCTTTCTAATAATGGAACCAAAGCGAATCCTTGCCTTCAGGGAGATATCGTGGGTGACTGGCGCGAAGAAGTACTGATGCGTACAACTGATAATACAGCTTTGCGGCTTTACGTCTCCACTATTCCTACCGACTATCGTTTTCATACTTTCCTCGAAGATCCGATTTATCGTATAAGTATCGCTACCCAGAATGTTGCTTATAATCAGCCTACACAGCCCGGATTCTATTTCGGACCGGAACTTCAGGGAACCGTATTCAGAGGATGTGAAATACCTAAAAAATAGATTATGAATGTTCGTGTCATAACCATTGCTTTATTGCTGGCAACCTTGCCGGTCGGCGCACAGAAAAAGAAAACGGTAGTGAATGATTCAAATACTCCTTTACATTTGCTGCAACCTGCTTATCAGGGTACGTATGGTGATCTGTCACCGGAACAGGTGAAGAAAGACATCGACCGTGTATTTGCCTATATAGATAAGGAGACCCCCGCCCGTGTAGTAGACAAGAATACAGGCAAACTGATTACCGACTACACCACGATGGGAGAGGAAGCACAACTGGAACGTGGTGCTTTCCGTCTGGCAAGTTACGAATGGGGAGTAACCTATTCTGCCTTGATAGCAGCTGCCGAAGCTACGGGCGATCAACGTTACATGGACTATGTGCAGAACCGTTTCCGCTTTCTGGCGGAAGTGGCGCCTCATTTTAAACGTGTGTACGAAGAGAAAGGTACAACAGACCCTCAACTGCTGCAAATCCTCACTCCTCATGCCCTAGATGATGCCGGGGCTGTGTGTGCAGCGATGGTGAAAGTCCGTGTGAAAGACCGCTCACTTCCTGTAGACGGATTAATTGAGAACTATTTTGATTTTATTCAGAATAAAGAATACCGGTTGGCAGATGGTACTTTTGCCCGCAATCGTCCGCAACATAATACACTTTGGCTGGACGACATGTTTATGGGGATTCCCGCAGTAGCCCAGATGAGTCGTTATGACAAGGCTCAAAAAGAGATATATCTGGCGGAGGCTGTCAGACAATTCCTGCAATTTGCCGACCGTATGTTTATCCCTGAAAAAGGATTGTATCGTCATGGATGGGTAGAAAGCAGTACCGATCATCCTGCCTTTTGTTGGGCGCGTGCCAATGGGTGGGCTATGCTGACAGCATGCGAATTGCTCGATGTATTGCCGGAAGATTACCCCCAACGTGCGAAAGTGATGGATTATTTCCGGGCTCATGTACGCGGAGTGACTGCCTTGCAAAGTGGAGAAGGGCTTTGGCATCAATTGCTCGACCGGAATGATTCTTATCTGGAGACGTCTGCTACGGCTATTTACGTATACTGTTTGGCGCATGCTATCAATAAAGGCTGGATTGATGCCATTGCTTATGGACCTGTCGCTCATTTGGGATGGCATGCCGTGGCCGGTAAGATCAATGCGGAAGGTCAGGTGGAAGGCACTTGTGTGGGTACGGGGATGGCTTTCGATCCTGCTTTTTATTACTATCGTCCGGTCAATGTATATGCGGCACATGGATACGGACCAGTGCTTTGGGCAGGTGCGGAAATGATCTCTCTATTGAAGAATCAGTACCCGCAGATGAATGACAGTGCCGTTCAGTATTATCAGGTGAAACAGAAGACGACTGCACCTATTTTTGCCATCGATACAGAAGAAAAGAAAGATTAACTTTAAATAGATAGAACCATGAAACGAGAAGCTTTTAAAATGTATTTAAAACCCGGATGTGAAGCTGAATATGAGAAAAGACACGCTGCCATCTGGCCTGAATTGAAAGCATTGCTTTCCAAAAACGGAGTGTCGGACTATTCGATTTATTGGGATAAGGAGACCAATATCCTGTTTGCTTTCCAGAAAACGGAAGGTGAGGCCGGTTCGCAGGACTTGGGTAATACGGAGATTGTGCAGAAATGGTGGGACTATATGGCGGATATCATGGAAGTGAATCCGGACAACTCACCGGTGTCCATTCCTTTGCCGGAAGTATTCCACATGGATTGATTTTTTAGTAATTAGGTGAGCCGTTTCTTTCATTATCTCAACTATCTTGACTATTTTTGTCCAACATTTATTATTAATCTTGGAATCTATATGATGCAAAGACACCTTTTGATCTTTACCTTTCTTGTTAGTTTTGTGTTGAATGCTTATAGTGCAATTGAGCTTCGTTCTACACAAATGAGAACGAGTGACGGCCTTCCCAATAACTCTATTCGATATATTTATCAGGATAGTAAAGGTTTTTTGTGGCTGGCTACCTTGAACGGGTTAAGTCGTTATGATGGCAACTCTTTTCTCACTTTCCGTCCGGAAATCGGTGATGAGGTATCTTTGGCAGACAACCGTATTTACGATCTGACAGAAGATAAAGATGGCTTTTTGTGGATTTCTACTACACCTGAATTATATAGTTGCTATGATTTGCAACGTGCCCGTTTTGTGGACTATACCGGTTGTGGCGAGTTAAGGCAGAATTATTCAACGGTTTTTGTCGCTGCTAACGGAGATGTCTGGCTTTCCCATTCGGGAAATGGCTGCCGGAAGATGGTACATCAGAAAAATGGTGAGATGACATCTACCGTATTCAGGACCGAACGTGGAAACCTGCCGGATAACCGGGTGAAATTTGTGAATGAGGATGCCAGTGGCCGTATCTGGATCGGCACTCAATGCGGACTGGTTTCTGTCTCCAACGGACAATATCGGATAGAAGACCGATTAATCCACTTCACTTCTTCGCTGTCCTATAAGGACGATATGTATTTCCTTACAGCAGATGGAGATATCTATTATTATCAGGAGGCTACTCAAAAGATGCAAAAGTTGGCTTCTCTTGCCACTGTGGCAGGGGCGACATCGCCAACCGGAAATTTCCTGTTGAAAGATAAGTGGGTGATCCTGACTACTACCGGAGTATATACTTATAAGTTTGCTACCGGAGAGATGGCCGCAGATCCTCGTTTGAATATTAAAAAGGGAGAATTGATACGTGATAATCGTGGAGATTATTGGATATACAATCATACGGGACGGCTTACATACGTGCTTGCCGAAACCGGAGAGAGTAAGGATTTCCAGTTGATTCCCCAGGATAAGATAAGTTATATTGACTTTGAACGTTATCATATCGTCCATGATTCCCGGGGAATTATTTGGATTTCGACCTATGGAAATGGGCTTTTCGCTTATAATACCGCCGAAGATAAACTGGAGCATTTTGTGGCGAACATTAATGACCAGAGTCATATCAGTTCGGATTTCCTGCAATATGTGATGGAAGATCGTGCCGGTGGCATCTGGGTAGCTTCGGAATATTCAGGCTTGTCCCGTATTTCCGTATTGAATGAAGGAACTTCCCGTATCTATCCCGAATCCCGTGATTTGTTCGACCGGTCGAACACCATCCGTATGCTTACCAGAATGTCTAATGGGGATATCTGTGTAGGTACGCGTAAGGGGGGATTATACACCTTTGATTCAAGTCTTCATTCGAAAATGACCAATCAATATTTCCATTCTAATATCTATGCTCTCACCGAAGACAAACAGGGACGAATGTGGATGGGAACTCGTGGAAATGGTCTCAAAGTGGGGGACACCTGGTATTATAATAATCCTTCTGATTTGACAGCCTTATCCGATAATAACGTTTTTGCCATTTATCGCGACCGTAAAGACCGCATGTGGATAGGAACATTTGGCGGTGGGCTGGAACTGGCTGAACCTACTCCCGATGGTAAATATAAATTCCGTCATTTCTTCCAGCAAACATTCGGGATGAGAATGGTGCGTGTGATAGAAGAAGACGCAAATGGGATGGTGTGGGTAGGAACCAGTGAGGGTATTTGTATTTTTCATCCGGATTCATTGATTGCAGATGCTGATAATTATCATCTTTTCAGTTATACAAACGGAAAGTTTTGCAGTAATGAAATCAAGTGTATCTATCGGGATACGGAAGGGCGGATGTGGATTGGTACGTCCGGTTCGGGACTGAATCTTTGTGAGCCGCAGGATAACTATTGCTCTTTGAAATATGAACATTACGGAACTTCCGAAGGATTGGTTAACGATGTAATCCAGTCTATTCTGGGAGATAAAAAGGGGAATCTCTGGGTTGCCACCGAATATGGTATTTCCAAATTTAATCCGGCTACCCATTCTTTTGAAAACTATTTCTTTTCTTCCTATACATTGGGAAATGTGTATAGTGAGAATAGTGCCTGTATGCGCGAAGATGGAAAACTGCTTTTTGGCACAAACTACGGATTAATAGTGATCGATCCTGAAAAGATACAGGATAACGAAACTTTCTCCCCGGTTGTTTTCACGGATTTATATGTCAATGGAACCCAGATGAATCCGCAGATGGAGGACTCTCCGTTAAAGCAATCGTTGGCTTATTCGGACGAAATAACCCTAAAGTTTTTTCAGAACTCATTCTTGATAGATTTCTCTACTTTTGATTATTCGGATAGCGGCCATACCAAATATATGTATTGGCTGGAAAATTACGATCAGGGATGGAGTGCTCCTTCTCCTCTGAATTTTGCTTCGTTTAAGTATCTTAATCCGGGAACTTATATACTTCACGTCAAGTCGAGCAATGGATCAGGTGTTTGGAATGATAGCGAGACTACACTGAAAATTGTAATTGTCCCTCCATTCTGGAAAACGACTTGGGCAATGCTGGGTTATGTGCTGTTATTAATCATAGCCTTGTACTTTGCTTTCCGTATCGTTCGTAACTTTAACGGCTTGCGTAACCGCATCAATGTAGAAAAGCAGTTGACAGAATATAAACTGGTGTTTTTTACCAATATCTCTCATGAATTCCGTACTCCGCTTACCTTGATTCAGGGAGCATTGGAGAAGATTCAACGTGTGACTGATATCCCGCGTGAATTGATATATCCGCTGAAAACAATGGATAAGAGTACGCAGCGTATGTTGAGGCTTATCAATCAGTTGCTGGAATTTAGAAAGATGCAGAATAATAAGCTGGCACTCTCTTTAGAGGAAACGGATGTCATCTCTTTCCTTTATGAAATATTTTTGAGCTTCGGAGATGTAGCGGAACAAAAGAATATGAATTTCCGTTTCCTGCCTTCGGTGCCGTCCTATAAAATGTTTATTGATAAAGGAAATTTGGATAAGGTGACTTATAACCTGCTTTCAAATGCCTTTAAATATACTCCTTCGAACGGAACAATTATTCTCTCGGTGAATGTGGACGAAGGGAAGCAAACTTTGCAGATTCAGGTTTCGGATACGGGAGTGGGGATTCCTAAAGAAAAGCAGAACGAATTGTTCAAGCGATTTATGCAGAGCAATTTCTCCGGTGACAGTATTGGTGTCGGTCTGCATTTGAGCCACGAACTGGTGCAGGTACATAAAGGTACGATTGAGTATAAGGATAATGAAGGCGGTGGTTCTGTATTTACCGTATGCATTCCGACGGATAAGACGGTGTATTCGGAGAAAGACTTCCTTGTCCCGGGCAATGTACTGCTGAAAGAGGCGGACGGACATGCGCATCATTTGTTGCAGCTCTCGGAAGAACTTCCTGACTCGGAAAAACTGGCTGTTCCTCTGAATAAACGGAAAGTCTTGATTATTGAAGATGACAATGATATTCGTGAATTCTTGAAAGAGGAAATCGGAGCCTATTTCGAAGTAGAAGTTGCTGCTGACGGTACATCCGGATTTGAGAAGGCACGTACGTATGATGCCGATTTGATTATCTGTGATGTTCTGATGCCGGGAATGACGGGATTTGAGGTAACTAAGAAGCTGAAATCGGATTTTGATACGAGCCATATTCCTATTATTCTGCTGACTGCTTTGAGTTCGCCGGAGAAACATCTGGAAGGTATAGAAGCCGGAGCGGATGCTTACATAGCCAAACCGTTTAGTGTAAAATTGTTGTTGGCACGTGTGTTCCGCCTGATCGAGCAGCGCGATAAATTGCGTGAGAAGTTCTCCAGTGAACCGGGTATTGTGCGTCCGGCCATGTGTACTACTGACCGAGATAAAGAATTTGCAGATCGGTTGGCTGCCATCCTTGAACAGAACCTCGCCCGGCCTGAATTCTCTATTGATGAGTTTGCGCAGATGATGAAGTTGGGACGAACCGTATTTTATCGGAAACTGCGTGGAGTAACGGGATATTCGCCTAATGAATATTTACGTGTTGTGCGCATGAAGAAAGCAGCCGAGTTGTTACTGTCGGAAGATAATCTGACGGTTGCAGAAGTCTCCTATAAGGTGGGTATCAGCGATCCTTTCTATTTCAGTAAATGCTTCAAAGCTCAATTCGGAGTAGCACCGTCCGTCTATCAGCGTGGTGTGAGTAATGATAATGATTCTCCGCAGGATTCATAAGAATAAGATTAACTAAAACAGCATAGTATGAGACTAATTTCTTTTTGTAAAATATTACTTTTAAGCGGTTGCTTTACAACTGTTTGTACTTCTATGAATGCACAAGACAAAGTTATGAAAAAACAGGATTCGCCTATTGATATAGATTTGTGGCAAAACGGCTTACCCAATACGAATGGGATGGAAGCCCAGGGATATGATGATAAAAAGAATAATTTCAAACCTAGTATCCGAGTATATTTGCCGAAAGCTTCTCAACAGCCGGCGAGAGCTGTTATTATATGTCCGGGAGGTGGATACGGGCATTTGGCAATGGCTCACGAGGGGTATGACTGGGCACCGTTTTTCAATGAACAGGGAATAGCTGCTATTGTCTTAAAGTACCGTATGCCTAATGGTAATCGGGAGGTTCCCATGTCGGATGCATACGAAGCTATTCGTTATGCGAAAGAACATGCTTCTGAATGGAATATTAATCCTGATTGCATTGGTATCATGGGATTTTCGGCAGGTGGTCATTTGGCCTCTACAGTGGCTACGCATGCTTCCGAAGAACTTCGTCCTGCTTTTCAGATTCTTTTTTATCCGGTAATTTCGATGGAACCTAAATACGGGCATGGTGGATCGTGCAGACAGTTTCTAGGTGAAAAAGCAACGGAGGAATTGAAAAAGGAATTTAGTAATGAGTATCAGGTGGATTCGCTTACACCAAGAGCGTTTATAGCTTTATCCGATGATGACAGGGGCGTGGTACCTATGAATTCTATTCGTTACTATTCTGCTTTGAAAGAAAAGGAGATACCGGCTGCCATGTATATTTATCCCAGTGGTGGGCATGGATGGGGAATGAAAGATAGTTTTAAATTCCGCAATGAAATGTTGATGGAGCTGAAGGCTTGGTTAATGACTTTTTAAAGTAAATGATCGAATCTTATGATATAATTCTTCTTATGGACAGGTTGCTCTTGACAAACCCTTTTTTATGTTGTATATTTGTAGGTGTGAATATCAATGAGTAAAAGGTATCATTAAAAAGAATGAAAAAGAAAATAGTACAATATGATGACAATATATTAGGGAACTCTTGCAGTAGTTAAACTGTGAGAGTTTCTGTATGAGCCAGAGGCTGCGAATCTTTATGGGGTTTGCAGCCTTTTTTGTTGCAAAAAAAGACCGCTATATCTTTAAAGTCGGAATTTATCATTTATAATAAACTTGGGTACCGTTTATAATAAACTCCTCAATAATTTATTAAGAACGTTGAAGAGGATTATGAAAGAAGAGTTAATTTTTTTTCTTCTTTGATATATGATAAAATATGTTTTATCATGAGTTTACTATAGAAAGTAAATGAAATGGACGTTACTATCACGAAATTCTATTCTTTTATAAAGAAGATGTGCTTTTTTATTTCGGACATAACGTTTTTATTCTGGTTCTATGTATATATAAAAGTGTATCCGGATATGGAATATTGTATATGGATAAGTAGTATTTGAATCCTTTGCATAGAACTCCATAAGAAAATCAATATCTCCATATCCTTAGGCTTGGGGTGAATGGGAAGATGCGGTACTTTTGCGGAAAAAGTAATAAGCAGTAGAAAATGATAAAGTCAGCAATTTTAATAGTAGCGACATGTTGTAGCTTGCAGCTATTTAGTCAGGAAAAATTTCCCGATGGTAAAATTATACCGGATTGGTTTTACAAAAATGAAAAAACTGATATAAATGGATTAGGAAAGAATTTCTTGATTACCGACTATGGAGTAGTGAATGATAGTACACTGTTACAGACAGAGAAAATTCAGGCTGTTATAGATTTGGCGTCTAATAATGGAGGCGGAGTCATTGTTATACCTGAAGGTACTTATCTTAGTGGTGCGCTGTTCTTTAAGCCGGGAACACACTTGCATCTGGAAAAGAAGGCTGTGTTGAAAGGTAGTGACGATATTAGCAACTTTCCTGTAATAGAAACACGGATGGAGGGACAGAACCTAAAGTACTTTTCAGCTTTGATTAATGTTGATAAGGTAGATGGTTTCACCCTTTCCGGAAAAGGAAAAGTTGATGGAAACGGTGAACGATATTGGAAGTCATTCTGGTTACGGCGTAGTGTTATCCCTAAATGTACTAATATGGATGAACTGCGTCCTCGTCTGCTTCATATATCTCATAGCAATAATGTACAAGTTTCAGATGTGCGACTTGTTAATTCTCCGTTTTGGACAACTCACATTTATAAATGTGATAGCGTAAAACTTTTGGATTTGCATATCTTTTCACCTTCTTTTCCCGTAAAGGCTCCAAGTACGGATGCAATCGATATTGATGCGTGTAAAAATGTACTTGTCAAGGGATGCTATATGTCGGTTAATGATGACGCAATTGCATTAAAAGGTGGCAAAGGACCATGGGCTGATCAAGATCCCGATAATGGTGGCAATTGTGATATTATCATTGAAGACTGTACTTTTGGATTCTGTCACGGAGTGCTGACTTGCGGTAGTGAATCGATATATAATCATAATATAATTCTTCGACGCTGCAATCTGGATCAGGCTAAACGCCTGTTGTGGTTGAAAATGCGTCCGGATACTCCCCAACAATATAAGTACATCCTCGTTGAAGACATAAAAGGAAATGTCCGCAATTGTATCTTTATTGCTCCTTGGACACAGTTTTATGATTTGAAAGATCGCAAGGATATGCCAGTCTCGTATTCCAGCTATATTACAATGCGTAATATTCATCTGGATTGTGATTCCTTTTTTGCTGTAGAGAAATCAAAACAATATAAATTATCCAATTTCTGTTTTGACAATTTGACTATTACGGCTAAAAAAGATGTGAAGATAGATGAAGATATTATTGATGCATTGGTTATGAGAAAGGTTGAGATAAATAAAGTGAATTAAAAAAGAATGGTAGAAAGACTGGAAAATCGTACATAGCCTGTAAAATCGTACAAAATAGGCGTGTGATGGGCTGTACACATATGAATTTACATAAGAAAGTCGAATTCTCCATATTCCTTTTCTTTAACTCTACCATGTAATGCGGTATCTTTGACATGTGCTTATTCAGTAAAATATTGAATCTAAAACTATAAAATACAATGAAATTCTGTAGAATTATTTTTTGTCTGTGGTTATTGGTCTGTTTCTTTCCAATAGGTATTCATGCAGATATACAACTTCCTTCTATATTATCAGATAATATGGTACTTCAGCAAAATGCGAAAGTACGTTTCTGGGGAAAAGCACGTCCCGGAGAAAAGATTTTGGTAAAGACTTCATGGGATCATAAGAAATACAAGGTGACTGCTTTAGCAAACGGTCATTGGGAACTGATGATACAAACACCGGCTGCTACTTCCGGACAATCTGTAATGTTGAAAGGTGATAATAAGATCCGGATCAATAATATATTAATAGGTGAAGTTTGGCTTTGTACGGGACAGTCAAATATGGAATTTCCCGTAGCCCGTAATCCGCAAGTGAAATGGAAAACAGGAATGTTGAATGAAGCGGAAGAAATGAAAGATGCTGATTTCCCGGAAATCCGCCTGTTTCATGTAGAGCATCAACTGGCACCTGATGATGAAAAAGAAGATTGCGTTGGAAAGTGGGTGGTTTGTAATCCGGAGAATCTGAAAGACTTTTCTGCTGTAGGATTTGTCTTTGGACGTAAATTGTATAAAGAATTGAGTACACCGGTTGGATTGATTCAGTCTACTTGGGGAGGAACACATGCTGAATCTTGGACAAGTATGAAAGTGATGGAAAACAATCCGCTGTATGCTGATGTCTTAAAACAATATTCAAAAGAAAGGGTGAGTAGGGAAAAAGATAAGTGTAAGGTTCCGGCTACTTTGTGGAATGGCATGATTGCTCCTATAGTAGGGTACACTGTAAAAGGAAATATCTGGTATCAGGGAGAATCCAACTCTGTTCGTTATGAGAAATATCAGGAAGTATTTACTAACCTGATTAATAGTTGGCGGAAAGAATGGAATCAGCCGGATATGCCTTTCTATTTCGTACAGATTGCACCACATTACAAGCAACCGGCAGGTATTCGTGAAGCACAATTAAAAACATGGTTAAGTGGACTTGAAAATATTGGTATGGCAGTAGTGACGGATGCAGCCGATTCTACAGACATACATCCACGAAATAAGGTTGCACCGGGCGAACGGCTGGCAGCTTGGGCATTAGCAAAGCAATATGGTAAAAAGATTGTTTATTCAGGACCTCTCTACAAATCAATGAAAGTGAATGGGAGAGAAATTACATTAGATTTTGAATTTGCGGAAGGTGGCCTGCAGACACCCGGCAATGAACCGGTAAAAGGATTTTTTATTGCCGGCAATGATGCGCGGTTTTATCCGGCTGATGCTGTGATTGATGGAAGTTCGATAACACTTTCTTCAACTTATGTCTCTGCACCTGTAGCTGTACGCTACGGTTATGGGACTTTCTTTAGAGTGAATCTGTTTAATAAAGCCGGACTTCCGGCAGTCCCTTTCCGTACGGATACTTTTGCTCCCGACACTTATTATCGTCTGTTTGCCGATTCGGAAATTCGTCGTTTCCCGGAAGCGTGGCAACTGGATCATGGAAAACGCCTGTATTTTGGTTATGCGCAAGGAGTAGGTTGTTGTGCGATGTTACAAGTTTGGAAGAAAACAGGAGACCGTAGGTACTTTGATTATGTAGAGGCATGGGCTGATTCTTTGGTAGACGACAAAGGAGAGATTCATTTATATAAGAAAGAAACCTATAATTTGGATTATATCAATTCCGGAAAAGTTCTGTTTGATTTGTACAATGAAACCAAAAAGGAGAAATATAAATTGGCTATCGAGAATTTGATAGATCAGCTAAAAAAGCAACCTCGTACAACAGATGGAGGTTTCTGGCATAAGAAAATATACCCTAATCAGATGTGGTTGGATGGATTGTATATGGCTTCTCCTTTTATGGCTAGATATGGAGCTGAATTTAATCGTCCGGAATGGATTGATGAGGCTGTTAAACAGTTCACTCTCTGCCATCAGCATACATACGATACCAAGACGGGATTTTATTATCATGCATGGAATGAGGACCGGAGTCAGCGCTGGGCTGATCCGGAAACAGGCCATTCTCCTAATTTCTGGGGACGTAGTATTGGTTGGTGGTTTATGGCTTTGGTAGATGCTTTGGAATATATTCCCCAAGAGCATTCAGGTTATGCTGATATGATTAAATGGACGAAAGAATTAGCAGAAACCCTTTCAAAATACCAAGATAAAAATGGATTATGGTATCAGGTAATTGACCAACCTTCACGTACCGGTAATTTCCCGGAAGCATCTGTTACGACACAGTGTATGTATGCCTATATGAAAGCTGTGAACAAAGGATATATTGATAGTCAGTATCGTGCTATTGCAGAAAAGGCCTTTAAAGGTTTGTGCGATAAACTGCTGATCTCAAATCCGGACGGCACATTGACATTAACAAGATGTTGTCAAGTGGGTGGGTTAGGTGGTAAGCCTTACCGTGACGGCAGTTTCGAATATTATATAGGAGAGAAAATGAGAGATAATGATGCGAAAGCGACAGGACCTTTCATTATGGGATGTATTGAGTTGAATTATTGAGTGTATTCCATAATAGATGTACACTTTTTAAGTTTGATTTTATTTATTAATCAAATTAATAGTTTAAATTATAATTTATGTTGATGAAAAACACAGTATTTTTTCAAAAAAAGGCATGTCCAATTGCCGTGAGATGCTTAACAAGCATTTTATATTTCTTTTTGTTTTCACTCTCGTCGTTAGCGGCTTTT
>UMFO01047344.1_pt1 | contig 36598 bp, 38 predicted proteins | sample 1965051 | NCBI WGS metagenome assembly UMFO01 (sample SAMEA4836050, study PRJEB28245) | human gut metagenome | biome: gut microbiome; material: fecal sample | place: Denmark | collected 2008
TTAATATCATTAATCTCTTCTCTAGAAATATTATCTCCATACTTAATACCTTGGAACATAATATACCTATTATCAGTAATGAAGTATAAAGTGCCTTGATCTATTCCATTTAGGGATGAATATTCTTGAGAAGTTACATATTTTAATTTAATCTCCTGATTTTCTCCATCCCATTTAAATTGAGCTACTAACCCATCCTCAGTTTTAACTAATTGAACTCCACTATCACTTTTAGCTAAAACTAAATTAGCTTGAAGTCCTATACTTGTTTGAGTTAATTCAACAGTAGGAAGAGGATTAGAGTTATCTAATGATATACTAGAAGGTCTTTTTATAATAGTAACATGGAATGTACTCTCAATGGTAATCTCAGTTGTGGTAGTCCCGTCTGTAATAACTAAGAAAATATCCCTATTAGTGAAATTTAAATATTCCTGTCTTATAACTGAATATGTAATAACATTAATAGGCTCAGCAGCTCTAAGGCTGAATGGAGAAACATCTGATCTATTTATAGAATTTAAAACAATGTGTCTATTATTTATAATAGCATTAGCTATTTTATTATAAATTTCTTCAGTTACATATTCTACTTGTAGATCCTCTATGTTTATAATCTCAATATCAGAGAATATAATTCCTTCTCCTGTTATTTCTACAAATGTTCCATTATCCATAAGAGCTTTGTTTCCAGCTCCTGTTAATTCCGGATAACTATCTAACTTATTCTTTCTTGATTCAGTTAAATCATATGTAGATAATCCTTTTCCTTGAACCTTATCAACTTTGTTAATAATAGTTCCTACTAATGTTTTTTCTTCACTAGTGTAATCATTACTAGATAATCCTTTTCCAGGCTCTTTATCTACCTTATTATCTACTGACTCCTTAGTCGCAAGTTCAACTTTCTCAGTTTTGATTAAATTATTGAGCTTGGAGATAATTATATTTTTCTCTGTTAAATTATTATCCTTAACTGTTAATATAATCTCATTATCAGTGTCTGATATTAATATAACTGATTTAATTAATCCTGTATTATCAGTAGTATAAATATCTGCATTATTCTCTATAGCTAGAACTAATCTATTGTAATTCTCATCTGATATTCTTCCTCCGCTTGGTATATCATTTATTTCTGATAAAATTAAAGTTTCTGAGGATGGAGCTAAAGATTCAGTTAAACTAGGAGATCCTATTAATTCCTTAGTGTTAGAATTATATATGAATTTAACTGTTATTAAATTTTCTCCAGTTATAAATTTTAGCTCATGTGCTATTTCATTATCTGAAACAATAGTAGATAATATAGATTGATGAGGAATAAGATTAGTAGTTGAAGAATTGTCTTGAATAGATAATTCAATACTGTTACTATTAGAAGGGTCTTTTAGAGCCTCTCCAACTAATTTTAAATCCTCCTCATCTATAAATTCTAGAGGTTTAGTTCTTATTCTTATAACTCTAAAACCACTTATATTATATTCTCTTTTACTATTTTCTGAAGTTACATTAAGAATATTACCCTCAGAATCTAAATCGCAAGTAATAATATAAGTACTAGATACAATCTTACCATCTTTTATTATAGATCCTTCAAAAATCAAGTTTACTTTATCATCTGAGAACTCTATATCAGAAAGGAAATGATAAATTCCGTCATAGTAAACATAAACTAAATAATTTAGCTCATCACTTATCTTATCATTTATTACTTGTATTAGCTTCTCAATGTTGTTTATTGTTATTAAATTATCTGGATCAATAGAAACCCCTCCTTGTCTAAGAAGATCTTCTATTAATGAGAAATTATAATTTAACTTAACAACAACATCTCTAAGTAAGTCACCTTGAAAATTAAATGGATACCTACCTATTCTAAATCTCTCCATTTAGTTTGATTTTAATTATTCATAATTTTTGTACTTCTCTACTTATCTTGCAAATATAGTGAAAACTTAAAGTCTTTCCAAATATAATATATAGATATAAAAAAAAGAAGAGGATTACTCCTCTTCTTTACTTTTTAAAAATCTATGGAAATGCCAAAATGCTTTACCATCTGGTATACACTCATCCTTTAACCAAGCATGAGCACATTTAGCATATGACTGAAGGTTATCTTGTAAAACTGATGAGAATAAGAAATACATTAGATTTAGCGCATAAGTCCAATCATGTTTATTAAACTCTTCACCAAATTTAACTCCGAATTTCTCTGCGATTTGCTTAGCTTCTTCACATTTCCATCTAGGCTCTCTTTTTCCAAAATGTTCAGCTACTTCTTCTAAAGCATCTTCTACATAATCTTCATCAAAATGTGGGCCTTTTATAGCTTTCCATAAATCACATTTTAACATACAGAATAATTCTGGATCTTCTTTCTTAATCTCTTCAATATATTCCCAAACTTCTTCTTCAAGGTCTTTTAATTCTTCAGGAACTTCTCTATCATCCTCGTCGTCCTCATCATCAAATCTATTTCTCATAGATCTGTTTCTATTGGATCTTCCATATCTTTCTCTTTCCTCTTCCTCCTCATTCCTTCCAAATCTTCCTCTTCTACTATATCTATTCATTCTACTATTGTCTTCTTCATCGTCTTCATCTCTAAAACCTCTTCTAGAGTATCTACTATCTTCTCTTCCAAATCTGTTTTCCATATCATGTTTGTGGTAAGGTCTTTTGTTCCGACCCATTTCCTCTAACAGTCTCTTGATTTTTTCCATTGCTTATAAGTTTAGTAAGTTCTTCAATTTTCTTTTCCAAAGCTAAAAATCTGCTATCATCTGGAATATTAGGAGATAAATTGGGCTCTTCACCTAGTAATTCTTTTTCAACTCTCTCACATTCTTCAAGAATTTTATTATACCTATCTAAAGATTTAAGTTGGTTAGTAGCATCAGTTTTTCTGACTCTTATTTCCTGCAATACATCTTCTCTAGTTATACATATTGTCCTATTATCAGCTCTAGCTATGGACATCTCTTTAGTTACTGTGAAAGGAAATTGAACTCCATTGAATAATGCTGTGATTGTAATACTCTGAGGAGGTTGTTGGTTACCCAATCCGGCCTTCTGCATGAGTTGATACATATTATTCATGTTATCCTTAGGTGGTTCATTAATTACAGAGGATTGTACTAATCCTTTTATATATGTTAGATCCTTCTTAAATTGATTATAATCAATTAAATATAAAGTATCACCTGGTTTTAATTCTCCAAAATTCATATGACATAGATTTTTAAATTGTTAATAATTAAGCTGCGGGTGCTGCTGCTACATTAAATTCTAATGTAACATTTCTTACAAATTTATTAAATGCTCCGTCTGGACATCCACCGCAGGTGTTTATAAATGTTTCATCTCCTAAAACTGTAGTTTCATCTATTGTTGGCAATGTACCTACTGCTGGAGGATTAGTTAATCTTAATGGAATAGAAATTGTGTAGTTCTTTACAGTGGTCTTAAGATTACATTCTGTAACAGGTCTATAGGTCATCGTGTGCACTAGCGTATAATTTACTAGGAATGTATCTGAAGTTCCTTGTCTGATTATATTCTTTTCCACTACATTAATTAAACTAGAGAATCCTTCTCTTGCTACATTAACTGGGAATCTTTCTACAACTTGTAGATAGGTAACTCCTGTGTCTACAAAACCTTTATTATTTATTACACTCATAACTTATTAATTTAAAGAAAGGGAGATTTCTCTCCCTTAGTTATTATTAATTAAATTAGGCAGGCGTTACAGTTGTTGAAGCAGCTGCACATCCGCATCCACATCCAGTTTGAGGAGCTATATAAGCTGGAACTGGTCTAGGTGGGATTATACACTCTAAATAAGATAATTTAGTGTTTATAGGATTGATAAGAGCTTGCAATGCATTGTATTGTTGTAATGTTTGAACATTATTATTTAACTCAGCATTTCTTAATTGTAAGCTTTCGATCTTATAATCACATAACATATCTTTCAAGTTTTGGAATCCTTGATTGATAGCAATAGTTTGCTGATCTATCTTAGCTCCTACATTGGCAAACCCAACATTCATATTATTATTAATGTTGCAAGTTTGTTCTTGACATCTTAATTGTTCTTGGTAACCTAAGCTAGTTAAATTTAAGTTAACAGCATCAATTGATCTCTGAGTTGTGCAGCAGCATTGGTTAATAGCATTTTCTATACTACATCCTGTAGATTGTACAGTTGTTAAGATTGCACTATTAGATTGGCAGATTTGATTGATTATATCTTTCTGTCCTAATCCTACTGTTTGAGCAACTTGGTTGATTGCATTTTGAATTGCATTAGTGTCACAATTTAATTGTGTAGCTAAATTCTGTACGAAATTAGCATTATCTTTAGAAGCTGTTTGGATAGCTGTTAGTAAGTACTCATTAGATAAAGCTGATTGAACTTCTGGTGTTGATAGAACTCCTCCAAGTCCTCCACCTCTGTTTCCAAATCCACCCCATCCGCCGTTACAGAAAGCTAAGATGAAGATTAACCAAACTGCCCATTGTCCTCCCCAACTATTATCGTTGTTGTTATTACCATCTCTTGTAAGAGCTAGTAACCCAGGAAGATCATTCATTCCACTTGATTTACTCTCAGGAATAAAATTAAAAATGTTAGGCATTCCTTCCATGCCTGCACTATAATTTCCCATAATTTAAAATAATTTAAAATTAGACATAAAAAAACTATCTTCGCGCTATTGATCGTTTTCAATAGTACAAAGATAGTTCATTTTATTAGGATTTTAAATTATTTTCTATCTGCAATTCACACATGCGATATTTTGTATAGAAGTCTTTATCTAAGCCTTTAAGTGATTCACATTTGTTTACTGATCTAATGATTATACTATGATGTTTATCATAGTATCTTGATAATCTATAGAAGGAGATGTAGTACTTAACATGTAATATGTGGAATAATACACTCCTTGCATCAGTATGAGATCTAAATTTTCTATTTCCTCTAAGATCTTCTAGAGTTATATTGAATACTTTACAGACTATTTCTTCTTTTAGGAATAAGGTTCATATTCTCATTCATAATATTATAAGTTTAGATGGATATTAAATTACTCCCTCAATGTCAAAAAGATTGTATTTAATATAGATTGATGTTATAATATATGATGAGATATGATATTAATTATGCATCTGTTACTATATATATTGTAGTGCTTGACCTAGATGATGGAAGCTGTGATTCTGTTCCTACCCAGATATCATAACCATTCCATTTAGTAGCTGTAGTAGAGGTAGCTGCATTACCAGTAATTGATACTCCTAAAGTAGTAGAACATTGAGTAATGGTTCCTGCATTCATATAAACTGGAACTGTTGAGGAGCCTACTGTGGCTGAACAAGCTGTTGCAGTACCTGCACTTAGATAAATAGGTTTAGCTGTACCTCCTACTGTAGAAGAGCCTAATTTAGATGCAGTAGTTGCTGTTGTAGCATTTCCACTTAAAGCTCCTACAAATGTTTCTGCAGTAATTTTTACTCCTGAATTGGAACCTTGACCATTACAAAATTTATACTCAGTAATAGGATTAGTAGTATTTCCACTAACTCCTGATCTATAATTAATATATATACTAGTAGTATTAGTATTGGCAAAGTTAAATTCATTTGAATTAACTATAAGATTATTACCACTTGCTTGTACAGCATAATTTTTATTATTTACCCACGATTGAGTGGCATATCCAGAAAGAGAAGAACTAGTTAAGAATCCACTATTGTTGGTTAAATCACTTGTTCTAGTAGGAATTTCATCAGTTGTGGCTAATTTTTTTCTAACCCAAGTAGATTTATCAGTGCTATTTGGTCCTGACATTATGTAAGCGCTAGGAGTTGCAGCTTTTACTACTCCAATAGCTGTTGCATAAGGCACATCACTCCATGAATATGCATTCATTAATATCCAGTCACAATATCCTCCCCCACTTGATTCGGCATTAGTGTACATCATGTTACATTGTAATTTGTATGTACCTATGGAACCTGGAGCTATCACACCTCCAGAACCAGTATACTTACCAACAATATATTCATGAGTATGTGCAGAAGGTGTAAATGAAGAAGGTTTTCCTGTAATATCATTCCATGATACTGACACAGATGCTGATCCTTTAGTAACTGTTAAGGTATGTCCACTTGCTGATATTCCTGTTACTACATTGCCACTTCCAGAAGTAGTTATAGAGATAGAAGGTATAGTAGGTATTTGATCTGTAGTAGCTATTTGTTTACCAAATAATTTACCTGTTCCTGCTTTACCAGAAGTCCAATCTAACTGTAAAGCCTCAGATCCAGACATACCAATTATAAAAGAATGTCCAGTATCTAAAAGCTCCATACTAAGTAATCTCTCTGTTGCAACTGTTGTATTTATGGCTGCACCAGATCTTCTAGCTAGTATCAAAGGAGTTTGACCAGAATCATTAGGTACCTGAATACTTAATGCTCCAGCACCTTCATCCCAAGTATTACCAGCACCTCCAACTACATCAACTACAATATTATTTCTTCTACTACTCATAGTTAGAGCACCTGTTAATGTTCCTCCAGACAAAGGTAAATATCCAGAAACAGTAGGAATATCTGTAATTAAAGCTAATCTAGTACTGCCAGAAGTTGTACCAATTCTAGCATATCCATCATTATCTATAAATAAATATTTGTTAGAATTATAATTATATATATAAGCACCTAGACTATCCCTGAATCCTATTGCAGCTGAAGCAGTTCCCTTTCTAAGAACTCTCATAAAAGTTTCAGATCCATTAGTGTCATTATTATTAATTACAAAAGTTGTGCTTCCAACTGTATTTATAGTTAAATTGCCTGATAATGTTCCTCCAGTTAGAGGAAGATAATTACCTAGATCAGATGTAGTAGCTAATTTAATCCAATTTCCAAATGATGTCCATTTAGTTCTATAATAAAGTTCAGTTTTACTAGAACTTGCCCATAATTGAATTCCTTCATCATCTCCTTGAACACTAAATAATAATCCTTGAGTTGTTGGAGTTTCAGCAACATTCTGTATTTCAGAATAAAATATTTGATTAGCTGGTAAAGTAGAAGGATTACTACTAGATTGTGTTTGTATTATATTAACATCTTTATTTGTTAATAACCTATTCCACCCTCCATATGTTGTCTCATTATAAGGCATATGCCTATAATAAAGACCATTTTTACTAGCTTCTGCACCACCTGAAAACCATAATTGATTTGCCCAATGAGCATTTCTTGAATTTACTTGTAATACAGTTCCATAATTAGTAGGACCTCCTGCACTAGATGCATCATAAGCATCTAATACTTGTAAATATCCACTATAATTTCTATTTGGAGTTAAATCATTTGTCCAAATACTATTTCTAAATCCTATTCCATTTTCAATATATATAATTCCTCTAGAATAAATTCCATTAGTAGGTACTAAACTTAAATCATCACTAGTATAACTTGGCCCTACATATAATCCTCCAGTAGCTACTTTTTGAACCCCTCCATTTGCATCTAAGAACTGTGTAGCAGATGTACCTCCAATAATATATGGTCCATTAACACCAAAAGTTACTTTATTTGTATGTAAGTTGTTTATATATGCAACATTAAAACTCTGATCTGAAGTCCCAAGGAAACCTGATCCTCCACTAACTAATGTAGCTTTAGAATGAGGCAATAACCCATTAGTTCCTGCTTTAATATAAGTAAAATACTGTCCATCTTTATTTGTTAATGTTGCATGATTATATGTATTTGTAGTATATGTTACTGGATTAGTTAGGTTATATTTATCCCAGATTTCATAATAAATTCCATTATGTCCAATAGCCCACTTATCTCCTGCATATCCAAATACCCCTAGCTGAGAGGCTTGTGCATTTATAGCTTGTATAATACAATAATTATCAGCATCAGTAGACTGTAGTCTTAATTTGATATCTACACTTTGTTTTATTGTAAGTTGTCCAGTTAATGTTCCTCCTGTTAGTGGTAAATAGCCAGCAGCTTTAGAATTTACATAATCTTCAGTAGCTAATACTGTCCAATCATTCCATTCTACAGAACTATAATTTTTGGTACTTCTATATCTTAATTTACCATTATTTCCAGCAGTGTTAGTTTGATCAATCCATAATTGAGTATTCCAATGACCTGATCTACTATTAATTTGTAATACACTTCCATAAGTACTAGGTTTGTTTTCTGCATCTGTACTAACTCTCCAAACTTTTAAAGATCCTTCAGATTCTTTATAGACACCTCCTTTATCAGACCAATTATTATTAGAAAATTGTAACCAACCTCCATTCATTGTAAGATTTCCAGTCATAGTATCTCCACTCTTAAGAACATATCTGCTATCTCCAACACTAGAGATATTAGACCATGTGGGAACACCACCAGTAGAAGTTAGCACTTGACCACTAGTTCCAGCAGCAGTTGGAGCATATATAGATGTAGTAGCTGCATTAGTTGCTGATAAGAAAGTCCATTGAGAGCCATTAACTCCTAGATTTCTGTTATAAACAGTTGTTGGAGTTGCAGTAGTGCCTGAAGCATATAATAATGGAGAAGTGAGGTTAGAAGCATCCCATATTCTGTATGAGGTCCCATTTCTTATATGAGAAATATCTGCAGCATCACTATATAAGAATGTATGCCCATCAGAATCTCCAATATAAGTTACATTATCACTTCCCTTTCCAATTAATCTTTTTGAATTGCCGCCAGAATCTTTAGATTGTATAGTAATATTATTACTCATTATAATGCTGCCAGTCATAGTGCCTCCAGCCAATGGGAGATAATTACCAGCCACAGAAGTTATCTTATTACTAACCCAATTAGTATCAGCTAAAAATTTCCATGAGGTAGATGTGCCAGTAGAGGGATGGTACATCCTATACGCCATACCTGTTCCATCAATATCTCCCACAAGTTGGAAGGCATAATCACCCTGCCAGAAGTAAGTTAAGGCAACTCCATCATTTATTACCTGACTACTTATAGGATCAGTACCTGGAATATTTTCAGGATCACTTGCAAATGAAGAAATATGTAACACATCACTTCCAGTCTTTGTTATAGTAAGATTAGAGATTCTAAAATCACTTGTGAATCCTGTATATGACTTAATAGCTCCTTTAGAGTATGTTCCATTATCAGGAACCTTTGTCTCATCACTATAATCATTAGAAACAAGTAATGATTCCACATTCATTCCAATAGCAGCTCCTGATGTTCTGGCAGATATTCTAGTTGTAGAAGCATCTAAGAATACATCATTTGTTCCAAAGTAATATTTATTAGAATGATTATTAGCTATATAAGCATTGGCAAATGCCCAACTACTAGTTCCTAAATACCCACTACCTCCAGAAGCTAAATTACCACTAACATTAGGCAAAAATCCACTTGTACAAGCTCTTAAATATCCAGGAGAAGTTCCATCCTGATTTATTATTTCTGGATAACCATTAGCATCATATTTATATACCGCAATTCTATTATTTTCTATTGCCCAATAACTTCCATAATATCCCATATTAGAAAGTTTGTTTCCGTCTTGATCCACTGAAGATATAAGATTATAATTATCTTCATCAGTAGATTTAAGATAAAGCTTAATATCATTTGGGCCAGCAATAGTAATATAATTCTTAAATTCAGTATTTTCTAAATCTGCATGATATAATACTTCTGAACCATCAGAAGCTCTGTTAAAAGTGATAGCTGTTACTGGAACAGTAAACTGTGCAACTGTATCTTTTAGAGATAATTTAATAACATTACTTCTTTTAAATAGAAAATCAGATACAGAAGATATTGTGCTAGGAAGTGTTATATTCTTATGGAAATAAAATACAGTTTTATCTGTGTCTAAATTGAGACTAGAATTTCCTGCACTTATAAATATTCCTCCTAATGAGTTAGAATACCTTAATGTTTGATTTAAAGCATCTCCTGAAAATGAGTGACTTGTTAATTGAAGATAAGAATTATTATCTGTAAAAGCTAACTTCCTATCAGAAGGAATTATATTAGTAGTTTTCAATCTCTTAGTAGATGAATCCCAAGATGTAAACATCCCATTTAACATATCAGCATCATCATCTCTAAGAGCTAGACACCATAAATCCCCTTCCTCTCCAGCTTTAAATCTCCTATCTGATTCATCGAATAATATTTGGAATTTAGGTAACGTACCTCTATCAATTTCAATTCCTGCAAATCCTTTAGATACTCCTGCTGCAGTTTCTCCTCTATTTAAAAGAATTGTATTATCTCTTACTTCAACTGTCTCAGCTTGAGTTATAAAACTCTCTCCCTTTTGAGTTACATTTCCTTCTATAATTATATCTCCTAATGTAACAGGAGCATAGGAGTTATCTTGATTATTTCTTACTTCTAATTTACCTCCACTATTTTTAATAATAACTCCTCCATTTGGATCTAATCTAGTGTCTATATCACTTTTCTGTAATTGCCAAGTTTGAGAAGTAGTTCCAGTGTTGGATAGTCCATCAGCATTGTCCATCCAATGCTTCTTCTCTGGAGAAACTAATCCATTATTATCATCTGTAACAAGAGGAATGTTTAAATTAGTAGTAACAGATTCATCAGTATCTGGATTATATTTAGTAACAGTTAAAAATAATGATTCTGTTTCTGTGTCGGACGTAATCTTAGCATCTGTTTGGTAACCTGTTACATTATTTAATCTGTTAACATAGAACTTAGAAAGTAATCCATTATATAATGTCCCATCACCTAAAACTGTGGCTTCTGGAATACTATAATCTCTTAAAGAGGTTATATTAGTATTAGGATCATAACTATGTTCTCTATATAATAAGTTATTATCTTTATCATAGATAATCTCTGTATCTACTAGATAATTTTTTATATTCTCTAATTTATCTTTTTCTTCTTTTTCAAATTTGGATAATATTACCCATTCATTTTTATCTTTATGATATACATATTCACTATCTGTTTCTTTCACATATACCTTCATTCTATCATAGGCTATGTGTTTAGTTACAAGAGAATCTCTCTCTTCTATTGTTTCAGGATTTAACCTAGGATCTAATGGAACCTCCGATTGTATTTTTAAACTATTTATAACCGGAGTCCCATTAGCATAAAAAAGATTCATTTACTTATTGTAATTAAAATTAATTGCAAAATTATCAACAGTAGTTAAATTTGATGCATAGAATATATATGGAACTGATGTATTATCTGTGGTCAACGTAGCATAAATCTTTTTAAAGAATCCGTTGACATTTAACCCATTTTCATCCCTTATAATAGCTAAATCTCCATAATACTCTGGATAACCAAATACTAATCTCTGATAATCTGCAGTAAAATCTACTTGTTTATTGGATTTTAATTCCACTATTTTTTCTAACCTATCGAAGTTTATATCTTCCTCATCTGCCATTACTCCATAGAAGTATGGGTAAATAAATTGGAACTTCTTTGTGAGTACTTCTACTTGTCCATTTTGCTTATCTGTAACTCTTACTCTAAAAAATATCTCACTTCTATTAGTTGTATCTAGTATTTTTGGAACATTAAAGTTAAACACTCCACCATCTTTTATATATAAATCATTAAATGTATAAAGAAGATTATAATTATCATCTAATATCTCTATCCTATCTATATCATAGGACTTTTTAGTTACTCCAATTTCTAGAATATTTAACTTAACCTCTGATTCTTTTTCAAATACCCCACCATTAGGGTCAGTATAAGCAAAATTAATGATAGGTTTAAGATGAGGATATAAGATTTTATTAATTAAATCATCATAAGGAGTATCTTCAAAAACTTCTCCTTTCTTAAATCCTCTAAAATCTTCTACTATTGGAGTTAAATTGGTAAATGTACCTAGGCTTTCATATATTTCCTTATTAAATAATCCTGCTCTCCCAGTTTTAGGGTCGTAAGATTCAATAAGAATATCAGTGCCATCATTACCTTTTATATAATAATTATTCTGATCTCTAGTTACCTTAAATTTCTCATTAGTTAATAAAGCTCCATCATATCTAACCTCTGATATAGCTTGATTTACATATGAAAAAGAGAATTTATCAATCATTCTCTTGTCAAATTTAGAGAATAATCCATTAGTATTCTGAGTAACTAGAGGAATAGTTATAGAATGTGTCTTAGTTTGTAGAGTATAAGGGTCTTTAGTTATATAAAAATAAGTAAGACCATCTTCATTAGAGGTAAATTTGGAATCTATCTCAATAACTGATTCGTAGAAACTCTCTAATAGTTCTTTATGTTCAGGGGTCATTAATCCATTTTGGGTTAATGTTACTTCTGGAAGTAAGAAAGTTTCTTCAGTAGTTTCATTATTCTCTACATTATAATGAACTACCTTCATATATATGTTAGGAGATAAATTATCTTCAATTAAATCAGCATCAGTTACATAGCCTCTAATTCTATCTAATTTAATTTTATCCTCAGAAGTCATTACTCCGGCCTTAGAATGTGTGGCAGGGGTTAATGTAATCCCATCTCCTTTAGAATTTGAGATATTTATAGAAGAATCAGTAAATTCTATATCTAAATCTACATTAGAGACATTAGTTAGTTCTCCATTTTCTAATCTATATTTAGTCTTAGTTTTTAAATCATAGAACTCATATCCTTCTTCCAACTTAACACTAAAATATCTATTTAATTTATCACTCCATGAATAATAGTAATACTCAGAACCCTCTTTCCTTACTATATGAGTGTTTTCACTTATCTTTAATGGTAGTTCTTCAGATGTTATATATAGAACGGGATTTAAGTGGGATAAATCTTCTAAAGTTATCCCACTTTTAATTTTCACTTTCTTAACAACATCTGGGTTTTGTTTAACAAGTAATTCAAATGTATATTCATTATACTCAACATTCTTAATTCTAAAGTCTATATATTGAGGAACTGAACAATTTGGATTCTCCATACCATATAGGCTATCACTGCAATTGCTGGAAAGTTGTGTTGTTAAGTCCATTATTTAAGAAATATTCTAGTATTGAGTTAAAATAAGAATCTTTTATACAGTCTGTATCTAATAATTTCATGAATTGAAGCTCTTCAAATAAGAAAGAATAATCAATTGGGTATCTTCCATATTCAAAATCTTCTAATATTTCATTAAATTCTTCTAATGCTTTTTCTAGTAATCTGTCCAATTTGCTCATATTATTCTATAGTTATTGAACTAACATTAAAATAGTAATTCCAATATTGATCCTGAGAATTTCTTATAGATGCTCTCCAATATTCTCCTACTGGTATATCCTTGTCTGTATAATAATCCCAATGTTCTGATGTATCAGTTGTGAAGATATTGATTATATAATCCTCTCCAGAATTATTTTTAATATCTATCACTAAATCAGAGAATCTTGGAAGATTAAGATCATCTGGAGTTATTCTAAATACTACATTATTATTTTCATCTCTATATTGAGATAGTGAAAATGTGTATGCTTGAAGACGATATTGGTAGAAAGTATCCTCATAAGCTAAGTGAAATGTAGAATCTACTCTTCCAATAACATTATCATCTTTATAAATCAATCCTAAGTATATTGGAACTGGCTTACCATCTTTGAATACATAAATACTCTCAGCCTTCATTATATTACTCATCTTCCAGGAGCATTATAAGGTTTAATCCATATAGCACCATCTACTCTTAAATTAGGATCGGTAGGTTCTGTATCACTAACTGTCATAATAGGTTTAGCTAATGTAACATCTACCCATTCCCCATTTGCATTAAGAATTTTATTGGCTTTAGTAGCTAATCCTAATGTTGAAGGGACTAAAGCTCTTTTAACTCCAACTGAAGTTAATACTTGAGGTGCATTTTTTATATAAGCTACATCTTCTGGATCTGTTATATCATAATCAGATTGCTTTTGAACCATTACTGATAATGAGTCTAATTTAATTTTATCATCTTTAGATAATAAACCATTTCTAGTTACAGTAGCAGTAGGTAAAGTAAAATAGTCTGAGATTAAATCTCCAGAATTGGCATTGTATTTCTGATAAGTAATTCTTAAATCTTCAAGATTGTGCTCATATCCAACTAATGTTATCATTCCAGTTATTCCATCTAATTTTTCCATGTTTTCTCCTGAAATGACTCCATCTTTATAGTTCTTATCTTGATAAGAGGCTATAGGAAAAGGAATTTTATCAATACTAATAGATCCAGAATCTAAATCAACTGTAGTATTTTCTAATATTAATGTAGATCCGTCATGATTTAATGAAGAATTACTTGTTTTATTAGGTAAACTAGTTAGTCTAATTTTATCAATAGATGAAAGTAGCCCATTGGTAGTATCAGTGGCTAAAGGAATAATTATATTCTTAGGAGCTTCTGATTGAGATTCTAATACTCTCTCTGTATAATTTAAAGATAATCCTCCTTGATTTTGAACTAATCCATCTATAGTCTTTATTCCAGAGAATTTAGATATTGCATCTTTAGAATCCGCAGATAAAAGTCCCGCAGCTTGTGAAGTTGCAGATTGTATAGTAACTCCTTTTCCTGCTGAATTAGATATAACATTAGTAGTCCTACTTGTTTGAATACCTAAGTTTACCTTAACACTTGTAGTTCCTATTACAACCCATTTAGATCCAGTCCATAAGAGAACATCCTCTGATTTATAAGTTTTATCATCATATGGATTTACTATAGTTTTAGATGGATCTCCTAAATCAGCTATGTTATACATCATTCCTTGAGATAAATTATCTGGATTTGGGAATCCAGTACTTAAATTTATCTCTCCCATGTATTTCATTTGAGATAAAGTAACCCAAGTTCCTTTAGAGGTTAAATAATGTTCTTCATCTTGAGTTTTTGGACTTGGAACAGTTCCAGAAGTTGTTACTTCAGTAAATTCTTCAATATAAAACCCATTCCTATCTAAATGTACATGTTCATTATTAGCTTTAAGGGTTAAGGTAATTTTAGTTCCTGATAGTTCTCCTCCTCCACCTAATCCATCTGTTGTATCTATTACAAAAGTATTTTCTACTTTATTTTTATTTAAAGTATCTATATCTAATTTAAAACCTTCTAATTGAGGTATTTTAGCTTTTAAAACATTTCTAGGATTCTGATATATTACTAATGTGTCTCCGTTCTGAAGTTCAAACTTAGTAATTGTGTAATCAAACTGATCATAGCAATTAGTTCTTATATGTTCAGTAGAGTAACAGCTTTCAGATCCTAACACTGTAGGGTTTCCACTTGTTTTCATTAGCAATTACATCCTCCAGTTTTTACTTTATTATTAAATTTACTTAGAGTCTTAGTGCAGAATGTATTACAAGTACTTATTCTCTCTAGTAATCTCTGTGCTTCAAAGAAGTTACATTGAGAAATTAATCTTCTTATAAGTTCCAAAGCCATCCACACTATATCTCTGTTTCTATATATATTATTTAAATCATTATCTTTATATAAACAGGCTTCAAATAAATTGTTATATAATATAAATTTAATCATATCCTCATAACATTTTTCTAGTTTTCCTATTAAGAACAATTGTTCTTCAATTCCTACTAGGTTTATATTATTTAAATGTTCTTTTATATAATATATATCAATTTTATGAGCTGTATAAATTCCAGATACTATATCTAATTGAAGATACTCCTGTGAATCTGTGTCATATACTATATATGATCCATCAAACAGAACTTCTTCACTTCTAGCTGCACCTGCCACAGTTTCTGCAACAAAGTTTTTCATATAATTTAAAGTAGGAAGAACTAAATGGTCAACTGTAAACCATCCATCTACTGTAGATTTATATTCTAACTTATAAGCTTCATATCTAGCATCTGACCCAACCACATATTTAAATCCTGTAAGCTTATTATCTGATAATTTATTATAATTTACTAAATCTAAAAATATTACATCTGATGTTCTATAATACTCAGAAGATACTCCAGATTGTTCTGGCATAAATTTTAAATACCCTATACCTGTTGTATCTTTTAAAATGAACCCAGTAGTTCCATTTTCAGAAAAGGTTGCTTTTAAGTTTATATTTACGTTTCTCATTAGTATTTAACTTCATTATTATGAGGATTATTATCAAACATCTGTGCTAATTCAAGATCAACCTTTTTATTATCGACCTCAATCTTACTCTTATTAAATTCATCTTGTGATTTAACTTTAGCCCATTCAATTTTATTTTTCTCTGAATTATCTTGAGCTTGCTGTAATTGTTGTTGAGCTTGTTGTAATTGTTGTTGCATTTGCTGAAGTTGTTGTTGAAGCTCTTTAATAACTTGATCGGATTGTTCAAGATTTTGTTGCATTTGTTGCATTTGTCCAGCTTCTTCTTTTCTTCTCTTAATAGCTTCAAGACTTTTTTGTTTATAATCAGTAAGACTTTTACATCCAACTGTTGATAAAACTACTTCTGCATCAACTTGTCCGGCTTTAACTAATTCAAGATTTAGTTCTCTAATACTTTCCATATCTCTAACAGCCTCTTGTCCATCTGCTATATGTATATCAAAGTCTGTAAGAGTATAATATTCTGGTAGAGCGGTGAAGATTTTTTGTCCTTTATCTCCTAATATAATAGCTCCAGTCAATCCATCCTTGTAAACTATTTTCCCTAAATTTAATGCATCTAACATTAGCTCTTTTAATATTAGATTCATATTAGCAAAATAAGACTTAGTTATTATAAAGGACTGTTCCATGCCTACTTTAACATTATGAACAGCATCTTTTTGCTCTATTCCCCCAATCATTTCTCTAAATACTCCTGTAATACTAGATGCTGAAAGTTCTACTCTCTCTAATGATATATCAATGGCTTGAATTGCATTAAGAGGAACTGTATCATCATATCCATTATATATTGTATTAACAGGTGCAACTCCAGGTTCTATTTGAGAAAAATCTAATGGTGCGAATCCTTGTTTTTTATATCCTACGAATTTAAGTAATCTCATAGTCTCATCTTCGTCTAGCCAAGTTGGAATTTTACTTACATCAATGTATCCTCCTTTAGATCCTGAATTGGCTATAAGATTTTCTCTATGGAAATGTAAAATATTATACATATCTTGAAGATCAGCAGTGGCTAAAACTAATGAAAATGGTTGATTTTGTCTAGTAGTCATAAATACTCCATTGATTGATAAAGTACAATGTTTCTTATTATCTACTGATCTAATAACATTTATATCTTTCTTTCTTATGATATAAATATCTTCTCCAATTTTGGCATCAGAATATCTATGTTCTACACCATGTTCATCAGTATCTATATATTCAATCTCATGAACTACTATATCTCTTCTTGATGCTGTATATATAGAATAATTTCCATCCCAAGTAGGAGATACTTCTAATCCTCCTAAAACTCCAGTACCTAATTCTGTGTTATTATCAGTTACAGCACTTACTGGACCAGTAGATCTAATTACATAAACTTGTCCATCTTGACTTCCATGTCTAATTAATCCTTCTTCAAGTTTTTTCCTAGACTCATCATCTAATTCTTTATGATATTTATGAAGGATTTGTTCTGGAGTCATGTAATATCTACATACTGCTCTAGGTGAATCTTTTAAATAATAACTATTAGGATTTCTTTCAATGAAGGTATTTATAGGATTTAATGTTTCTAATTCTATATTATCTCCACTTTCACTGGGGTATTCTTTATAATAAGCTGTACCTGTTATTAGTAAGTCTGTAAATAAGATTCTAGATTTAGTTCTTAAATCTATATTTCTAGATTGAGATAAATATGTAATAAGATTCTGAGCAGTTATTTCATATTCTGAAATGAAGTTTTTATTTAGGTCATTAACTAAATTATTTAAATATTCCTCTGTTAAAGGATCAGTAGGAGGAGTTCCTTGAAGTCCAAATTTAGTTAATATTTGATTCTGGAGATCTTTAATATAAATATCTCTTACTTGAGAATCTATGTATAATTGCTTTTCTCTAAATATATTAGATAATGTATTAGAATCTTTACAAGATATTTGAATATTTAAAGGTAAATCTAAAAAGTGTCCCACCAATGCATCTACATGTTTCTTAATTAATGGAATAAATTTAATTTGTGTGGGAGTTCCTATTCCATAATTTTCTTCTAAATGTTTATATTGATCTAAGTCCATTTTACCATGATAATAATTATAAGCTTTCTTCAAAGCTATCTTATCATAAACAAGATCCGAGATTGTATGATTTATTTTCTGAATCCTCTTGTCCCGCTCTTCTGTTTCTTTTTTTGTAGTCATTTAAGTCTATTTTTTCTCCTACACTAAATTTAGTTAAATTGAGGTTTCTATTTAAGAGATCCTCTCTTACATAGTCTAGAAACTCATCTATTGAAGTACATTGTACATAGATTTTACATGTGGGAGTAAGAAAGTCTTTATTCATATAAAGACTAAGAATAAATCCATCCTCTTTTTCTTCTATTTTCATTTTTCCTACATATATTGCCTCATATACTTCAAGTATTATATCTTCTATTTTGCAAATTAGCTCTTGCTCTTGCGACTTTGTCATCATTTATATCATATTGTAAATTAGCTAAATCTTGTAAATCTTGAATTGGATCAGGTTTAACTCCATAGTGTTTAATTCCATTATCATCATACCAATATCCAAAAGGTTTCATCTTATTTGCATTCATTCTCTTTGCAACAGCTCCCCATGTTCTCATTTCCTGATCACCTATTTCACACATTCCCATTGCAGCAATAATATCGAATTTTCTCTTGTCTTCAAAAGAGTATTTACTTAACTCTTCTAACATAGCTAAATCATCTATTGTAAAGCAATATTCCAATACAAAATCAGCTATAAGTTCTAGATAATATTCAATTGTCTGCTTAGACGGATATACTCCAAACATATCAGTATTAGTTACTTTATTAGTAGGATTAACCGAACTTGGCCGTCTCATTAAAAGACCTTGCTTTTTCCTATCTTTAAAATGGTTTACAATTGCAGTTCTTGAACTTTCAAGTACAGCCTGACAACCATAAAATTCTAATAATTTAATAGTTTGATTATATGCTTCTTTAATATTTCTAGGACGATCTTTATATATAGCTACATATTTGGGAGGTTCCAATCCAAATGTTCTTCTTTTAATTACTAAACAGTAATCAGAAACATCTTTTTGGCCAGTTGATTGATCTATACCTTGGTCAATGGAGTCAATTCCTGCTACATATAAATTCTTAAACAGAGCTCCATTTTCATCATGTCTGGGAAGCTCATATATTCTAACTTTACCATTAGGAGAAGGTAAAAATTTAAGAATATCTTGATTTAAATCTTTACTATAGGAGTAATCTACTATTCCAACTTTAGGTTTAATTCCAGAGCCATGAACTTTAATATCAGTTATTCTAGCTGCTATAGCTACTGAATCAAAGATATTATCACCCTGCCTAGAAAGAGCCTCATCTGGGTTATAACAATATTCAGCACAATATGTAAGATAACCTTCTGGAGACCCAGCTTTAGCTTCTCTTTTCTTATTATAGTGCTCAATTGCTTTCTTTTTATTACATACTCCTCTTTTATCTATAATTCCATCTACAATAACTACACTATATGCAGGAATGAAATAAGATGTAACTACATATTCACCATCTGCTGTGTGGTTATGTTTGTATGGAAGTATATCATATTCTTTTGGCTTATAAAATAATTCATTTAATCCAGCTACGGCAGGGCCTTCATCACCCCCAGTACCATATCCTATTTTAAATCCTATTCTAGATCCACCCACTATAATAAGAGCATCACCTTGAATCCATTTTTTAATCAAAACTGGATCAGATCCAACCTCTTCATATAACAACATCTCAGCTCTATCACCTCTAACCTTACTAGGTTTATCAGCAACAATTCCAGTAATCATAGATCCAAAACCGGACTCATTACCTTCTCTATCTTTCTTAGAGGCTTTTTTCTGAGTAGCTGTATTAACAGCTTGTCTAAGATGTTTAAACCCTCCTTCTGTTTCTGTATTTAAATAATCTAATTGTCTCCAACATTTCTCTAATGTCTTAGAAACAAATAGATCAGTGAACGCTGTGTATATAGCTTGTTGTCTTCTCTTAACTGTATAAAGATTTACACCTAAACAGGCTCCCATTTCTGACCAGCCAATACCTCTGGACTTTAATGCAAAGACATTTAGTCCTAATTTTTTACAAAGTTCTACATAGTGGAAGTATTTATATTGTTCTGCAATAAATGTAGGAAATGAGTCATTTCTTACAGTTACCTTAGCCTTAGAATCAGATTTAAGAACAGCAGGAGAATCCATTCTATAGAAATTTAAATAGAAGTAGTTATCTCCTGTTAAAGTATATCCATTATATGTATAACCATATATACATCTTCTTTGTTGTTCTAACCAATATTTAACATAGGAAGGCCCATTTATCTCAAATGAACTATACTTACCAGTAGCTTCTTTAGTCATAGCAGGCTCTCTAAACCAATCTGGATCAAAATCTAATCCTTGCGTTTCAGTAATTGGCCTATATCCAGTTAATTCATAAGATAAATCTGGATCAAAATATTCTATTGGATCATCTATTCTCACATCCCAATTTGTGAATTTAACATCTTCTCCATTTACATGGTATAACTTTCTAAATTCTTCATTATCAAAGTTTTCTCTAGTCTGATCTGCAATTTCTAAAGATTGTCTTATATAATCATTATCATACAAAACTAAATCTTCTTCTTTTGGATCATCTAATAAATGCTCTGGAATGTGATAAATAGTTGCTATTTCCTCATCTACTAAATCTTGAGAGTTTATTTTATCTAATAATTCCTGTGTTGTTTCCCTTTTACGATAAGCTCTTTTAGGCTTAGATTCCTTTTCAAGTTTAGCTTTTTCTCTAGCTTTCTTCTCTTCCTCTTTCTTTCTAAGCTTTTCAGCATTACCTTTAGCCCCAAAAGTCTTCTTAGCCATAATTAATCAAATAAACCAGGAGTTTGATCTCCTTTGATTTTACTTTGCTTTTCTAATGCCTTCTTATATCTAATCTCAGCATCTTTAATTTCATCTAATAATGGCCCAACACTTTTAGCTTCAGCTATTACATCTTTAGCTTTAAACACAGGACTTCCATCTTCTTTTCTCTCATTTAAATCTACTAAATAATCAAAATATATAGTTAATTTATCTACTATATTATATACTGATTTAAGAAGTTTCCAAGTTCTATCATTCTCTTTCATCTCTTTAAAAGCTCTACAAGCTTTTCTGAATGTTTCATCGTCAAACTCAGCTTGAGTCAGTTTAGAGTCTTTTAAGGCCATCTTATGTCTATCCTGTTCAGGATAATCAGCATAAGGAGATTTCCAATTAAGCATTAGGTAAATATATTTAAATTCCCTAAATGCTCTTAATTTATATCTTCCTTCTACATCCTCAACACATTTATTTCTTTCTGGTTCTATTAATGCCTCAAACTCTTCTGTTAATAAAATTGCAGGTTCTACTAACTCTAATTGTCCAGTAGCATTATTATACTGAAAAAAGTCTAACATATATCATTATTTAAATTAAAAAAGAGTAACATAATTTTTATCTAAAAATTACATTACTCCTTAAAGTTATTCACTGGCTTTAACCAGTTCTAAATCTTTAGTTGAAATCACCATTTCATGAGGAACTTCTTCCTTATCAAACCATAAGCACTTCATTCCTAGAAGTACTTTATTGCAATCAGTTACTTTTTGTGTAATAAGCATATTTATTGGAGTATTCTGTAATTCAGAATGTTTAATTCTTACTATATCTCCTGGTTTGAACATTACGTCTTTTTTATTCTCATAGTACATATTACTCTTCTTTTTTAAATCCATAAACTACTACATTACCTCCTTGAATAATATACCATGTATCATCTCCTTCATCAGTAGTTACTGGAAGAGATCTTTCTCCTCCTTTTATATACATGATTTCCATTCCAGGTTTTATATTTTTAACATCAGGTCCAACTTCTAAAACTAAACCAGTTCCAATAAATCTCATATCCTCCATATCTTCAGTAGTTCCAGATTTAGAATTATATACTTTATCTCTTACTAAAATTATACCACTATTTCCAACTTCTGGAGCTAAATATGGACTTCTTTCATAGGGTTTAAACATAATAAAGTTTCCTGTTACTTGAAGACACCAGTTTTTGCTCAATCTTTCCTCATATAGAGCTTTTTGTTTTCCATATTCTGTTTGTTGAACCTCTTCAATGTTTCTTCTTTTTCTTTCTGCCTCTAAAGAATTCCTTTTATTATCCTCTCTTAGTTGTTCTAAGGTCATTGGGATATTATTAAGTTCACAATCTTTAAGAGTTTTTCTTTCTAAATCAGTCATAATTTCATTAAATTCTTTACTCATATTCATTAATTTTAAATCATTAAACATTTACCATTTATTTATAATACAATGATTATCTTTATTTCTAGCTTTAGCTCTTAATCTGCATCCACATCCTCTAAACCAACCATATAATGGAATATCAGATGTTTCATTAGTATCCGGATTTATCCATAAGGAACTATCACACATACCACCTAATTTATCTAAGTATAGAGGACATTGTTTACATATTTTAATTCTCTCTAAATATAAGTCCTCATTTAATTCTAAGAACTCTTTAACATGTCCTCCAACTATATCAGAAATTTTCCCCATATTAAAATATAACAGGTTTATTTCTCTCTTCTAAGTCTTGTAAAACAAGTTGTTTTTTATAATATTTAAGCATCCTAATTATATCTTCTTTTCTGTAATCAAGAACATATTCATTAACTTGACCATCATGGGTAAAGTGAACTATTCTTAATTCATCTATAATAAAATTAGGATTCATTTTTTGAACCATCCAAGCATATAAGGATAATTGTAATGTGTAATGCATGTAATTACAATCTTGGATATTATTTAAAGGATATTTCATCATTTCATGAGATCCTTTTTTCTTATCATAATAAGATTCCATTTTCAATTCCTTATTAGTATTATGAGTAACAATCATTTTATTAGTACATAAAAATGTATGAGTTAGACTGTCTACTTCCAAACATTGAGTTGGGATGGTTTCAGTTATTTCAACAGAAACTATATTTCTGTAAGAACATTTATCTACTTTAGAGAATTCAATATCCTGATTTCTCATTAGAAAAGGATTTAACCCTCTAGTAGAAAAATTCACACTATATTCTTTAAATTCTTTTCCATTTAATGTTTTGATTATATCAAATTTAGTAGATTTAATTCCTAAACTACTTAGCAGTTTTATAAAATCAAAACATTGCCACTCTTGAGAAGTCTCCATAACAAATCTTTTTCTTTTAGGATTATAATACCCATCAGTGTCCATTAATCCTCTAAGAAGATCTAATCTTTGATTATAGGAGGCTCTTTGATAAATTTCAGGAATGTGCTTATTGTTAATTAAGTTTAAAGATCTTAAAATAGGATAGATTCCTAAAATAGTATGAGCTTCTGTTCTATTTTCTGAAGAAATATCTTTACTAAGAGTATATCCTCTTCTCTCAATTTCTTCCAATACATTATTTGTTTCATTAGTAATAACTCCACATTGTTTAGACCCATCTCCTAACCAACATCCTAGAACATAGGGATCTAAAGGAAGAGGTTTATCATTAATATTTAAAGGTTCTGGATTTAATATTTTTGGAATATTATAAGAGTTTCTGCTCTCTAATTTATCAAGATATTTAGCTATGTCTTCTGTAGTCATCACTGTTTGAACATATCCTCCTTTTTGAGATTTAAAAGATATTTCCCATCTATGTTCATGATCTGCTACTATGGTATCTCCGTTATCAAAAGTAATCTTATAACATGGATTTAAATGGATTTCCGATTTATGAAGAATTTTAGTAGGATTTCCATTTTTGTCAAAAATGGTATCTCCTTCTTTCAACTCTGCTATTGTACTCCATCCATCTAATGTGGGAATTTCAGTGTCTAAAGGAAGTCCTTTCCAGTCCCAAATTTTAATATGATTACCATCTTTAATAAGTAAATCAGATTGACCAGCTATTCTTAATAATCCATCTTTAGATACTGATGATAAAAGTATTTCAGGATAAATAGCTCTTTCTAAATCTAATTTATGGTAATTTTTATTTACTTTGAATTTATTCCCAACATTAAATTTATCAATCATTTTCTGTGGGTTCATGTAAAAAGTATTTTCTTGTTTAGCATGAACTCTAGTCCCATGCTCACAGGCTTCTTTATTAGTATCTTTCCACCCAGATTTAACCTCTTCACATTTAGATTCAAAGTCTTCTGGAGAGATTCCAAAATTTAAATAATAAGAATCATCCCATATTTTTTTATCTAATAACTTCTTTTTTACTGAAGAAAATTGATCAGCTCCAACTAAAGCTTCTAAGGCTTTATATTTACTCCAAAAATCACCATCGAATTTATTCTCAAATAATCCTATTAGAGTAGTCACTGATATAAACTTTTTATCTTGCACTAATCCAGATTTACCTACGTATATATGTTTTTCATCATTATATACAACATCATCTGTTTCCTTATCTATCACTAATTCTTCACCACCAAATCGGAAATGTTTACTTACATCTCCATCATTCATACTCATTGTCATAATATCATCATTTTTTCTTTAATTTTCCCTCATAATCAAATAGATCACTTAAATCCCTTAATGCAACTGATTCCTCATAAAAAATTTTATTAGTATCTTTATAAGTAGAATCAGCATAACTTACTCCAACAAACCCAATCGGTGTGCCATGTAATTCAAAATACATCAAGTACATTTGTTTAGTAGAACTCTTTTTAACCATAGCATAAGTAATAGGATCATAATATCTAATTTCCTCTATATCCCTTATTGCTACAGTATTCTCAGTAAATACTCTTGACATAGTTTTAAAATTGGAATTGTTTTGCTTTTGGTAATTACTGGCGATTGAAGTAATTCCGGGTTTAACATCTTCATTATTAATGGTAAAGTATAAGAAGTGAAGTCCAGTTAATCCAGTAACAGTGTTACTATACTCACCAAGAAAAGTTCTGTCAGCACCTAATCTAAGTCTTAGATTTTTTAAGATTTTATCAATCTCTCCAGAAATCTCTCCTCGATATTTAATAATCCTATCTTGCATATCTTGTCTTTCCACAAAAACAGAATGAACTCCATTTTCAATAGCATTCTTTACATAACTAGGAACACCAAGCATAGCAAGTATAAGAACTGTTATTAAAAAACACTTAGGATGTTTAATGACTTTGTGCTTTATCAAAGTATTAAACAATTCAATTAATTTTATCATTCCTATACCCTAATTAATTTATGATTAGATTTACTTTTTATTCTGCAAATATAATTATATCTTGCAACATAAAAAAGATATAATATGAGTTTTTAAAATTTTTATCATGAAGTGATTATTAGACAATTAAATTATATTGATATGAGTTTAAGTATAAAAGACTTTCAGAATTTAAACATAGACTTATCTGGCATAGACTTGTCAGAATATATAGATGAAACAGAAAATTCGTTGGATGAACAAATAGAATTATTTCTAAAGAAAGGTGGTAAGATACATATAAAGAAAGCTAATAGAGGTAAGTTTACTAAATATTGTGGAGGAAAAGTTACTTCCAAATGTATTGCTAAGGGAAAGAATAGTTCTGATCCCGCAGTTAGAAAGAGAGCTACCTTTGCTCAAAACGCCAGGCGCTGGCATAAGAAATAATTCTAAAAATGGGAATTAAGAAATTTAAAAAGTGTTCTCATTGTGAAAAAGAGCTCCCAGCTAATAAAAACTATTTTAAAAGAATAAAAAATAAAGAGACTTCTAAAGAAGAATTAAGTAATGTTTGTAGAGAGTGTGAAAACAAATTACTGTTAGAAGAAAATTGGAAGGATGGTAAATTAAAATGTTTTATATGTGGAGAATATTTAGATGAAGATAACTTTTCACATAGTGAGCATTATGAGTATAGAAATCATAAAGATAAAAGATGTACAAAATGTAAAACTTTACAAAATAAATTAGCAAGATCAAAATATTCAGATGATCAGAAGTTAGAGAAAACTCTTAGAAATAGACTAGATGGGGCTAAAAGAAGAGCCATAAAGAAAAATATTCCTTTTGATTTAGATTTGGAATTTATAAGAAAACTGTGGGATGAACAACGTGGACTGTGTAAAGTATCTAAGCTGCCTATGACATATACTTTAGATAGTGGAAGAACTTTTTCTAATGTAAGCATTGATCAAATAAATCCTTCTTTAGGATATACTAGAGATAATATACAACTTGTATGTATGTCTATAAATCAATTAAAATCAGATTTTGATATGAATACAGTTTTACTAATTTGTTCTAATGTAGTTAAAAATTACGAGAATGTCAAGTGAAAAATATGTAAAAGATATTAGTAAATTTCAAATGGGAGGAACTATGAATGGTTTATCCCCTTTACCTATTTGGAGTTTATTTAAATCTAGTAAAGAAGTTAGGGAAGAACCTAAAAAAGTATCTAAACAACCTCAATTTGAATCTAATAAATCAATCTATGAGGATAAAATTAAATCTAATCCTAAATTTGATAAGAGAATAAATTGGGATAATATAGATTGGCTACAGCAATTTTTTCATAAAAATCTAGGATATAAAACATCCTTAGGAATATTGCCCTCTGTTATTAAAGAAAGTTTTGGAAATCCTAAAATTAAACAGATAGGTGGAGGGCCTGGATATGGACTATTACAATGGGAGAAAGGATCTGATAGATATAATAGAATGATGAAGTATCGCACTGATAGTATTATTCCAGGAGTAGATCCAGAGCTTCAAAGGCAAGCAGAATTTATTATTAACACTACACTTGACTCTCAGCATCCAGATGATTGGCATCATGGAGGTAAAGGAAGTGGATTTAATACTGCTGAGGATGCAAGAAAAGCTTTTATTAGTAGAAAAAGTTCTGCTGAAGAAAAAGCTTATGCATTGTCTGCTGGATATGTAAGACCCAAAGGAGGATTAAATGAAGCTAAGAGAAGAAGTAAAATGACACATTCATTAGATTCTTTATATAATAGTAAGTATTTTAAAATGTTAACAAATAAGTAATTATGTTAGGAGGAATAATATTTGTATTCATAGTTTGGTTTGTCCCTATGATTTTATGGTTGATATTCCAAAATCCATTTAAAAAGAATTCTTCTTGTGAAAATGGTAAAGCTGAGAATAAGTTAGATAAGAAAATGTTTTGGGCCGCTTTATCTATTGGTATAGCAATTTTATTAGGAATAATTATATTAGCATAAAATGTCAGAATTAGGTAAGAATTATATAGATGTAGAAGTAGGAGACAATGATTATGTCTGTAGAGTAGCCTACGATACTTGGGAAAAAGGTAGAGGGCTAATGAATGAGGAGAATCTAGGAGATAATGAGGGGATGCTATTTATATATGATGAACCTCAAGAAGAGATCTCCTTTTGGATGAAGGATACTCCTTTAGATTTGGATATTGTATTTATATGTCCATGTAAAAAAGTTATTTCAGTTGGGCAAGGAATAGCTAATACTACTGATTTAATAACAGAGAATAATGTTCAGTTTGTATTGGAAGTAAAAGCTGGATCAGGAATAAAAGAAGGAGATGAGGTAGAATTCGATGGGTTAGAAGATTTTATTGAAAATAGAATTGAATCATTACCACAAGAAAATGTTGAAAAAGTTCTTGACTCTGAAAGAGAAAAACTCTCTGCTCTTCTTAAAGTATTAGATCCTGATGGAGAAGTTCAACTGGTTATAAAAGGAGATGTTAGGATATTCTCTAGAAAAAATACTAAAGTCCTAATCAGACAAGCTAAGAAAGCTGATAAATTAAAAACTGATTCAGCCTATAAAAGATTAGGAAAATCAATATTTAAATATATGAGAATACAAGATGAGAATGGGGAAGAATATGTAAAACCTAATAAGAAGAGTAATGAGTAAAAAGATAAATCTAATCAATTTAATTCTTGAAGGAGAAGGAGGATATGTAAATGATTCAGATGATTCTGGAGGAAGAACTTATAAAGGAATCTCTGAAAAGAATTTCCCTAATTGGGAAGGTTGGAATATAATTAATAAGCATGAACCACTGAAAAGAGGACAAGTGATTAGGGATGAGGATTTAGAGGAAGAAATATATGAATTTTATTTAGTTCATTTCTATTCCAAACTAAAAATAGATCAGATTAATAATTTATATATCTCAGCTCATTTATTGGATCATGGAGTTAATGCTGGAATCTCTAATGGTGTTAAATGTTTACAAAGAGCAGTTAATAAAACTTGTCCAGCTAATTTATCTATAGATGGTAAAATTGGCCCTAAGACAATCAATGAGGCAAATACTTGTAGTCCCAGAATACTTTTAGATAATTTTATTAAAGAAAGACAAGAATATTATAAATCTATTGTAACTAAGAATCCTAAACAAGAGAAATTTTTGAAGGGATGGTTAAATAGAATAGATAATGTAAATAAATATATTAACAATTTAAAAGAGAAATAATTATGGCTTGTAAAGGTAGTAAAAAATCTGGATCTTCTAAAGGAAAATCTGGAAAAGGAAGTAAATAATTAATTAATAATTTAAATTAGGTATGGCAATATATGTAGGAAACACATTAGTTGCTGATGTAGGAGGGGGGGGTAAGCCTCTCTACCTCTACTGCAACTAGATATTTAGTTGGATCGGCTTCTACTACAGGAGATACTGAAAATTTGTATACTAATTCTAATTGTTATATGAGTAATAATAATTTATATAGTAATGGTAATAAAGTAGTGACAGAAACTGACTATCTTAAATTAGTAGGGGATCATAGGGCAACTGTTAATGGATATATAACATTGGGGAGAATAAAAATTAATTGGGGAACATTATCTATAGGCCCAAATACTAGAGGAAGCACAAATTTTGCTAGTTCTTTTGGTGGAAATCCTTATACGGCAGTTTGTACATGGGATTATGATGCTGTAGGAGGACAAGAAAATTATGCAATTTATCAGTTATCTTCCTCAACAATTTATATTGTTAATGGTGAAGGAACCACCAGATTATTTAGATATATAGCTATAGGTCCAGCATAATATGAAAATTAAATACTCTTCATTGATTCTATTTAAAGGATTTTATGCAATAAATCTTTATGGAACTATGTATATTAGGAAAGAATTTAAAGATAGTCCTTTGAGATTAGATGAGTATGATATAAATCATGAAGAAATTCATTCAGCTCAAGCAAGGGACTTCTGTAAGATAAACTGGATAGGATATACTATATTCTATATATTTTATTTCTTATTCTGGTTAGTAGAATTAGTAAGACCTCCATATGATGAGGCATATCATGATATATGTTTTGAAAAGGAAGCATATATTCATGAGAATAATTTAGATTATTTAAAACAAAGAACTAGGTGGTGTTGGTTAAAAGAGAAGTATTGGAGAAATTATGAAGAACCTAGGAAAAATAAGACTAAAAAGTATAATCAATAAATTTAAATGATATGAATAAAATTAGAGAAATAATTAATAAAATTTTATCTACTAAAGTAGGAAAGTTCTTATTCGAATTTACTAACATGGTTGCATTGATATTCTTAACTATTTATATGTTTGCACATGTTGAAATTGTTTTTGGAATAATTGCATTATTCTGTGCATTTTCTAATGCTTTAGTATTAGTTGATAAATACTTCATTAAGAATAAAAATAAAATAGAATAAAATGGCGGTATATGTAGGAGCTGATGAATTATCTAAAATATATGTTGGAAATTCTAATGGAAATAGTATTTATTTAGGAGATAAAAAGGTTTGGCCTAATTATCCTGATTTAGATCCTATAGTAGCACAGATAACAAAAGATTTAAAAATAGTGCCTATCCATTATTGCAAATTTGATGGAAATATAACACAAACTCCTTTACTTATTGATGGAGTTCAAATGAGTCCTATTAACTTTATCAGTACTCCAAACAGTCCTACATATGAAAAAGGTGTTGGAGGGAGGAAAGCACTGAAATGTAGTTATGTTGATATTTCTTTAGCTCAATTAGCTAAAGCACAACATAGTGTATTCATATCAATGCTAATAAAACAAACTACTTCAAATAGTACTTATTCAGGAGTTTTAGGAGGAACTATATTTGGATTAAATACTAAAGGATATGGATATGCTTTAGGATGGGGTCCTAGTATACAAAATAATAAAATCTGTGCTGAAAGTTATGCTGGTGGTGCAGCAGCAGCTTCTTATAATACTGTTATGACTGCCAATAAATGGTATCATGTTATGATGGAATTTAGAAGTCCAATAACTGCAACAGGAGATGGAACACCAACATCTTTTCTTTCTATAAATGGTTCTGAATTTACTAAAGGTGTTGGAGCAGGTAGTATAGGTAGTCCATTAGATTATAGTGATTTATCTAGTGAGCAAGGTGATAGTTACATTCATTTGGGTTGTGTATGGCAGAGTGAAAAAAAATACTTTAAAGGACTTATTCAAGATTTTGTATTATGGATAGATAACAAACTTACAGATGCTCATGTAGAATTATTAAAAAATTATTATAGAGAACTTGGAGTATATTAAAATAAAAAAGGACTAATCAATTAAGATTAGTCCTTTTTTGTTATACTTTTATTTCATTTATTAGATTAGTAGAACAATAAACTTTTCCATTTTTCCACCAATCATTCCAATTGCCCGAGCCAGTATTCCAAGGAGTGCTAGTTATAGTGTAGGGTCGACTATTTTTTATATTTATTTGAATATCTATATCTAAATCTTTTATATTACTTAGCTTTTCTAAAGCTTCAGCAATTTCTTTCAATTCACTTATTCCCATATTTAATCATTTAATAATTCAAAAGCATTTACAGTATCAACAGTTTTAATTCCCATAGATTCTAATAATTCTAAAAATCCAGTGATAACTGGGTTGTCATTATATAAATCTTTAGCCTCTTCTATTGTTAATTTATTTCTTGATAATTCCTTTTCAGATTTACCAATCTTAGCATATTCTGGAATCTTATCTAATTTCTCCTCAGGATCATTAGTTGATGCTGAAGCATAAGTATCTTCTATTTTATTTTCTTCTTCTTTCTTTCCAAAATATTCTTCAAGTTCCCATTTTGCATAATCTTCACAGAATTTTCTATAGTTTTCATCAAGTCTATCAAGCTCAATTCTTTCATGTTGCTCAGCTAACTTTTTCCATTGGTTATAATTATGTATTGCAAGAACCTTAGCTTGATTTAATTGATCTTTTAATCTAGCTATCTCTTCCTCTGCATTTTTCTTATATGTATCATTTTCAATATAATCACTTTGCCATTTTACAGTTTCTTCAAGTTGAGATATTTGTTCTTTTGATTCACATAATTTTTCTCCCAAGTTAGCCACTCTTTCCCTTTCTATACCAAGAGCTTCCTTTAAATCATCTATAGTATCATCATAGGCTACTTCATTATTTTTATATTCTTCAATCTCACGATGTAATTTTATATTTTCATCATGTAATTCTTCAATAGTTTGGTATAATCCCTCTTCTTTATTTCTTAATACATAATTCTCAGAATTAACAGCTTCTAGAATTTCCTTATTTTCTGATAATTCTTCTTTTAAAGAAGTTCTTTCAGCTATATAACCACTTACCATCTTTTTTAACTTAGAAATTTCTTGATTCTTAGCCTCAATCAAATCATCCATATTCTTGATAATCTTTAATAAAGATCCTTCCAATTCACAAAGTTTTCCAACTTCACCATTCATAAAAGAGTCAATCTTTTCGTAAAATTCTTCACTAATTTTTCCCATAATCATATTTAATATTAAATTAATTTATAAAAACAAAGATACTATTTAGAATCTACTTTTCCAAGTAATCCGATTCTAAATAGTATCTAAATAAGGTTATCATACTCAACATTTAAATCTTTATGGATTCATCTAATTATCTTAGTTTCTCTCTAAATTCTGGAAGTAGTTCTTTAAGCTCTTCCTTAACTATTCTTTGTCTATCTAAATAACTTTTATTTGGATACTTGATTGCACCTAATTCATTAACTATTTGTGTAGCTTCTGGAGATGTTAAATCTGGATCTTCAGACAATATCTTTTGCATTGATTGCATATTATTTTGTATATAATTTAACATCTTTAAAGCATTTTGTATTACTCTAGGATCAAATTGAGAAAAATCAAAATTCCCAAAATTAAAATTAGCCATACCTGATTCAATTTAATATTAATATCATTTGTTATTTATTAATACAAAGATAGTAAATATTTAATAAAGTATAGCTTAGATTATGAATTTATATTATCATGTGCTATTTAAAATTATACCTTTATTATATAACGTGCACACGTATAATTTAAAATAATATTTCCAAATTAATTTTGGGAATTTTTATTTATCTAATAGGAGAATTTATTAGAGTAATATTATTGCTGATAATAGTGCAACTATTGCAATAAATAACTTTAATGCCTTACTAGTCTTCATATTGAGTTTAATTTATATTTAAGTTCTCTTAGATTATTTTCTAATTGAACAACCTTATTTATTTCAAATGATTTTATTGTCATGATCTTAGCTTCTAAATCTCCTACACTTAATTTAAGATCTATTATAGCCTTTATTAATAACTCCCACTTATCCTCAGGATTCATTAATTTATTCTTACAATCCTCTAATTGATTTATTGTCACTGAATTTATCATACTCATTAATCATATTTAATGCCATATTGGCAGCATTGTGTAATAAATTATTATTTACTTCAACATCTATTATATTAGAATAACTTTCTAATATACTTATTATCTTATTCATACATTCCTGTTTAGCAAATGTTTTATAGAACACAGATTCAAGTATTGCTTTTTGCATTTCTGAATCTGGAGCGTCATTAGAATCTAAAGGAAATCTTACTTCTGAATCTCCAAATTCTGAATCAGTAAATATTGTATAACCATTTTCTACATCAACTCTTAGCATCTTCCCAGCTTTTGTCTAATAATTTCCAAAAATCATAATCATTGACTCCCATTTCCTCTAAGTCTTTGTAAAAACTTTTAGAGTTATCTAATAATTTTTCTTCAAATTCTCTAAGAGCTTTTATTAGTTCTTCTTTCACAAATACTTCATTTTCCATTACTCTGTTTCACATTTAATTACATCCTCATAATTTACATGAATATAAGATTCCTTATCACGATCTCTATTTATAATATTTATTTGATCTATTAGACTCTTAATTATCCTATCCTTCTCTTGGTCTTTTCTTTTCAATTCCATAATATCTTCTGTATTTTCTTGCACTTGTGCAGCCAAAAATAAAACTGCTTGTCCTACCTTATTCAAATCAAATACAAAAGATTTATTCATTTTAGATATAATACTTTTCTCCTCTAAACCTGTAATAATTTTTTTAGTTACATGAGGAGAACATCCCATTATCTTTGAAATCTTATTAGTAGTTAAATTCACATTTCCCATTCCGGTATTAGGATCTTTCTCCATTTTATTCTGAATACATAAAAATAATGCCTTCTCAGACCCAGTATACTCTTTACTCCTAATAAACTCCATAGTAAACTCTTCCTTATCTCTTAAACTCTTTGGAGGTCTTTTTAAAGTATATAAATTAGATTTCCCCTTCTTTCCGATTTCTAAATTCCCGTTTTCTTGTAACTTCTTTAATCTATTAGAAATAGTATTCTTTGCCATATTGGCCTCCTTAGATAAAGTATCTAAAGAAACAAAAGTTTGGAATGTTTCTTTATCTGCATAACTTAATAATATCCCATATAACAATACATCTTTATAATCTAAATTCTCATCATTTGGAATATCATTATCCAATTGAATTCTTTGTGGCTTTTTCTTTCCATTAATCATTCTGCTTCATGAAATATTTTCATTTTATTTAATCATTTATCAACATTACAAAGATAATAATTATATTTTTGAAAACCGATTGAATATAGAAAATTATAAAATTTTGAACTAATGAGCTCTTCTTAAATACTATATTTAAAAATGATTATATCTCAATATAATACACTTATTAAAATAATCATTTTATTTAAATATCCAATATAAAACCGATTGTTTGCACTGGTTGAGATTGAAGTTTGCACTGGTTGAGATATAGAAAATTATTCTTCCAGTTTAATTTAACATTTTTTAACTATTAAAAGTATATATTTAATAAACTTATAACTTCATTAACTTAAAATTTTGGATCATAAAAGTTTGCATATATTGACACCTATCTATACTAGCAACTTGGAATCCAGCTACCGACCCTACCCTAGCCAGGGTTTACAACTCTTCTTCGAAGAGTTTGAAGATTTAAATTTATTTTTATTTTGTTTAAATTGAATACTTTTTATATTTGTACTTTAAATAATTGTTTCCATTTTAAAAATTTTTCTCATATTTTAGATGATAAAAATTCTATCTCCCTAGGTGATTATTTAGATCCCCTGTGGGTATATTAGGGTTAATGATTTAAGTAATTTAGATAATTTTAATAGGAAGAATTTGAATAATGTAAGTTGAAATATAAAAAATCTAGAACTAGTCGAGTGACAGATGTATTCCCCCAAAACACCCCCTAACCACCTTGAGGAAAAAGTGAAATTCCTTACCAAAATAAAAAATAATAAATCATTTAAATTTTACAATTATGGCAATAAATAGAAGCCTATCAAAAGAAGATTTGGAAAAAATCGCATTTGTAGCATCAGAATTTGGTTCTAGTGCTCAAGTAAATGACACCATCAAAGTTCCTGAAGATCCACACTTTGATGAGGTAAAACAAGAAATTGGTGGACAAGACAGAACTTGGTACGTTGTTAAAGACATTCTTTACAATGGAAAGAGCAAAGAGTCTCAATCAGTCAATTTCGCAAGAAGAGGTAAAAAGTCAGAAAGATCTCAGGCTACCAACGACAAGTTGGCCAACACTCATACTTTACTTGATCTATACAAGCTGATTGCCGGAACCACTTGGAAATGTGTCTATGTTGAAACAAATCCATTTGGAACTACCAATGCAACTTGGGATTTGGTAACTGAGTAATAACAATAAAAATTTACAATCATGAATAACATTATCGAAGATTACTGGTCTGATGACTACGGTTACGTAGAAGTTCTTTACCTAAATGGTGAAATATATCAGATACAAAGATAAAGGGTTAAAACCCTTTATCTTTTTTAAGTATTTTTTAATCTTCATCATGTTATTCAATTGTGAATTTTAATGCAGCCAAAGACTGTCTCAAGCCAGTAGAATGCAGAGAGTTATTCATGATTGGGCACTCCTGAGTATGAGTATAAACTACTCTATTAATTTTAAATATAACACACTATGGAAACAGTTGAAAAGAGAAAGAAATTATTTGAAAAAGCATGTGAAGGATTTCTAAATGCTTTATATATTGAAAAAGGAAAGAGTGATAATATTACATCAGATGATATTGATGTAGTTTGGGAAACATTATTATTATCTTTACATAAATTTGAGCCAAATTTAAGAGAGGCTGCAGAAGAAGTTTGTGATAGAATTGTGGAAAATAAAATATAACTCGAACTCATGCTGATGATTACTGGAAATTAATGTCCAGATTCACTATAATTAGGTTATTTATCTATAGTTGCGATGCAGGAAACTATACTATCTGAATAAGAGCACTGTAATTATATGTTGTCAGATGTAAATAATTCTAATATAAGTGGGCTTAAACGAGTATAAATAAAAGCCGAAAAGTATTGTTTTAGTTGTGGAAATCCTAGTGAAGTAGAGTAGCTAGGATTTTTTATTTTGATTATATTGGTGTATTTATATATTTTGGGTTTTAGGATGTTTGTTCCCAGATTAGATGATTATGATGATTATCTAATGTTTGATGGAGAGGATATGGTGTGAGGATACCTCCAACTCCACCATCTCCATCTTTTTCATCCAAATCATCACCAAAATTATCTCTACAACTAGGTAAATTTTCAAGATTTCTTTCATTATAATAAATATTTAATTTATAATATTCATAATTTTTTTGATTAGTTTTAACTTGTTATGCATTTTATTTACTTTTAACTTTTCGTTTTAATTTTTTGAAAAAAAATTAATCATAGTTTTTAGAAAAAATTAAACATTAGATTAATATAAAGTCGTGAGATTCATATTAATCGAATAATCTAAATCATTATATAGATTTTTATTATATCCAGCTGATACATTATTATATAACAGAAGTTTATAATAATGATTTAGATTATAAATAATATCTAATTCCGGAAGGTACCAATAAGTTCGGATTAGGTGTTATTAGTTACT
>UMFO01024910.1_pt1 | contig 36122 bp, 37 predicted proteins | sample 1965051 | NCBI WGS metagenome assembly UMFO01 (sample SAMEA4836050, study PRJEB28245) | human gut metagenome | biome: gut microbiome; material: fecal sample | place: Denmark | collected 2008
CCGGCTCTTCTGGTGGTTCGGATTTAAAACGCCCCGCTCTGGCTTCCGTTATCCGAGTCAGGATGGTATTTCATTGCAAGTGTTTTATAGAACCTTTTTAATAGCTTTTTCTCCTCTTCGGAATAATCTGCGTCCCTGTACACTATCCTCTCCCTGGTTGGCCCTTTTTCTGTATTTGTCCGGTTTTTTATCCGGCTTAAATAATCTTCATTTGTCAGGTTCCCATATATGTCATAACAGATGTCGTATTCATCCGGGAAACAGTCATAATTCTGCATGAATTCCTTTTTTCTCTGGGCGTACCCTGCCAAAATTACCCTATGCCCCTCATGGACCTGGCATTCTTTTGTTTTTTTGAATTTTCCAGTTATGTCTTCAAAAAATTTAACCTTCTCCCAAAAATCATCCGTAATTTCTTCTATGCTGTCATAGAAATCTTCTTCATTTTCATATTTTTTTCCTTCTTCTCCGTATATCTGTTTTATAATCGGGATGAATCTGCCATATATCCTGAACCATAAGGCATCTTCTACGCCAATTAAATCATCCGCATAGGATTCCGCAATGTCCCAGTAATTTATGGTGCACACGGTATGCTGCCTTGTCTTTGTTTTCCCGTTTTCCTTATATGTCCTGCAAAGGAATATCGTGTATGATGACTTGGGCTTCCTTGTGAAGCGGTCTTCTGAATACATATGCGTATTAATAACAATGCCGTTTTCCAATACTTTTGTCCCTGTAAGCAGTTCCTTTGCATATCCTTTTGGTATTGATTTTGAAATACTCTCCTTTATGTAAAAATACATTTATTTATCCCCTTTATTTACTGTTTCCATGATATATCCAATTCAATTATAGAGCCATTATCAATATGTGTCAATTTTTTTATATCAATTATATTTGATATACATAAACTTGTATTATATCAGTTATAAATGATATATACAAACTCAAATCATTTATAAATGATATGTGTATGGTAAACGCATATGTTCCATATATATCACTTATAAATGATTTGAATTTTTCTTTTTTTAGCTTTTATAAATCAGTTATATATGATATTTTTTAATCTTGTTTCGATTTTTGATATCAGTTTTATTTGATATATATGGTTTCATGTTTAATATCAGATATATGTGATTCATTTTATGGAAAAATGACCAAAAATGGAAAAATCAGTTATATATGATATTTAGGTTTACGGATTGCATAAATATAGAAATCAGTTATATGTGATTTCATTTTCTCTTTTTGGTCTTGTTCTGGTTTATTTTTGCCATTTACTAATCTTCTTCTTTTTATTTCTTTTTTGTTCTTTTTTGCATATAAATATATTTCTTCCCTATTTTTTACCTTCCTTTTTTATAAAATACAAAAAATATGGGAAAAGTTGGTGTGTATTGGATATACATAACTATAATGGACGTGCAATATGGTGTAAAAAAGGGGTTGGTTCAGATATATCAGATGCTATGGCAAATTCTTCTGGACGTGCAGCCTTTAGGAAATGAAAGTTTTGGGGCGGGATATACTGGATGTTACAAAAATCATGGTGGACGGCACATATGGAAAAAATAAAAGTTTGGGGCGGGTACGCCACATGGACTGGTGAAAGGTGGATATGGGGAATACATGAACCAAAAAAGGTGACTGAATAAGTATGAAAGCATATATTTTTAGTCCTTTTTTTATAAAAACTATGTAGTTTTTATATATGAAATATCCCAGTAAACTGTAGGGAGTACTAAATATACTTATTAGGCATTGAATGCTATTAGGCCATTTTTCAAAAAGCTGCTGCTTCTAACATATTGTATTTAAGAAAAAGGAAAGTGAGGCAATAAAATGGGCTATTGTTTTATGACGACGTCACCATTAAAAACAAATCAGGCAGTCCAGTACAGCTATCAGCATAATATGCGTGAAATTACCGTAAGAAACGCGGATCCATCAAGACGGCATTTGAACGAAGAGGTGGTGGCAATAGATGGGGGGAAAGGCATATTGGATGTATTACATGAGAAGGAAGATTACCGGAATGCATGCAGGGACCATAAAATGCGATCCGATGCGACCAAAATGATTGAAGTCATGATGACCCTTTCCCGGGAAGATGCAAAAAAAATTGATTTGGCATCCTGGAAACAAAAAAATGTGGAATGGCTTAGGGAAACATTTAACGTTTCACCGGATGGAAAGGATAACGTTGTTTCGGTAATTTATCATGCTGATGAATCCACCATACATATGCACGCATTAGTCGTCCCAATGGACGGCAATGGAGAATTCAGGGCAAGCCGGTGGACGGGTAAACGTTCAGACCTAATCAGGCTCCAAAACACATACGCGGAAAAAATGAAACCACTTGGCCTTGACCGTGGGTTACGAAGATCTGTTGCAAGCCACAAAGATATACGGCGTTTTTATACGGATTTGGATAAGCGTATCTCAGTGGAGAAAAATATGGAGATTGTACCAGGGGAAACATTGGAACAATACCAAGCCCGCATGATTGACTACGTAAAAAATTTACAGGCAATAAACATGCGTGAAGTCTATGAAAAAGACAGGCAAATTACAGAATTAAAAACTGAAATGAAGGAATTTAAAAGAGGACATTCTTTTGATGAAAAAGTACAAATGCAAGTAAAGACAAAGCAGCTTGAAAAAGAAAAGGAAAAATGGCAAGGTTTGGAACGGACTTATGGAAGCGTAAAAAACATTGAAGAAAAAATTCAAACATCACAGCTTTTAAATGATGCACTGGTAAATTGCGAAAATACCGAGCTACGCGATTCTGTTCTTGAAAATATCAGGGTATTGATGAAACAGGAAGAAGAACGGCAAAAACGCGAAAAGCAGCTTGAAAAACAACGGAAGTTCGAGGAAGAAATTAAGAGAGGGTTTTAAATATGGACGCAAAACAAATCTATAATGATACATTGAAGCAAATTGCAGGGAAAATTGAAATGTATGGGAAAGATAGCGCAGATTACATTGAATGTCGGCGTATCTTCCACTTAACTATTTTAAATATCGTATATGCCGGGTATTTTTCATTTAAAAAAAATGAGGATGAAACCATATTGGTTACTGATGAAGGTGATGAATATCCTATAGAATCCAATTTTTTGGAAGGATATCTGACTGGGGATGAACTGGATGCACTTTATTCAAGGGCAAATGTTAAACAGGAAGAGGTAATTGAGCAATCCGAAATTGTGCCGGACCATATTGAAGTGCCGGAAATAAATGAAAAAGTAGAAAAAGTAGCTGTTGTGGAAGAATGCGAGACAAAGCCATTTATCCCATACGAAGAATTACTTGTTAAACCCACAAAAGAAACTGATAAGCCAACTCCAAATGTGAACCCGGCCTCTTCCACCCTCATGGCATATGAAACAAAAAAGGATACGAAAGATGGAAGAAAAGTCAGAGATAAAAAACAACCTCCTGTGGCTGAAGGGAAAATAACGGAAAAATCCAAACAAAAAGTATTCCATTATACTGTTCCGGCCGTCCCAAAAAAACAAGAGGAAAATGTTACCGTTCCTGCAACTGCCACTTTCACTTCTAAGACTGAAACCAAAAAATATGCGGAAGAAATTGGCAAGATGAAAAAAAGAGTTGATTCTTTTTATTATGATGAATACCAAATTATCTGTAAGGACATTAATTTCATATTGAATGTTTATCCCATAAAAAGACAAGCTGTTGCAATGCTCGGAACTATGATATTTATTACTTTGTATGATGGCAAAGAATATTTTAGGGGATATATTTCTGAAAATGAAAACAAGACAAGCATTACATTTAATTATAATGGATTGACCATTAATGTGACCGGAAAATGGAGGAATGGCAGATTCATATCCACAGTCATGAATAGGAGCGATCCGGAAAACACGCAATATATTAAAACAGAAAAAAGACCTTTGAATGAGACGGAAAATACCCACCTCATCACAGAAATCAATAATGAAGTGATCCACGTATTCCCGGCCATGTTTGAGAACCATATCCGGCATGGTTTATGCGGTTGCTGCATTTATAATGAAACAGCAAACGAAATCTTCATTCCCACTGGTCAGTTTATTGTCGGGTGCAGTAAAAGGGAACCTATCATGTTCGAATGTTTTATCCACGGAAAAGATACCGAAGCTATCCTGAATATTGAAGAAAGAAAATAAGCAGGAAACTTGGGAGAGGGAAGAAACTAAGGCATGTTTAAAGCCTATGCTTTTTTTAAAAAAAATACCCTGCCTATGTAGGCAGGGGCTGTCTTTTTTCCTTTATTAGTCCTGAAGACCAGTATAAAAGAACCTTTATTCTTTATAATCATTTTAACTGATTTATATTTGTATGTCAATATGGGCATAGAAAAAACACACTAAAAAAGTGTGTTTTTTGGACGGAGGCTGCTCAATATCCGTCAGAATCATTTTCACTTTCATCCAATATTGGGAGCTGGTCATGGAAAATGATTTCCGATATTACTGCCCTTTTGTTTTCGTCCATTGGGATCTGCTGATTTAAAACAATCGAACCTATCCTGCCATTATAGGCAGCTACCTTGATATATTTTACTTCTCCCTTTGCATTTTCCTGTAAATCATAGATATAAGCAGTCTCTGGAACTTCTGTCTTTTTAGGACGATCTTTCATATAATCTGCATAATATACTTTATTCCCAATTGTAAAATGTACAATACTCATGTTTTTTGTTCCCCATCTTTCTAACTGATAAAAATGTCTAATTTTGCGATCATCTCTTTTGCATATTTTTGAATATCGCAAAGGCACTTTTTTAATTCTTTGGTTTCCTTTTCTTTGCTCCACTGCAGCATCTTTGCAAATACTCTTGTGCCGGTTTCATCGAAGCCATAATTATTGCATACGACATAGGAAATGCCGTCAGCAACAGCCCGGCAATATGCCTTGTCCTCTGCCGGCTTCATATCTTTCATGGCACAGGCATATACAAGGTCCATCATGATCTGCATATCACTGTCCTTTGGATTTACAGTGATATCACCCGTTTTCCCATCATACTTTGTAACATTTCCGGCCTTAAATTCTGTGCCGGAGTATTTTGATAAGGCATCTACGAAAGTATCGCAGTCTTCAACGTCCGAGTCAGCCTTCTTCATATAATTTGGGATGTCTGGCCCATCAGTCTGGCTGATATCAAAAACAGGGACGCTCTTATACCTGAACCTTTCTTCCTCGACTTCCTCTTCTGTCCCGTCTTCCTTTTCTATCTTTACTTTCTTTTTATATTTGCTTGGGGCAAGGATATAGATGGCTTTTTCCCCTGGTTTTACTTTCCTTCCGAATTCATTTTCCCATGTCTTGTAACCGGCCACGTATTCTGCCGTAGGGAGCTGTGACATTATCAGGATAATATTGTTGATGCTGTATTTTGAAAATGCCTTGTTGTTACAAAGCTTAAGGAATTTTTCAAAATCGCCTGATTGGAAAATTCCTTCGAGGTTCTGTTCCAGCATGCCGACCAATTCTTTAGTTTTGTCTTTGGCTTTTAATTTTGATTTGGTATTGTTCATTTCTCTGGTTCTCCTTTTGTTATATTTTTATTCATTTTCAATATGTCTTTTAAAGGAGAAGAACAAAAAAAGAACCAAATCATTTTTGATTTGGTTCTTTTGCGGTTAATCGCATACTTCAAGTTTTAGTACATCTGTTTCTGGATTGTATAAATAATAATCTGCTTTTGATAAAGTAGCTTCATAATTTTCCTCACCGCCTTCAAAAGAATCTATTACATTACGTTCTTCCGGGGTCATATTTCTATAATGTTTTTTTCCATAATCCTGTGGCAGCCAATTATTTTGCCGGGCTGCAAAAATATTGAATTTTTTCAGGAGTTCATCATCTTTGAATACAATATGACAAGTACCTTTTTTGTAAAAGGTAATAGTGAAATACTTAAGTGATATATTTTTTGTTTGACCATTCTTTTCGGCATCCTGTAACCAAGAACCCAAAGGATGCTGCATAGTTTTTCCACCATCAAGATAATCCAAGGCTTTTTCTATATCACTCAATTTTTCAATGGTATCATAATATGTTGGTCTAAATTCCCCACTCTTCCAACTGCAAGACCTGTAGGCATCAAGCGGAATTATCACTTTTTTATTAATTATCCAAGCTTTATTTGTCGCCCATCCGGTATAATAATGGATATTATTTTGGCATTCAGGATACCATGCGTGTTTCTGGGTAAATTCCTCAAATAAATCCATAATGCAATCTTCGATCCCTTTAACCATATGCTTCATGATATCAACTTGAACAGTTCGTATATTATATTCCGAAAAATCATATTCTATATGTTCGTGTATTCTCTGGCTATAGTTCGTTCTTAAATTACTTGTCATGCCTTTCGTAAATACAGGATTTTCAAATAAGGCCTGCCAGTACTTATTACGGACACAACGGACGTAATCATTAATTGAACTTCCTGATTTTCCATTTACCTTGATTTCCAAAATAGGCTGTGCATATTTACACTCTGTTAAATGATTCATGATATGAGGCTTCATGCGCTCATATTCCCTCATCAATGCAATACCGGCTTCAATTTCAATATTGTATTGTCTAACAGCAGCTTTAACAATATCTGAGTCAGCAAGTTCATAAGTCTCTGTATCATAAGAACGATTTGCATACTCCTTCTTTTTCATTTCTGAAAAGAAATAGGATTCTTCGTTTTCGGTAGGAATGGACACTTTAATTACTGCAATTTCAACTTTCGTTGGTCTTTCTGCTATAAGAAATTCGTCCTGGAGAAAATCGATCTGTGCGTCCATTTTGTTAAGATCCGTCACAAGCTGTTTCCTTTCATTAGTATACGGATTTTTGATTGTATCTGCATTTAAAATGCAAATTACATTCCCTCCATATTTTTGCATTTTCAAAGCTTTTGCCAAATGTGTGGCACCAATTGAGAACGGAGGATTCATGACAATTAGGTCATATGTTTTCTGGGTCCTATATGTAAGGAAATCATCATGTACTACTCTATATCCTTTTCCAATTAAAGTTTTCCGCAAAACATCTTCCTTTTCAATGCAGTCAATATCAAGTTCCCTTCTATAAGGAATAACTTTTTGGATATAATCAGCAATATCTCCTTTGCCTGCGCTTGGTTCGAGGACGGTTTTGATTTCATTCCAATTGAATCCTTCAAATACCTTGTCCAATAATGATACCGGTGTTGGGTAAAACTCTTCTAACATTTTTATTCTGTCTCCTTTTCGTTTATTTTTTCATACATCCAATATGTGTTTTTTATATAGGAAATAGAAATCATATTACATTGATTTGGATCCTTTTATTGATAACTATTTATTTTTGAGCTATCATAACTATTTTGCTACTGTTCAATGACATCGACTCTTTTTTTTCCAATCTCAAAAATATCTTCGTTATTTTCAATGCATATGTAATTTCTATCAGTAACTATAGCAGCAACTGCAGTTGTGCAACTCCCAGAACATGAATCCAAAACCAAATCTCCTGGATTGGAATATGTTTTTATAATCTCTGTAATTAAAGCAATTGGTTTCTGCGTTGGATGTAACGCAGATTTTTGAACATCTTTTGCGAATTTCCACACAGATCTGGGATATCTCTCAGTGCTATCATATGTAGTCAATCCATGCTGACCATAATCAGTGGTTTCCTTGCAATTAACTTTATGCTCTGCTTTGCTGACCTTTCTTGGATGCCCAGTAGTCTTTTGAGGATTATACGTTGGTTGTTTCTTATAAAAAACACATATATCCTCATGGGATCTCAACGGCATCCTCTTAGCATTTAAAAATCCAGTAGGTTGAGTTTTTTCCCAGATAAGGTTGTATCTCCAAAGTTTAGGATTGCTCTTCATCAAATCTGCTGTGAACATGCCATTTGCAAAGAGAACAATTGCCCCATTATCCTTAATGATTCGTTCATATTGAGTCCATAAACCAGTATTTTTGTTTTCCTGAAACCATTTTTTTGTATATTGAATACTTTGTTGCATAATATCACTCAATTCAAAAATATCCGTTTCGTAATAAATTTTATTATTTAGTGTTACATAATCTTTCAAGGGAATAGTCGTGTCCCAGTAATTATGCGTCTGTTGGTACGGCAAATCTGTACATATAAGATCAATTGATTTATCATCAATTCTTTTCATACACTCAATGCAATCTTCATGGTATATCATATTAATTTCTAACATATTGTTATAAATTCTCCTTTTTCTTTGTGAATTAACATTTACAGGTTTAATATGTTCGATAACAGAAAAAAATAAAAAACTCCGGCAATGATCCGGAGTTAAATATGCTATCTTCTTTCTATTTTGGTCCTTATTTTTTCCAATGCTGTTGGTTTTCCAAGTACGTTCCAAAAAGCTTTGTAATTTTCATTAATATCTGAATCCGGAATAACGAATGCTACATATTGGAATACATTTTTATATTTAGTTTCAAGCATTTTTTTGAATATTTTAGCAACAGTCCATGGGTCGTTACCAAAGCATCCACAACCAAAAGCACCTAAATATAAATTTTGAATGCCATTTTTATACGCAACATTTAAAATAGCATCAATTCTTGATTCCATGGCTGCATTAATTTGTTGTTTTGAAAAACCGTACATTTCTTCTGCCATGGCTGCATTTGGTGCGGCACAAGTAATTACGTCATATAATCTGGTCTGGCATCCCTTTCCAAACAATATGTTTGGTGAATATAAAATCCTATCCGCATACAATTCATCAAAAGCAAGATTATTTTGGTAATATAACCTCTCAAAACGCTTATGCGAAAGTACATTATATAAAAACGAATTATGGCATAAAGATTCCTCTTGAGCCATAGCTCCATTAAGAAAACCACCGCCTGGATTTACAAAATTTGCAAAATTAAGCACAGCACTGTGATATCCTTTAAATGCATATTGCCCACCAAACAATTCGTCAATAATTTTATTATCTACTATTTCAATTTCTGTATTCTTGGTGCCAGTTACTATTTTGTTATCAATATCAGCAGGCTCATATAATATTGTATTCCAAACACAGTCATCTATTTCATCATCATGTTTTTTACTCATTAATTCTGTATGCTGTTTTGCTCTTTCAGCAAATATAACTCTTTTATTTGTAATATTATCCATTTTTTATTTTTACCTTTCTATCCAATTTTATTAATTTCCGTAATCAGTATTCTGATGCCAGAATCAAAATCATTTTCCCGAATAGTCTGGTTATAGTTTAATACCATTCGCTTAAACCATACCGTATCCAACATTTCAATTAAATCTGTTTTTGACATTTCAGATAAGGGCAATGTACTTTCTATCGACTTTAATAGTTCTTTTCTTGTTGTGTTAGAATATATATCTCCCTCTTTTTGCGTGACATTAAGTATTTTTACTACCTGCAGTGCAGTCATTTCTTATTTCCTTTCTATGTTGGTTTTGGACTGAAAATTTTTAGGCATTGGCAGTTATTTTTTCGTTTAATTCTTTCTTTCGTTTTTCATTAAAGCTAAGCAGGATACCCCGTCCATAATCTATGATTTGGGCGACGAGGAATGCGTCACGGATTACCCAGACGCTACAGATATCCTGCACCCTTTCTTATAATACCGTTTTCCAATTACCGGCATGTTTTATAATGGTTACTTTTTTAATTGCGGCAGACTGGCCATCCTGCAATACAACCCTTGTGCCATTACAATGTTTAAATGTATACCGCAGAGTCCGGAACTTGTGGAGCATTCCGGAGTGCCTGTCATATTTGCTGATAACGTAGTACGCAAAGTACTTAGGCTAATCAACCGGTATACTGAACTAAATCAATCTAGCTTGGCATACCACCTCTATAATCCTTTAGGATTTAGGGGTTGGTAATTGATCTTCTTTTTCCTTCTCTTCCTTTTCTATTTGTTCCTGCTGTTTTCTGCATAATGTCCATTGCTCCTTATGAAGCTCTTTTTCCCTGTTTTCTCTTTTTTTCTTCAATTCTATTTCCAATTCCTCTTCTTCAGCAATGAGGTCATACGCATTTCTTTCTGAAGAAAGTTCCATAATGGAAAATATCTTGACAAGAAGAGAAAGCAGGAGAAAAATACAGGTTAAAACGAATATTATACTGCCAAATATTTTGGCTAATGAAATTAGTTCATCCATAATCCGAAATCTCCTTTATTTTTCATCTATATTCAATATGTTTGTTAGGGTATGCTTTCCTATAAAAAATACACCTACTCGATTGTAGATGTATTTTATGTTTGCATTATGATAAGCTAAGCAGAAAATCCTGCCCAAACAAGCTTGTGCGTAAGAAAATCATTTTAATTGGCTTTCCCCATTCTCATAATTAATTATGATTCCTGGCTGGTAATTATTGGCAAATATGAAAAACATATGCCTGTACCATTATCCTCTACTGACCATGCTTCCATATACACTCCATCGGCCACAAGGTTATCATTTGAAAATACTGGCGTGACTCGGTACAGTACATGGCTATTTGGGTGTGAATCAATATACTGTGCTATTTGCGTTTCAAAAGGAAGCATGATCTGTGTATTAAAATATCTGGTACCAGTGATTAAATTCTTTTCGTTAGCATTTTCTCCTGCTAAGCAAAAAGCTATTAAATGGCATCTATTGTAAAGATATTTTCCATCTACACAATCATATTTCACAGTATGCCATCCTGTTGGTTTTATTGTTCCAATTTCTCCGCGTTCTTCGGTCGGCATTATTTCTTTACAAATATTAGCATATGCTGCACCGCATCGTCCCAATGAGTCTAAATCAGAATAATATTCAAATGCATGCGTATTTTGTCTTTCTTCATCCGTGAATAAAGGGATGCCGTTATTGACTATCGTGTAATCTCCTGAAACAGCATCGGCATCTATATTCGAGGTTGAATTTCCGTAATCAATATTCTGAATATTTTTTCGGATAACCCCCTTTGCCGAATTTGTGATAACATCAGCTCGTTCTTTAAAATTAGTTGAAAAATTAGAAGCTACATCAGTTGTTGAAGATGTTATATTTGAAAAATAAATCAGCGCAATCAGTATAATTATGGCGGGACCAATAATCTTCCTGCCTTTCTTAAATATTTTCCTTATGAACATCCGCATTAATTTTTTAATAAAATAATTTTCCATAAGCTGGTCTCCTTTACTATTTTTTTTAATTGTATTTTTAATGTGTGATTTTATCACGCATAATAAAAACCCGTACCATCAAAGATACGAGTTTTCTTAGAATTAATTTGAAAATTAGTTTGTACTGCCAAAACCACCGATACGTGCTGTTTCGGTATTGCCGGTATCAGCTACAAGATACTGAATGAACATACCCTGTGCAATACGGTCGCCCTTTTTGATTTCCTGTGTTTCATCACTGATGTTCATGAGGAAAATTCCAATATTCCCATCATTTGATTCGTTACTGTAATAATCAGAATCAATCCATCCGGACGTATTCGCCAGCATGAATCTTCCGCCCATGCTGCTTCTTACATTAAGAATCAGTCCTTCGTCATCCTTCATGTACGCCTTTACATCTGTCCAAACTTTAGCGATTTTACCAGGTTCTACAACATAATCTTTATTTGCGTAAAAATCATATGCCATGGCACGTTTTGTACCTCTTGTCGGCAATGTTACTGTTCCCTCTGTTTTCCTGCAAGCATCTTTTACAATTTCAAATCCTCGATTTTTTGTCATCATTTTTATTTTCTCTCTTTCTTTCTATTTTTTGTCGCTATATTGATATGTATGGTAATACTGAAAAGCAAAATTATTACACAAATAAAGAAGCCACATAATATAACATGCTTTCCTGCGTCATTCCCATTGTATTAATTGTATAGATCATATTACCGATTCGAAAACTTCCACGTTTAATATATCCATCTTCTGATTCAGCATAATACAATTCGACATCGTTCCTTCCGCGCAAAATTTGTGGCTCTTCTAAATCTGAATACCATCCAGTGACATCCATTGTGGGGTTTGTAATTATTTCCATATAGAATGAATATGAATCATCAGTGTAACATACTTTTGCTATATCATTATCAATAACACCGCTGTCAAACTTGATAGTATCGTTCATCTCTGCCTCATTTAATTTGAGGATATAATAAGGATAATCCTGTTGCAATGCATCGGCTGAATCATATGTCTTATAAAAGAAGTCTAATGAATATTCGTCTTCTGTTCGGTCATCAACCCAATCCGGATTCCTTCCGGATTTTAATTCACCTTTGCAAAGTTTAGATACTTCTGGCAATTTTTGGAATGTTTCTTCGGCTACGTTCGGCTGCCGGACTTTTTCTTCCTCAGAAATAGTGCTTTCTGTAACATCCTTAATTTCTTCGGTACTGGCAACTATGTCTTGAATTACTTCCGGTGTGGTATTTTTCCCGCAGCTTGCCAATGCCAACAACATAGATGCAATAAGCAACATTGATATGTTTTTCTTTTTCATATGTTATTCTCCTTTTTTTGATTGATTTATGTTCGCATTATTAATATGTATGATTTTATCAATAATAAAAAAAGGACTACCGAAGTAGTCCTTAAAGAGTTGTTAGAATGCAAAATGATTACACTGAATATTTGTAGATACCAAATCACTGTGATTAACCAGATTGATGATGATATTGTCATAATCCGGGGCAATTGTGGTATTTAAAGCATTCAAAAATGCAAGATAATTCTGCTTATCCAGCTTTTCAAGCCCATCAATAAGCAATGTCCTGAATCCGGTAGGATAAACGTTGCCATTAGTATCTGTCATCTGTCCTTCTGATAATCTGTTCAGCAGATCACAAATGAACAGATCTGTAATAGCTTTTTCGCCTGCAGAAAGTGCTGAATATGGCATTGCGGTATTTTTTCCGGAGATTTCAACCATTGGGACAAGTCCGTTGTCAAAGGTAAATGTGATATTCCAATTCGGATATGCAGCTTTTGCACGTTCTGCAACAAGTACATTTAATTTTGAAAGGTATTTATCCATCATTCCTTTCATAATTTCTCCCTTGTCATCAAGCCACTGGCTTAAGAAATTCCATTTGTGGTATTCCGTTTTGCACTGGTCCAGTTTAAGAAGTAATGATTTCTTTACTTCCTGGTTGTTTGCTGCAATAAGCTCAGCATTGATATTCTGCAATTTTGCCTGGATTGCTTCTGGATCAACTTTTGGAGTAGTTGGCTGCACAGGTACAGTCGGAATATTCTTGTAAAGCATTTCATACTGCTTTACCATGGAGTCCCTTTTGGCTTTTAAAATCCTTGCATCGTTAAGAATGGACATCTGGCTGCTTAAGGTGTTGATTTTACTGTCTGCGTCTGCAATCATCCCTTTAATAGCTTCCGTGTTTTTGCCTAATTCTGAAATCTGCTGGGATAATTCGTCCCTGATGGGTGTTTTGTCAGTTGTGCATAACAGTTTTTCAGACAGGGGGCATACCTGCGTATTGAGTTTATCGATGGAAGTCTGTAACAATGAAAGCTGCTGTTCATTTAAACCCAAACTCTGGTTCATCTTAGACCGGTAATCTCGCCATGATGATAAAAGGTCCTGTACCTTGCCTATTTCAGATTCGATATTTTCGTCCACTTTCATTCCCTGGATTTCATTATACATTGCCTGTAAATCAAGCATGTACTGATTATATGAGGATACATTCGCTTCATATGCCTGCCAAGCCTGATTAATAATGGCGCAATTATTATTCTGCGCAATTAGCTGTTCTTTTTCTGCCTGGACAATATCCAAGGTCCTTGCCATGGAATCCGGTATTTTTGCGATTTCTCCCATATAATAGCCAAGGTTCTTCTTGACCATGGCCAGTTCCTGTTTTGTCCTTTCCTGCAAAGCCTGAATGCTATCCTTGGTAACAGTATCCGGAAGTAAAGAGGAAAGTAAAGCGGAAGCTGCGGCTATGTCGTCTGATGTATAAGCCACTTCTTCTTCGATACCATATGTTTTTGCGGAATAGGACTCCTTTTTCATTGCGAGGATTTCAGCCTTTGAATAGGCCTGCGGGATATATCTGGCAATATATTCCGCCAATTCCTTTGGCTTCATCGTAGAGATATCGGCATACTTGACAATGCCATTTTTTTCTGTTACACCGCAATTTAATGAGATCCACTGTTGGACTTTCTCAAAATTACTTTTTTCCCCATCAAGTTTAAAGGAAATTCCACTTGCCGGGGTTTTTGAAAGCTGGATGGTATGGTCTGCTCCATAAACATCTGCCATAACGATGGACATTTCCGCTTTCTTCTCCCCATTTTTAATGAATGTGTCTACATTTGCAAATTTAGACTTTGTAAGCAAAGTCTCCAATATCTCCAATAAGGAAGTCTTGCCTGAACCATTGGGTCCGGTAAACACCGTAAGCTTTTCCCCCATATTAAACACATTGTTGGGGATGCCTTTTACATTCATTGTTGTAATCTGTTTGATCTTCATACCATTTTCTCCTTTTTTTTAAGTGATTTTTTTTACAGTACTAATATGTCTGATGCCCCAAAACAATAAAAAAACAAAAAAGCCGCAAACGCTGATGAACAGCACCGCGGCATAAATAAAATTAATCACAAAAAGCATAAAGGTCGGAGGTTTACCTTTACGCTGTAATTTTCTATACAAAAAGCGCAAAGGTCGGAGGAATCCCTTTGCGCTTAGAAAAAATCTTAACAAAAAGCGCAAAGGTGGAGGTTTCCTTTACGCTTAGAAAAATAAATCATATCTATATTAAATAGCGCAAAGGGTGTTGCCTTTATACCAGGAAAAATATTGTTCGGAGCATAAAGGAGTTTTTTAACCTTTATTTTTCTCCCTTATTTTTATTCATTCTTTGATATTTATAATGTGTTTCATGGGATGGCATGATAAGTTTTTTAAATGAGCATTTTATAATTTTCAGCATTTTTCACAATTTGTTACCTATTACATATTTCTATTTTGTATATTTTTGTCACTTTAATCTTTGTTTGTTTCTTATATGCCCCCAACAAACATATTATAAATATAAGAAGCCATACGAAAGAAGGAAAGGAAGGATATATATATGGTTCTGAAATTAATGATGAAAAATTATGAAGTATTGGATTTTTCTGTAAAAGGAAACAATATTAAAAATATAGATAAAATAATTTCTATGGAGAGGATCCCTCTTATTTTAGTCAATGACATTACAGAAGAAAATCTTGAAAAGTGGTTCAGAAAACGTTCCATCCCGGACAAAAGGGAAAATTTTAATTTTTTGTATAAAGAGGAATTCGGAAAAAATTATTGGGATTTATTATTGAAAAGCCATGCCCTTAATCTTTCTGACCATTATTGGATCCAATCCTTGGACGAAAACCTTAAATGGGAGGACATCAATTACTTCAACAATCTGTTTTCATATGACTTTGGGAATTATATGATCAATGGCAACCTCAGGAATATAAGGCCAGATTGGAATTCCCCGGATATCTGCACCAATGGGAACAACCCGAAGGCTTGGCGGATCAAGGGCAATGAACGGTATTTGTTAAAAGGTGGCATTACAAAAGAAAATGAGGAATGCTTGAATGAAGTAATTGTATCCAGATACATATCTGCTTTACATATCCCTTATGTGTCCCCAATGGAGAGCCATCCGGCAAGGATAAAAGGGAAGCTATTCTGTTGCTGCAAAAATTTTGTTTCTGACACGGTAGAGTTGGTACCGGCCCACGCAATCGTGGAATATAAAAAAAGAGACAGGGATACGTATTTATATAACCACCTAATGGATATGTGCACAGAACTCGGAATCCCTCATGTGAAGGAATTCCTGAATGGCATGCTTATGGTTGATAGTATATTTAACCAAAAAGACAGGCATTTGGGGAACTTTGGGTTTTTAAGGGATACTGAGACCTTAAAGTTCATAGGCCCGGCACCTTTGTATGATAACGGAAACTGTTTATGGTACAATGAGGAGATATTCAATAGGGGGATGGAAATTACAGATAAATGCTCCAAGCCATTCGCCCCTTTTTTCCCGGAACAGGATAAGTACATAGATGATTACAAGATACTCCAATATATGGACTTTGAATATTTTAAACATTTAGTTTACCATTATTATCAACAGTCGGAGCTGGATCCCAAGAAAGCAAAATTGATAGTTGAAAAAGTCAGCTTACGGATGGATACTTTATCAAGGGAAGTCAAGGAAACGTATAAGGAAAAAATGAAATGCAGGGAACCAGGATATGATCTTGTGATTTAAAATAAAAAGCTCAGAATCTGAGCTTTTTTTAATATCATATGGAACTAAAGTATAAAATGCCACTGACAAATTCATCATGCAGACCGGAATGGTAATAATCATTCCGGAACGAAACTACTTTATCGTTAGTTACCCCATGGCTGAGGACATCGTCTACTGCCCGTATTGTCATTTCTGAAGGGATTTTTGTTTCAATGTCCCCATTAGAAACCACTTCAAACTGGTATGGCTGGTATATGACCTCTTTTATGGTATCCGGAAAACTATCGGACCTGAGCCGGTTTAATACAACGGAGCAGACATACATCTGGGTTTCGTAAGATTGGTTCCCGCTTTCGGCATATACGAGCCTGTACAAAAGATTTTTTTCTTCATCGGACAATGTAATGGGGGATGTCCGCCTTAAACTGTCTACCTTGTCCGTAACCATTTCCAGTTCATCCTTTGGATATCCTTTTATTACATAATTTTTCTCGATTTCCCTGTAAATCCTGCCTTCATATTTTGCGTTAAGCTCATCATCTGATAAAGAAATATCCGGATTTCGAATTTCCCCTTCCAGTGGCCTAATCCCGGAAATCATTTCTTTTGCATTTTTTTGGGTTAATGCCTCTGCTTTTATTGGATTGGTGCATAAGATTGATAGGGATAATGTGCATAAGCTTATTATTGTTACGATTTTGCTTTGTATCATTGTGGTTCCTTTCTGTGTCCCTGTTATATTCCTTCTAAAATATAACGGAACGAAATTATTTTGTAATATTTCCTTAATAATAATATGTCAGAAGCTGTAAAAACATAAAAAACTGCATCTGTATAAAGATGCAGCTTCTGTAACCCTTAAATGCCGATTATTTACACTGATATTGAATTTTAGAATCCCATATAGTATGGCTTTCTGTGAAAACTATCTTTTGCAGACTGCGGGACATTTATTAAATCTTCATATATGTCCTGCCTCTTTGGCTTTGTATTTGCCTTTAAATTTTCTTCCTGTCCTAAATCAAAATCTTCTTCCATCTCTGAAAATTTTTTCGTGTTTGTAATATAATCTTTTACTTCCTGTGGCATTCGTTTTCCCTCTTTTTATCCCTATTTGCTATTGGTTAATTTGTTGTTTATTGGCTTTCAACAGTTTGGTACAACCTGTTTTTTCATTCTTTCGCCTCCTCAACGGCATTGATATAATGCTGGCCCAAAAGATTTTGCTTCATCAGGTCATAGGCGGAAACAACATTCCCGTCGTTCAATACTACGACATCCGCATTTTTTAGGTCTGATTCAAATTTTGAGAATTGTGCGTTTTCATCGTCATTTCTTTTGTCGAAATTCAAATCACCCCGGGAGATGGATCTCATCCTGCGTACCATTTCCTGTGCTAATACATGGATTACTACAAGGTTAAATTCATCCGTATGCTTCTTTAATTCATCCAACCCGTTTGGGTCAATGATATAAATCATACCTTCTCTGGCAATTTCTTCAAATTGCTTTAATGTGGTACAATAGCGATATCCATTCCCAAACTTGTCCGCAATCAATGTGTAAGCCAGAATTTCCTCTGTGCTTAACAATCTGTTCATTGCTTTCTGTGATAAGAAATGGTGCTGCACATCCTGTTTTTCCGTTATGCGCATTGGCCGATCCGTGTAAGAGCAGATAACCGGGATGTTGAATTCTTCAGCCATCATTCTGGCCAAGGTATCTTTTCCGGCATTGCTTCTGCCTACGAAACAATAGATGGTTTTCATTTTTTTCATTTTTTCCATTTTCTCCTTCTTTTTTACATAGATTTTTGTTACAGTAAAAATATGTAAGATAGGGAGAAAAAATAAAAAAAAGAACCCGGCTTTTTTGCCGGATTCCATGATTTTGTATAACTATCTTTTTTGTTTGTTTTTCTTCTTCTCCTCCCACTCTTCCATCGCATCGTAACATGCATCAATATCATCGGGGGTTCTGCTTGGGTAAGCTGTTTTGATATAAAACGGCTGCCCAAAACGGTCCCCGTTATATAAAACAATTCTGCACCGATGCATTGGGATCGGTTTACCCCTATCCGCATCCTTGACAATCGCATCCCCTATTGCTTCTTCAAAATCTGCAATTACCACCAATTCTGGAAGCAAAAGCTTTTTCCTCCAGTTTATGATTTCATCTACATTTTTCAGGAGCGTTTCTGAAATGGTTTTTAATGCAATTTCTTTCGATAAAAAACGTGAGGCTGCAACTATTGGTTCATCTGCAGTTGGTTTTGGCATATTCCAAAGTTTTGTTTGCAAATCTTTTAAATCCAAAATATGCTCTGTTAAGCAATGCCCATGCAATTCATGGCATATGTTGAATTGTGTCTCATCCAATACTGTCTCCTTTATAAAATCTTCTATCTCTCTCATTAGATCTCCTATCAGCCTGAAAGTAGGCTTTCCTAATCCAATAAAAAAGACTAACCAATATTTGATTAGTCTTCACTCTTTTTACCTGCTACAACATATGCTGTAGTCTTATATTCATTTTCCAAAGCAAACATTAATTCCTCATGTTCGCTTTCCCTTTTTGTTACATGCAATAATCCGGTATCATGTGTTAATTTCATACATTTGGCTCTTTGGACCACGTTATGGAACTTATTTCCGGACATATTTGTTAAAATGTAATATTGGTTGCCTTCTTTCTTGAACCTGAAGGGTTCCTCTTTTTTGGCCAGCAGCATTCGGATATATGGCTTAAGCTCAAGACTAATCCTGAATTTATGTTTCAATTTAACGACTCCTTTCCTGTCTATTTTAGTTACAATATTAATATGCAAGATATATCAGTAAAATAAAAAAACAGGCCATGCATCACACATACCTGTTACCTAAAAAAGAGTTGCTCTGAAAGTAGAGTCTTATGCGAAACCTATTTCGCTTGCTTCGAGAGTGAAGTCTTATCTCTTTCTAGTATTATTATAACATACGTAGAAGAAAAAAGAAACAACTTTTTCAAATTTTCCTTAATAAAGTTCTTTTTCTACACAATCTAACAAATAACTAATAGTTTCTCTTAAATCTTTGTCCGTCATGTTATTATAATCCAACGTCTGTGATTCTATTTCATAACCTTCAGAATCTTCTAACCGGATAGTGATTTCATCATTTCACAATTCAGATATTAATGAAAATCCATTGACAAAACGGTACTTATAAGGCTCTCCTATTTGAGTCAGTTGTATACAATTGCGTATAAGCTGCTCCGTTAGTTCGGTTACACATATCTTTTCCATATATTTTTCTCCTTTTCTTTGATTTTTTTTCTATAAAAAAAATATGTATGATGCGCATAATAAACAAAAATGGACCACCTCATATGAAGTAGCCCATTTCTATTATTACATTGATACACGATCTGCAATTTCTGCATTTTTTCCAGGAGAAAAACGAGTATGGATTTTTACAATTTCATTTCCATTTTTATCTTTTAATATTTCAGCATCTGTGCCGACCCTTGTGAATGATAAGTATCCATTCATACGGTCAATCTGCGTAATATGTACAGAACCACATTTCGGACATTTGAATCCCATTTCCAATTCTTCGTAGCCACAGTCATCGCAATAAGAAAGACTCATATTGACGCCCTCGTAGAATCCCATTTCCATTGCTCTTAAAATCAATGTTTTCATAGCAGCAATGTTGTATCCTAATGGATATTTACAATATTGAATCTTACCGCCATTGAAGTAATCCCAAAATCTTTTTTCAAGGTTCTGTTTCTGGATTGGAGTAATTTTTTCAGTAACGTGGCAATGGAAACTGTTTGATACATATTCTCTATCAGAAACATTTTTAATAATCCCGTATTTTGCTTTGAACTGAGTTACCTGAGTAGAACAAAGTTTTTCTGCCGGAGTTCCGTAAATCGCATAAAGAATATGATCTGCCTTTTTATACTCATTGATTTTATTATTGATATATTCCATCACTTCTACTGCAAATAAGCCATCCTCTACAAGAGATTTTTCATGATGTAACTGCTCTAATTCATTTAAAGCTGTAATGCCAAATGAAGCAGTGCTGTACTTCAATAATGGAGCAATATTTTCATATGACTTTAAATTACCTCCATAGAAACCACCATAACAAAATCCCAATGGATTTTTTGATGCTTTCATGTGGGAAAGGGCTTCATAGGTTCTCTTATGCATACTACGGATCATTTCGAGATAATAGTTAAGATTTTCATAAAAATCTTTTCCTTCTTTTTTAGCCTGTGCGTAAATCATTGGCAGGTTTAATGAAAATACCCCTATGTTAAATCGCCCTTCAAAAATAGGCTTATCGTTTTCATCTGCGGGTTCAAATCCGCCCCTTTCATAATAAGGACTAAGGAAGGCTCGACATCCCATAGGAGATATTACACCATCAATGCCATATCTCTTATACATTGATGCTACATAACCTTCACCGGTTAATGACAGCCAATCTGGGTACATGCATTTTGCAGAACATGCTAGTCCAGCCTCAAAAACATCATTGTTAATACAGCTTTCACTGTGTAAATTTTTATCAAACAAAAATACAATCTTAGGGAAAAGGACAGGTTTTTTATGTCCTTTTTCTCCTTGTCCACCTCTACGGGTATCTAAGCATGCAATTGCTGCCATTTTTCCCCATTTGGTTGTATCAAGCCCAATGCTAACTGTGGTGAATGGATAATCGCCACGGCTACTTGCTACTGTATTTAATTTGATTTCAAGTCCCTGGAATCCTTTGTACATATCTGTTTTGACATCTTCTTCCGCCTGTTTCTCAGCTATTTCTTCTGAAACACCTAATTTTTTATACTTTTCCAAATAAATTTGGTATGACATTTCGGCATATGGTACAAGAATTGAATCAAGCCTGGGAATTGTAAAACCTCCATATTGCTGCGAAGCTCCTATGAGGATCAGATCCCCGATTACATCAAAAGCAACATCCAATGACTTTGGTTTGTTGTAATGAACACCATTTACAATTGATCCATGTTCAAGAACATAATCGATTCGGAATAAGCAGCAATTAAGAGGATATACGCTTCTTCCGTTTTTATCATGTGCATAGATATAGCCATCTTCCATAGCCTGTTTCTCTGCGGATGTTGGAAATGTTTCGTACCAGTAATCCTCGGCTGTGTAATGGCCGAAAAAATTAGCTGTTGTAGAAGCTAAAGTCGAATCGGCATTTGCGTTCTGGTTTTTTTCTGCCATTACCCTGGCATCAGTGCTGTCGGACAGCAGATCAGAACATTTTCCCATTATTTTTTCCCATCTTTTTGCCTGGCTCATCCGGAATGAATGATAATTGGTGTATGCAATACCAACATCTGGTGCAACCATCGCCAAATATTTTTCACAAAGCATATGCAGATAACCTGTGGTAATGATATTACTTTCCTGTCCTTTTAAATCTTTTTCTACCAAGACAATAAAGGCATTCTGTTCATCATCTGTTAATCCTTTACCAACTCTGGCTCTAATAGCTGATTGTTCCACAGCTTTTAATAATTTCTCAGGTTCATATTTCTCATATGTCCCGTTTTTTTTCTGTATTTTTATTTCTTCTAAATTCATTATTTTTTCTCCTTCCTTTTGAAAGACATTTTGTTTCAATAAATAATATGTATGAAAAGAAAGCCTAATAAAAAAGCGTGGCCATTTTTAGTCACGCTTTTTAACCTTACTGCTGAATTTGCTGTTTCTGTGCTTCCCTCTGCTTGAATTCGAAATCTTTTGCAATTTTCCGTCTCTTTGCCCTTACGTCGCGTTCAAATGTTTTTTTCTGTTCGGACATGTTTTCAAGTAAATCATCGAAGTCTTCGAGGGAAAGATTATAAGAATATTTTCTTAAATCTTTTAAAGTGCTCATATTTGCATTTGTCAGCCCATTTTCTTTAATGATGGGAATCGCCGATCCATTCATAACTTCTATAGAAATTGGATATGAATTAGCAAAATTACATGTGATGTTACATGAGACAACGCTTGTATATCCCTGTGAATCAACCTTTCTTGCAAATGGAACTTTCATATCTTCAAGGATAGAAATTTTATCAGCACCAGATTTTTTTTTGACCAATTGTCCAGCATTTAAAAGATTAAACGCATCCTGAATAGCATTAATCTGAAACTGATTTTTTGGATATTTGGCAACATTCTGCGCTAGGAAAGTTACCTGTGCAGCCAAATCATTGATTACCTGCTGCAAATTTCCAGCTTCTTGCGCCGCCAATAACAAATTTGCAGGAGTATCTTTAAATTTTCCTGTCAGCATTGTTGTGTATGCTACACTTAAAGGTTCTTTGTCCTTTGAAGATTTATTCATCATCTGCATTACATGAAGTGCTTCCATCTTTTTATCAATCCCGGCTAATTTTGCCGGATCAAGGTTGTAATTTGCATACTGCTTCGATGCATATTCAAAAATAGTGATCTGGAATCTTGAATATTTAGAATGTACCTGCATCAAAAGCTCATCCCCACCGTTATTGCAATAATCTTTCTCACTTGGGGAACTCAGGTTATCGGACACAAATAGGCAATGGGAATTATTGTTCCTGTGCCAAAACTGTCCCGGATGGCTTAATAATGGAGACACATCTGGCCGCTGAAACTGTTGCGTCTGAACCATATTTGTCTGTGCATTCATCGACTGTTGATATGTATATGGTTGTGGCTGTACACCTGTGTATTGCATTGGCTGTGCAGTCTGCATATTTCCGTTATACTGAGGTGTATTCATTGCATTAAAATTATTTCCGTAATCCATATTTATTTTCTCCTTTTGCTTATTATTTTTGACATTTCTAATATGTCTTTTAAGAGGGGAAAATAAAAAATATTGCGATTACAGAAGGCTAAGCGGGAAAGTTGCCAATCTTCAGATTGTGCAGAGCAGTCAGCAGCCATGGCGTCCAAAGGGCTATCCGTGCAGGTACATTTTCCGTGACAAAAACCAGGGTGCATATGTTATATGATTCTCCGGCAATTTTGGTGATCCCACACACATGAATAAGCCCAGACAGGGTTTTCCACTTAGCTACTTATAATGAATTCTACTTTAAGAGCTTAATAATTTTCTTAGCATCTTGATTTGTAAGACCAGTAACACAATTCACATGATAGAGATTTTTATATTCGGTAAATAAAGATAAGTCATCATCAAGGATTACATATTTCTCTGCAGGGTATCTTTTTAAATAAGCTGCTACTTCATCGCTCCTGGATTTAGATTTCCAATCTGGGGTCTTATCATATATTGTTAAATGTACTTCTGATAATTTATTGGCTAAATCCTGTATTTGTGGAGTCCATGTATTCTTATCAGTGTTTTTAACAAAGCCAGTTTTCCAAGTTGATGTCAATACAATAATGGCTCCTGTTTTTTTACAAATATCACCCAATACAGAAATACTGTTTGTATCCAAGTCATAAGGTTTTGTTGGCCAAGATGCCTTTGTATTTAAAACACCGTCTATATCCAAAAATATATATTTCATTAAAAACAATCCCTTTCTATTAAAGAATATCTTCTTAATATAAGTATACATTATGTATCGGTAAACTCCTAATTTCCACATAGGGGGATAGACTGTATCAATATACTTGCATACCCTTAAAACGAATCTTTATGTTCGATGTAAAACTCCATAATATATAGTTTTATATTAATGATATCTATAAAACAAACTACTATTTATACCTGGAAATATAAATTATATCTTTATAAGGAAATAATTTATGAATTACAAGCACCACAAAAAGGCCTGTAACCAATATGTTCAAACCAATCTAATTAAAGGATATGCTTTCTTAAAATTAATTATGAGAATTTACTTCAATGAAAATTTAGCAAACCCACCAGTATAGACAAAGCTATCGTTTTCAATATGGCCATTCAATGTATCTGACAACATCATTAACACCTGACTGGCTGTGGTAGGTACTTGATTAAATACTGCATATATAGGAATGTTTTCATCCAAATGTTTTGCTATTGCCTTAATATCACTTTGGTTCAGTGTGATTCCCGGGGTGTACCGGATATTTTTCTTTTCATCTAAGACCACATTTAGTAATACTGCCAGTTCCTGTCCCATGATTGAATCTTTTGTTACTTCATCCGTTTTTTTTTCATCCATATACGCATTTATGGTAAATTCAGCATTCAGTTTGCGGATGTTTTCATAAAACTGGTGTTCATTCCCGCTATAATACAAAAGGGCATAAGTTTCTGAGGCTGTGAGTCCAAGGTCGAAACCATCAAGATGCCTGTAATATTTGGATGTCCTGATCATTTTCAATGTTTTCATAATTTCAGGCACATTGAAGTTGTATTTTTTTAGCAGTTTTTTTACATAATTTTCATCCTGCCTGGCAAGTTCAAGAAGCGGCCTCCTTCCACAAGCTGACATGGCCGCAGCCCTGAATATATCGAATTCGGCTTTATTGACTGCTTTCTGGCTCATTCCACCTTCGGCCATTTTTTTCACAACTTCCTTCACTTTTCCTATCCCGCCAATTTGGTTTGCGAGGTTAAGCGTTTTCATTTCGCTTTTCATGACAGTAATGAAATCTTTATCTTCCTGTGTTAATGTCTGTTTCTGTTCTTTTGAAAATATTTTTTCGATGGAGCCGGCCTTTAATGCTGCTTTTACTATTGTTGTTTTCTGTTCCTTCCTTGTAGCCTTTATCTCCCTTGCTTCTTCAAGGCTCTTTGCATCACAGGCAAGCCCTAATTGTGTCCGGTTAAGGAAGTTCCTTGAAATGCAATTGGATTTTTTAAGTGGATATGTATTGGACAATTCACTCAAAAAAGCTTCATTGTGTCCGTATAATCTGGCATCCCTTTCTGCAAGGGCATTACAGAAAATCGCAAACATATCATATGATTGGCTATCGCAGTCATAAATGGCATTGATGTTGGAAATAACCTCCGTATTGTAACCCGCACAGTTTGAGTTTGCGAAAATTGATGTTGAATTAAGCATTGATGTCTGGTGATAGATTGTATTGTAGCACTGTTGAAGGGTAAGCGCTTTTTTTGGCATGCTTTTAAAGCCCCTTTTGAAAAGGACTGTCTTTGGGGTATTGTATCTAAGCCGGCAGAAAAATTGTGATAATGCGGAAAGGTCTGTTTTATACATGTCTTCTATGATTGCTGCCGGAATGAACTGTGCCTGCCCAAGCTGTACATTTGGATTAATTGTAACCCCGGAAATAATTGTAGAAGTAGTAAAAATTACATCCACAAACCTTCCTTCGTAGATGGCGGGTAATGTTTGGGATGATATAATACTGTTCATAACTGGATTATCCTTTACATTACCGGAATGCACAGTAAGGCACTGGTATCCTTCTTTCCCCAAAATATCAGCTATTTTTTCAATTGAAGTTTTGTTTTCCAAGAGGATTAACATTGGCATCTGGTTGGCTGCCAATTGCTCTTTGATTGTAGCTGCATAACATGCTGCCATGCTCATATGTCTGGAATCTTCATTTCTTATATCTACGATTTCAAACAAATCTGTTCCAAGTTGTGATTCTGAAACTAATTTGAATATTTTATCAAAATTAATAAAAGTCAAAGGTTCTGGTGTTGCTGTAATGCAAATGATGTTTGAACTTTGATTTAGAAGAGTCTCATTTAACATATGATAAAATTTTTCGGAATCCCGGTATGATGGAATTGCCGAAATCAGATCATGGGCTTCATCAAGTACAATGTTTGCTACATATCCAAAAAGTTTTTTTAGCAAATATACTGCTTTTGCAGCTAATTCCGGTGTGCATACTACTAATGGAGTGTACTGTGTTACAGGGTATAATTTCGATCCATCCACTGTTGCCTGTGTGTCCCCTGTCAATATGGCAAGGGCCGGATATGTGGCTTTTAACTGATTAATATTTGATTTTTTTGGCTCTACTATAACTGTAGGTTCTGGCATTTTACCGGCAGGACCAAAAGCCCACGACATAAGGAAGGATGTCTTCCCACTGCCCTGTGGGGCATCAAATAAATACAAGCCCTTTTTATGAGTTGAATTCATTGTGTTATAAAATTCAGAGACAAAATTCTGATTTTCACTAACATACTTATTAATGCGATAGGCACAATTTTCTGTTTTCCTAGACGGATTATTCAGAGCCTGATATAATGCATTTGGCATTGTGTTAGAAAATCTATTTGATAATTGAAACTGTAAAAATTTACGCTTTTTCTCAATATTGTTTGACATAAATTATTTTTCTCCTTTTTTCCATTGTTATATTTAATATGTAGGAAGAATAAAAATCTTTTAAAATTTAAAAATGCATAAATAAGTTAAAATTATTGAGCTATTTTATTATTCTAATCCATATTATAATTTATAGTTATAACTTTTTGCCATTTCATAATCATGGGTTATATTATGTGTTTTGCTATAAGAAATATGTATAGCGTTTGTTTTTGTTATAACTATTGGTTATAGTCTACTTGATTATAAGAGTTTGTTATAACTATGCTATGTGTTATAAGGAGTAGTTATAACATTACAATTATATAAGTAAATCTTATATCGTTATTCGCTGTTATAAATACTATTTATATCTAGTTGCATTTTTTCTATGACTAGAGGTTATATTGACATTTTAATATATAACTATCAGTTATATATTATTGTGTTTACGCGTTATTCACTCCATGATATAATTTTCTCATAATTAAATTTGAGAAAAGGAGTCATAACTATGAATTATAATTCTCATACCTTGATACTGAACGATAGTACTTCTGAACAAGAATTAGAATCTATTCGTAAAGATTTAGAAAACATTGGAATTCAGACGGAATTTGAAATAAGAGAAATACACGGGATTGTTATGAAACTACTTAGACTGGAAATTCCTGTGAAAATGAAAAATGAAAGAAATGCTGGCCGAAAAAGGAAAAACTTCGGTTCTGTTAAAACGGAAATGTTAGAAAAAGAAATGAAACATTTAGGAAGAAAAGAAGTTGCAAAAATATACGGTGTTTCCCAGGCAACAATATACAGAAAATTAAAAGAAGCGAAAGAAAATCATAATGAATGGATTGACTAGCTATTCTGCAAACTGGCAGCATTATGCTTAGTCTTTTGTTATTTTATGAATGATCTTCCCACACACGAACAAGTTCGGGTAGGGTTTTCTGCTTAGCTATTTATAAAAAAAAGAGCCACGATACAAATGTATCCGGCCCTTTCTTTTTCTTAAAACTTTGTTATTGCGTTACTGTTTCTCTTATAACAATAAAGTGAATCAGATAAAAAATCTTCTGGTGCAACCTGTGTGCTATTAACTTCTTTGATTGTATCACGTAAAAGATCAACCTCTGGTGCTTTATCAACCGGCATCACAATTACTTCATGCACGGAACTGGGTAAGATATAAAGGTCACTTCCCATCAATTGTGCAAAATCATACAACAGATCTTCATATAAGATGCATCCTGCACCATTTATGCTGTTGGAATTTGTCAATATGTACATAGGGATCTGTCCTGAAGGACACTCGAAATCAGATGATAAAGTCTGTAATGTGGTACATATATCCGTTAACTGATAGCCTAGAATATTCTGAGTATTGATTTTTGCATAATCATATATGGTCTTTGCGTCTACCTGCCATGTATTTATGTGTTCATTTGTTATAGGCATGGTAATCTGTATGTCGTTTTCGTCTGAAATAAAAACTTGAAAAACAATTGATAAATCTTCAAGCGGAATATTAGGAATTGTTTCCAATAATTGTGCATTTTTTTCGGTATTGATCAGTTTGAATATGATGTTGTTCTTGGTATCCTGAAAAGAAAGCGAGTGATGATTATTATTGTAAATATCGATCACAGAATCTATTATTTCTTCTATTGTCATTTTACCTGTCGAATATTTTTCAAAATATTCGTTCATATAAATCAATGATGAATATGAACTTTTTGTTGTGAAAAATAATGCAGTAAGCACAGCGCCATTATTCTTATTCACCTCTTTAATGCTAATTTTTACATCAGTGCCCATTTTTTCTTCTATTTTTCTTTTGATTATTGCTGCAAATGTTTTAATTCCCATATTTTGTTTCTCCTTTTTTTGATGGTTTTGTTTACATTAAAAAATATGTGTTTTGGTGTAGAAAAACAAAAAACCCCGCTATGAAAGCAAGGTTTTTTATGTAAGGGGCTTTTCACACAGGAAGGAATTGTGATATATAACAAAAAGGAGAAAAATCCTTCCTTGGTTATTATACTTTGGCTTTTTGTAATTGGCTAATTTTCACATAGGAAATTCTCAAAATTAATTATAAGAAATCATCGCTCAATGACATCTTTTTCTATTGCTTTTTCTTTTTCTTTGGATTCTGCCAATACTTTTCCTGTATATTTTTGGATTGTTGCATCTATTCCGTCGATTTCCTGTTCCCTTTCGATCTCATATATGCCCTCCAGATTAAATCCATTTGTGTCTTCGACAATTTCCCTTAATTCGGATTTTGGGACGTCATAGGCCATGTTATCACCATCCAGGTATATATTCAGGCGCTCCTGCATGTATGGGCTGCAGCTGCAGTCAATATTGATGGAATATCCGTCATTGGGTAAGACAGAGACCTGTTCTTTTTCCTTTACCAGCTCTATTATTATCTCCTTATTCGGGTTATCACGAAGGGTTTCATCAATGGCAAAATGTTTCCTACTGAATTCCTGGGCTTTCCCCATAAGTGTTTCAAAGCTTAATGCTTCATATTTTCTCCTTCCGGCCCTTTCGATTTGGTCCTGTTCAAGCCTCTCTAAAGCTTTCCTGTCCCTTTCGATGCATCTGCCCATGAAAGTGATTTCTTCTATAGTTACGGCGGCCATTTCGGCGCTTCTCATATGTGCAAGCATACTATAGCCAATGTCCCTGCCATTTCTGTCGTATTCCCTTTGTAGGTTCATTTCGTATATTTTTCCGATACCTTTTCTTTCTGCCATGCGGTCAATGTTTTCCAATGCTTCGCACATCCTGTTATGTGCCGTATTTCTAACTGCATTGTTATGCTCAAGTACAGCCATGTCTTGCTTATCCATCATGGAATATATGGCTTCCATGGCAATATTGGTATATTGGAAGCACTGGTTGATGTTCTTTGTCAGGTATTCTCTTTCTTCCTGGTTTTTTGTCACTTCCATTAATTTTAGGATTTTTTCCATGTACATAATTGATACCACCTTTCTGGTATCAATATGTATTTTAGATATGCAGCACAAAAAAACCGGATGCTATGCCAGCACCCGGCTTAATTCAGTCATATAGATCTTTCACTAATTCCGCAATCATAGGGTCCTGCGGTATTTTTTCAATTTCCTTTTGTATTTCTTTTACTATCTGTATTTCTGTGCCCAGTTCATCGAGGTCTTCGTAAAACCTTGCAAACGTTCCATGTATATCGGCCCACCACTTATGGTGCTCATAGCTGATCTCCATATACTTAAATTTGGCTTCAAAGCCGTAATCATTTTTGATTAAATCAACCTCTCTGTTAAGTATGTTGAACCTATATGCATATGGTGCCATACAGGAATCCCTTTTGGCTTTGCCTATAAACTGCATGTAAACGCATCCTTTCTATCTGCAATGTAGTTCTATCTCGTATACAAGCCGGTTGGCAAAATCACCGGCCACCTTCCGGTCAGGCGAGACTTCGATTACATATTCGGATAAGAAGTTTTTCGTAAGATATCTGTTCAGGATATTCAGGCTGTCAATAAAGCGGTCATGTTTCATAGATCTGCCGGCGTCTTTCTCCATTTTTTCTTCTCTTGACATAAAAAACCAGTTATACCTGATATCCGAATACTGTTTTGCTAGGGTGAACACATCCGAGAGTAATTCCTGTATTGTGTTGTCGTCCATTTTTCTTAGTTCAAAGATTTTTTTTGTTTCTGCATCCATTCTTTTTCTCCTTTAATGATGGTCAGTTTCTATATATTTTTTAATGATATTTTCAAATTGGTCGTTTTCAGCTATATTGCTATCATACTCATCTATGAATGTTTGTGCAATAGTTACGTAGTCGTCATTTGTGAGCTTGCAATTTACACCCATATTCCGGGCATGCCTTTTGGCATCCTGGACACGGTATTCCAATTCTTTCTCCCGGTAGATTAGGTTCCGGATTTCCTCGAAATTTTTTGCTTTCTTTAACTGATCTAAATTAATGCTCATATACATTCTCCTTTCACGTTCCTGTTTATGTTTACAAATACAATATGAAAGAAGATTAACCCAAACAAAAAATAGCCACGGACAAAAAAGACAGCATCCATCTGCTGTCTTTTTCCTTTTTTAGCAAGGCAGTATTACGACAAAATCCGGTAATTCAACATGGTACTTATCGGTATCATTATTCTGCACAATTTTCCCACCTTTTTTTACCATGTCTGCATAATCTGCGTAACCAAGTTCCATGGCGGTTGCGTCAAAAATCTTGCTCAAAAATTCTTCATTTTTTGCTTTTCCAGACTTCTCTTCCCCTGGCTTTGCATTCTCGCATCCATCGCATTTTTCACATCCGTTATCACATCCATCTTCATCTTCACTTTCGTCTTCTCCAATAGCCTGATTCAGAGTATGTGCAATTGCATATCCAACACCTGCGATTCCCGCTAATGCTAATCCTACTAAAATTTTCTTCTTCATATTTTTCTCCTGTCTTTGGTTCTATTTTTTTTGTTACAATATTAATATGTATGATGGGAACAAAAACATAAAAAGAGCCATACGGACTGACCATATAGCTCCTTATTTCTCAGGCAATGTGCAAGACAGAACGATATCTATTTACATATTTCTTTATTTCCTGTTCCATCTGAATGTTTCCTGCAATTTTTTCATCATAATGGTTGATAAATGCCTGTGCGATTTTAGGATAATCGCTGTCAAGCAGGAATCTGTTCAGGTGCATTTTTTTCGCTTGCCCTATGGCATTTCTTGTGTAAATTTCCAGTCTTTTTTCCCTAAAAAAATATTCCTTTACTTCTTCATAGTTTTTTGACTGTTTGATTTTGTCAAGATTCATTCTCATAAGCCATTCTCCTTTTACTTTATTTTTTATACAAACAATATGAAAGAAAAGGAAGGAAAATGAGGAAAATATAAAAATCATTCTTCTAGTTTATAGATGTCGCTATAATCTTCCTGAATTGGCAGGTATGTTTTGAACCCGTTGATCAAATTCAGGAAGTCTGGAAACTTATCGTCTGTAATCTGTGCGCCGACAAAATCAGCGTCCAGTATTTTTGACTCATATTTAGTTTTATTGTTGTATTCTTCCGTGACAACGGTAAAAAACATGGGCATTTGATTGTCATTGCAAATGACTGCAATTTTCTCCAGTAATGGCCTTATTTGTGTATTAAATACGTCTTTTTTGTCTATTTTCATATGCATACATTCCTTCCTTTTTTACATAAGATTTTTGAAGAAATCAAAATCATCTTGTACTGGTTGTGAGCTTGAGAAAGGATTTTGATCATTCAGCTGCTGCATGGTTTTTGGCTGTGTGCTTGCTGCATCATCTGTTCTGTCAGGTGATGCGGCAGGATGGGCGGTTTGTTCCTTTCTTTTTCCAGCAATGCTTACATTTTCTTTTGGTGTCCCTGCCGTTTTGGCGGCAGTAGTGGGGTTTAACCGGTTTGTGCCCGGCAATAAATTTGCATTAGGGGTACATGCATCTTCTTCCCTCCCTGTTTTGCCCTTATTTTCCCTTGTGCCGGCAAGAGTTCCTTCTGTGGGCGCATCATGCCTGTTTTCTTTTTTCTTAAATGGCTTTACAGGTTCCCCTATGGATATAGTTGGCAGTATTCTTTTTTCAATCTGATATTGGGAGATGAAAAAAGTAGACATATATAGCCTTATTACATCGCGGATAAATGAGTTTCTATATCCATCTTTGATGTTTAATAGCATTTCAATTACTTTTTTATCTTTTTCCTCATCGAAATTTATAACAAGTTGGCTTTTGTATGGTATGTTTTTAGGGTCAATATCATAAACAACTTCAGAATAATCAATATTGTAAATTTTATTATCAGCAAAAGAACGCAGCATGGAACGGACAGTCCTTGAAAAATTTATATGCCTGTTGTATTTAAGAAGCATGATGTCATAATCGTGCATCCGGTATAACCGTAATATAATATGCATATGCAATCCTTTCCCGGAGCCTGCCATTACGTCAGGCTCGCAATCCACATTCTGCAAAATTCGTAGTAACCTCTTGAGTTGGCAAAATACATCGGCATCCCATCGGGCGTATCATCTGCGATTACCCTAAGTGCCGAGATACCGCTTAACCCTTCTTTGATCCAGTCTTTCCATGCTGCTCCTGTTCCACCTGCAAGTACGAAACAATCATAATCTGTAAAATAGTCATACATCTCGAAAGCCCTGTCTAAAGCTATGTTGCAAATTTCTTTGCTTTTTGCTTCAAGAATATATGAAAAATCAACTTTTGCTGATCTCCTTGCTTTTCTATCGACGCATGGGAATTCTCCAGTTTCCAGATATTTCTGCATGTGTGCAGGGGGGATATCCATGCCGAAATCTGAAAGGATTTGCTTGGATACTTCCTGTAAAATACGGCTCATTCCTAAATCCTGCCATGATTCTTTACTATCAACGTTCCCGCCCCTGACGGAAAAAGTATCAAGGGTCTTGAAACCTGGGTCGAATATGAGTGTCCTGACAGTTTTTAACCCATGTGACTGGTTCCAGTTAATGTCTGTGGTTGCAGATATATAAGCTCCCATTGGTTGTTTGATGATCTGGATATTTGACATTGGGATGTCCAAATGGAATTCCTTTGGGGTTGTCTGTCCGATTTGAATCCTGAAATCATGCTTTCCGGCGAATGCATCCTTTAAAAATGGGGCATCTGCCTCAATGTACTGACATGGCAATCCGGTTGTAATATATGGGACTTGTCCTTCCTGTAAATAATTATGGACATTAGCTGTATCCATTAACGAAATACCAAGAGAAGTTTCAAGTAATACTTTGAACATTGGGGAATAGTACCTATTCCTTCCGCATAAAGCTTCAATGGTATCACTTGTATCTGATAACTGCACAGCATTTTGGGCTGACCGGCCAACAAGCCATGTCAATCCGGTTTTTAAATCCGTATACAAAATATCATCTGTTGTAAATTCTTCGATAAAAGATTTTAAGTCGATTTGTTTTGCATAACTTGGAAACGTTGCGCAGATATTTGGTGCATACAGCTTCACACCGCCATAACCGATGTCGATTCCCATTGGATAACCGGGCAATCCATTTTTTTTCATAACTACACCATTATTCTTTTCTTGGAATAATGTTTTTGTTCTGTAATTCGAAGCAAAATTCATCATATTTTTCCTTTCTACTAAAAAAACAATAATCAGATTAACTGATTTCATTTCTGCTAATAACAATATGTATGAAGATTAAAAAAATAAAAAAATGCCCGCACCATATATGGTGCGGGCACATAATTAAGCAAGGTAATCCAGGATCTGTTTTTTGTATGGGGCATATTTCGAAGTATCTGGAATATTATTGATGTACCAAATCAATACCGGTCTGCTTATGTCGCAAATTTTGTAGTGGGCTGCCGGGCCGAATGGGATAACCATGTCATCTACAGGATGTCCTGTTTTTGTTGCCAGGTTTTCCGGTTTGATCATTGCTGCGATTTCCGTTTTAGGAACTTCTTTTACTGCATTTTCGTTTACTATTTTATTGATTAACGCAGCTTCTTCAAAGTCACTATTTTCCGCATAAATGACTGGGTTCCCTCGTTTTGATTCTTTGACAAAACGTGATACAAAAATTTTTTTTGATGGGTCATTTGGTTCGTACATGATGGTCAGGTTTTCTTTAGCCCTTGTCATAGCCACATAGAACAACCTTCTTTCCTCCTCAATGTCATCCGCCGTTTTTGCTTTTTTTGAGGGGGATTTACCTTCATTTGCACTGATGATATATACATTTTCCCATTCCAGCCCTTTTGATGAATGGAATGTGGATAATGTAACTGCTTTTCCATCTTTTTTGTTTTTATTTCTTTTTTGTTCAAGGAGAATCATTTTTTGTGTATGGACGGAATCAAACCACTCCTGCATGGAAGAATGCTTTAATGCTTCTTTTTTCAATGTCTCATATAATGTACGCATCTCATCAAAGGATTTGTTGGCATATTCACAGAAATCCTTCATCCATGTGTCATACCCAATTAATTTTTCAAGGATTATGAAGAATTCTTTTGGCTGTTTCCCCTCAAGCATGGATAAATTCTCAAGGTATTCCTTCATTTTGGCCCTTGCCTGCCGGCGTTGCCAATCTGATTCTATCTGATCAATTATATCAAAAATTTCTCTTCTGAATGAACCTGCAATGCCCATGATTTCGTTATAATCATTTCTCTTAAAGAATTTGTTTGGTTTATTCAATACTTTTGAAAAGTCATATTTTTGTGCTTTATGGTTTGCAAGACGGTAAAAGGATAAAATATCTTGGTAAATAATGGAGTCATGAATATCTGGGATCCGATCTGCAGCTTTGAATGGAATTTTATTTGAAATAAGCATATTGACTAATAAGCTTACTTCTGCATGCGTTCTGTATAGAATCGCATATTTTTCCATATTTTCACCCTGCTGTATTATTTTCTTTATTTCATCCAAAATATTTTCTTCGATATCATTGTATTTTGAATAATCAACCGGCAGATAAGTTACACTGCCCTTGTCCTGTGCACTTCTTCCCACTTGGAAATTCTTTTTGAAACGTATCTGGTTATTCTGGATTAACGCATCTGCATGTGAAATGATTTCCGGGCAAGACCTGTAATTGACATCCATATATATTTCTTTACATTCAGGAAACCGTTTCTTGAAATTCATCATAATCCTTGAATCAGCGGCCCTGAACCCATATATGCTTTGGTCATCGTCACCAACGACACAGATGTTTCTGTGTCTGTCAGCAATCATATAAAAAATGTCTGCCTGGACCTGATTTGTATCCTGATACTCATCAATCATCAGGTATTGGAAGTAATTCTGGTAATATTCAAGCCAATCCGGCCTGGCTTCCAATAACTCCTTTGCCATTGTCAATATGTCATCAAAATCAAACAAGCCTTTTTGGGTTTTGTATTCCATATAATTATCATATAAAGTTTTAAATAATTTTTTTCCTACAAAATTGGCATCATCAGGTTCATACTTCAATGGGTCCATTAATCTGTTGTTGCAATAGGAAATCCCTGTATAAATTGCCGGAATTACGGTGTCGAGGTCCCTGACGTCCTCATCTTTTAACCAATCTGTCATTATTTGGTACTGTTCTGATGCAGATATAAGCTTATCAACGCCGAATCCATATGCCTGTTTTAACATCATTAAGCAGACAGAGTGTATTGTGGCGAAATGGATGCCCATGTCCCCATATTTTTTCTCGAACCTCTCTTTCATTTCGTCTGCTGATGCCTTTGTGAATGTAATTACGAGTACCCTGTTCCCATCAACCCCGGATTCCACGATTTCCTTTGCCCTGTCAACCACCACTGTTGTTTTGCCAGACCCTGGGCATGATATGACCATGACCGGCCCATGTATGGTATGTATTGCTTCTAGCTGCTTTTTATTAAAACCCATTCTTAATGTAGTCTCCTTTCTTTATTTTTTTGTAACTATTCAGCACCCCGTTTAGGGTACATAAATTTTTG
>UMFO01001355.1_pt1 | contig 35861 bp, 29 predicted proteins | sample 1965051 | NCBI WGS metagenome assembly UMFO01 (sample SAMEA4836050, study PRJEB28245) | human gut metagenome | biome: gut microbiome; material: fecal sample | place: Denmark | collected 2008
CTTCCGCCATTTGCGAGGTGACTTCTTGCTTGGCGAGCGAGTCCGCCCACATCCGTGCGCTGTCCATATAGGCGAAGGCTTTTTGCGGATTTCCCAAATGATGATAGCAGACCGCCATTTTTTCGAAAAGCGATTTCTTTTCGCTTCCCGTCGGATGGGTATTCAGGTAGATAAAGTCTTTCAGGGCTTCGGCATACCGCTTTTGTTCGTAGTTCGCCAAGCCTCGTGTCTGGATGAATCCCACGGCGGAAATGTTATGAGGCGGAAGCTTTCCCAAAAGTTTGTTCCCTATGCCGATGTAATAACGGATAGAGTCGGTCATCCCTTTGCGCTGGAAGTACCGGTACATGCCGGGGATGCAGCGCACCTTCCATTCCGCATTGCCTTCGGGACCGCATGCGATTTGCCACGCTTGTTGGATGGAAGCCCCCGCTTCTTCAGTCTTTCCGATTTGCGCTTTGATGGCGGACCGCACTTGCCAGGCAGCGAATGTGGTGGGAAGGTCGTCGGTTTGGAGCACATACCTCAACGCATCGTCGATGTGCCTTTCCGCGTCTTCATAGTTCCGCAGGTTAAAGTAGAATACTGCCAGGTTCAGGTTGAGGTTTCCTATCCAGCTCTTGTCTCCGTATTGCCGGGCGGCATCCAGTGCCTTGTTATAGAAATAAAGGGAAGAATCTTGCCGGTTGAACCGGTGATAAAGCACACCCAGGTCGTTGTACACGCTGACGTGCTTTTCCAAGTCCTCCACTTCGGGCAAGTAGGGCAATACGCTTTTCTTCATCTCCAGCGAGCGGGCGAGTTCACCTTTATAGAAGAGCAAGGTGGCTTGCTCGTTGAGCAGAACCGGATAAAGGGGCGAGCCGGTTACGCCTTCCATAGCAAAAGCCTTGTCGAAACAAGCCTGAGCCGAGTCGTATTCGCCTTCTCCCATAAGCGAGACTGCCTGGTCATAGAGATGCGCCAGAAGGGTATCGGTAGGCAATTCTTTTCCTTTGCTTTCGGATAAAGGTATCACGAAAGCGGAAATCAGCAGGATAAGATGCAGGCAATACGTGCGCATACGTGTTTATAATAGTTAACCGAAGGCAAAAATAGTAATTTATTTGAAACCTCATGCCGGGTGGTTGGATTTTTTTCATTCAAGGATGCATTTTGATAAACAGGCATTTTGATAAACATAAGTAAGTTGCCTGTTTAACATAAGTGAGTCGGACGTTTCACATAAGTGAGCCAGCCACATCACTTATGTTTGCAAAGGCTCTTCATGCGAACATTCAATAAAGTTTATTCTCCTTTGAAAAATCACTGTTTTAGGTGACAAGCTAATTGGAGAAAAATGCTGTAATTTGCAAAAAGTGTATGCTCAGTAGATTGTGTGGCATATGATGAAAATTGAATGTCCGCATCCTGCCAATATATACCTTTTGAAAACAGATATATACTTCATCCGCCTGTGGATATATATTTTAGAGGCAAAATGAGAATATTATCATTTATTATATTAGTGTTAAGTCTTTTGGGTTTAACTTCATGTTATCCGACTCAGGAATATGGAGTTAAAGACGAAATTGTGACTAAAACAAAGCGATTGTTAGGACCGGGTCGAGACACAATAAAAGTCGGGGATAAATTGACCATAAAGAAAGTTTTTGAGATAGGTTCAGATATTTGTGTCAAGAATGCTCGGACTGGTGCTTGGCATATTGTAGATTCGAAGCTGTTGTTCAATTTGGATACCGGCAAGTCGATGTATGAAGATTTGCAGACAAAGGACCGTGGTAATCTGTGGGAAAAGAGAATACCTACGCTTAAGATTCCTGAAGAGACATTAAAGACGTATGAACGCTACATGATTATAGGTGCTATAGTCTTGTTGGTTTTGTGTGTTGTTGGATTCTTCCTTCTTTTAAGGGAGAATATAAACCGGACAATGATCGGCGTTTATTATTCCTTGTTGTCATTGGTCTCTTTGTTTACCAATGTCCTCTTTTTTATTTATTCCTCCTGTGATACATGGGGGTATTATGAATATCTGTTTTCACCGAGCGTATACGGTTGGGGACATACTATTCTTTATTGGATTGCTTGCTTTGTGCTGATTGGAGTGAATTTGTTTGCTTATAAAGCTGTCATTATGCTTTCGGAAGTATGGTCAGGGCGTAATTCCTGTACGGGATATGCTTTTCTTGCAGTGGTGGTATGGGCAGTGGTTTATCTGTTTAGTTCCAATACCCTTAACGACTATTTTCTTTGGGCACTGTATGGCATTGTGGCGTTGCATTTGATTGCTTTGTTCATTGTGAATATGAAAGTTAAAGCAAATGTGTTTGAAATGTTTTACATCTTCTTTTATTTTTGGATATGTTTGCTTCCAGTCGTTTTGTCTACTTTGACAACAATAGTGTTGATACCTCTCTTGTTGTTTGCTTTTGCAATTGTGAGGTCTGTCCCAAGTATGTTTGCTGAAGCCTTTAAAATTGATGATGGTAAAGAGAAGAAAGTTGTAGGCAAGCCTGTATTCGGAGAAAAGACTTGCCAATTCTGTCAATTTTATAAACATGGTTCTTGTGAGAAATATCTGCCAGAGGATAAATATGACGGGAAGGCATATTCTTGTCCTTTTTATAGTTGAAGTTAGGTATATATTTTCATTTAAAATGATACGTTTATGGACGAAAAAGTAAGAAAACAGAAGTTTTTGCAGCTTCAGTTCTGTATGCTGTTGCTGGTGTGTACCTTGTTACCCGATTTGGGTTCTTTGTTGGGGTTACCCGATTTCAGCGTTTCGGTGTTTTGCAGCCAGTTGGTAGGTGTGATCGGAGCCGGATGGGCCTTATACGCTTTCTACAAAAGCGGGCCTATGCCCGTACCTTTCTTGTGCCTGGCAGGTGGCGGAATCGTGATAGGGTTGCTTTCGCTTATCCCCGATATGCCGGCTTGGTTGGACTATGTGGGTCTGATAGCCTTGCTTGTCGCTTTGTTTATGAGTGCAGGGGCTTTGGGCATCCGTTGGAAAAATAGTGGAAGCCAGGGAGCTTACCTGGTATTGATGGCTCTGTTGCTACATGTATACGATAGCATCGGCGATTCTACAATGACAGGCATTGCAGCACTGATAGGCCTGGTGCTTTTCTTTGTGGGATTAGGCAAACTCAAGCAAAGTGTTGACCAGAAAGGTGCACAGGGCGTGTCGCGTCTGAAGATAGCCGTTATTTTGGGTATCGTGGCAGTTGTGTTCGGTTGGATTCCCTTGTTGGGTGGCATCGTGGCAGGCATCTTGCTGATTATTGGATTTATCATTGAGTTCTTAGGGTATGGCTCGATGATGCAGTCGGCATCTTTAGGCACCGAAGGGCAAGCAGGTGCAGGCAAGTTACGCATCAGCATGATTATTTTGCTGATAGCAGCTATTATCGACTTATTCCCGTTGACAGGGATGGTCGTAGGGCTTATTTCGCTGGCTGCTTTGTGGCTGGTGTTCAAAGGCTGGACCATGGTGCTTGTAGGATTGGAACAATATAATTAATATAACAGAATCTATGAAAACAAAACAATCAGTTTTTGCCCTTGTTGCGATAGCAGCATTGGCATTCGCCTCTTGTGGAGGTAATGGAACATCCTCATCGGGTGTAGCCAAGAAAAGTTTATTCGGCGATATACCGGAATTGTATGAAGAAAAGGCGGTAGACTTGTTGAAAGAAGCCGCATCCATGCAAGGCAAGGAGGCGAGTATGGGTGAAGCTCTTGGGCTGGTTGCCAAGATGCAGGTGATGTATGAAGAAGCAGGAAAAGAAGCCCAACCGTTGGCAGACAAACTGGTAGGGGAAAAAGTAGCATATGAATTGTCGGATAGCCTGTCTTATCAGCTTGTGTCGGACATTGAGGTGAAAAAAGTTTCTCTTCCTGAATATGCATTATTCGGGGGTGGTGAGCAGACTACACGGCTTCATGTGAACTTTGACATCGTAATGACTCAAAATTCAGAAGAATATATCAGGTTGTATTATTTGATTATGGATGATGATACACCTATCGGTTATGGATCTTGCTCAGGATTAGGGAAACATGCTGTAGGCGATACAATACATGTTAAGGATAAAATTACCGCTCCGGATGTCCCTGCAAAATATGCAAAATCCTGCAACATGTTAAAATTTGTCACAGAATATACCTATTATTCGCAACGGGATGCATTGCGTGAACAAGCTAAGAAATGGAATGAAGAGTTAGAAGCCAAATACGGCATTAAAAAAGAAGATGATAAGTGATTTTCTTATTCCATTTGTCTCAATCGGCTTTATCTGTTATATGATAAAATAACAGCATATTATTGAATAGTTGTTACGGTCGGAATTCCGGGAGGAACTCCGACCGCTTTTTATAGAATGTTCCTATACAAAAGCAAAGATAAGGCTTACGGGACATGTGAGGTTGGGCGGTCATAAAAGTTCAATATGCTTCAAATATCACTGTTTTAGGTGACAAGCTAATTGAAAAAAAATGCTGTAATTTGCAAAAAGTGTATGCTTAGTAATTGTATGGCATATTATGAAAATTGAATATCCGTATCCAGTTAATACATACCCTTTGAAAACGGATATATACTGCATGGACAGATGAATATATACTGCATGTGCGGTTGAATATATACTTCATCCGCCTACGGATATATACTTCAGAGGCAAAGTAAGTACTACTGCGTTTTTCACACAGACGGATTGGCAAATTGCGGAATTTATACTATGAAAAAACAATAATAATAGATATGGCTGTAAAATCAATGTTGACATGGAAATCTTTTATGCATTCCGGATTGGTCTTATTGGGAATGCTTTTGTGTTGGGGGCTGTCTTCGTGTTCGCCTTGGGAAAGAGATTTAAATAAGGTATATCAAGCCGCACAAAAGGGTAATAAGAACGCGATGTTAGTTTCCAAGGAAAAGGCTTGTACGCTTTGCAGTCATTATGGTCATATTTCGGAGTATTGCCCGCTCGTTGGCGAAAAGAGAACGATATGATAGTGCGGCTTATTCTTGACCGTATTATACCACAGATAAATGATAGTTCTTTAATAGTTTTGACTGTAATTTAGATAGTATGAAAATGAAACGGAATTTGTTTGTTTTGCCTGTCCTTGGCTTGCTGCTGATGCTTTGCCAGGGATGTTCGGAGGATAAAGAAGAGAATCCTCCTGCTCCTGAGTCTCCGTCTATAACGGTTGAATCGGAAGAAGATATTCCTGTGTTTGATACTGCTGGCGGTACGCTCGCCTTGACTTTTACAACTACTTCCGATTGGACGGCTTCTGTTGACGGTGCTGCCTCGGGTTGGCTTAGTGTTTCGCCTGCAAGCGGTGAAGCGGGCACTCATACGTTGAGCCTTGTCACTACGGCAAATGATAGCTATGATGAACGTAATGCTTCGGTCACAATCACATCGGGGAGCGTAAAGAAAACCATTACCGTGACACAGAAGCAAAAGGACGCGTTGATTTTGACTTCCAATAAAGTAGAATTGGAAGCAGAAGGAGGCGATTTCTCGATAGATCTGCAGGCGAATGTTGAAGTGACTTATGAAATTGAATCCGGTGCACAAACGTGGTTGACTCCCGTTGCCCGTTCTCGTGGACTAACTTCCTCATTCTTGGCCTTCCATGCAGAAGCTAATGAGGAGGCGGAAGCCCGTCAGGCTGTCATCAAGTTAGCTGGAGGAAACGGCTTGACCGAAGAAGTTACGGTCTATCAGATAGGAATCGGTCCTGCCTTGGTGTTAAGTCAGTCAGAGTACATCGTAAGCAGTGCCGGAGAGACCATTCAGGTGGAATTACGAAGCAATACGGCATACGAAATCGAAATGCCCGGTGTAGATTGGTTAAGGAAAAACTCCTCCCGAAGCCTTTCCACCTATACACATTATTTTATAGTAGACCCGAATGAAACATACGACGCGCGTAGCGCAGTGATCCGGTTTATAGATAGGGAAAATGGGATAGAGCAAGCCGTGACCGTCACACAGATGCAACGGGATGCCATTGTTGTGGCGCAAAATGTTTACCAAATCGGTGTGGAAGGCGGTGCTTTGAATTTCGCCGTGCAAGCCAATGTAGATTTTACCGTAAGTACAAATGCGGATTGGATTACGCAAGTCGAGACGCGCGGATTGACAGAACGGATGTTATGTTTTGATGTAGCACCGAATGAAGGGGAAGAAATGCGTGAAGCGGCGATAACTTTGGAAAGCGGGAGTGCAACGCAAATCATCAAGGTACAGCAATTCGGAAAAACAGAAGAACCTTTCATCGAATTGTCTTTACAAGAGTATAAAGCCGGTAATGCAGGGGGCACTTTCCAGATTGATGTTCGGACAAATATTGAATATCAAGTGATGATGCCTGATGAAAGTTGGATTATAGAAACGATGTACGATGGAAGCACGCATTTCTTCGAGGTTTTGCTTAATGACACTTACGATGCTCGTACTGCCGAAATACGTTTTGTCAATACAGAGAAAGGCATAGAAAAGACAGTTACTGTGACACAGGAAGCATTGTATGACATTCTTATAGAGCAAAGTTCTTATGAAATAGGGGCAGAAGGAGGTGTATTGGATTTGCCCTTGCAAGCTAATATGGATTTTGAGGTAAAAACTTCGGAAAAGTGGATTACCCAAGTAAATGCGCGAGGCTTGACGGAACAGGTGTTGCATTTCAATGTAGAAGAAAATCTTCAAAGCAATGAGAGGACTGCTGTCATTACAATCTCAAGCCCTAATGTAACGCACGAGATTCAGGTAATACAACGAGGCAAAGAAGACCCTTTCTTGCAATTGTCTTTACAAGAATATCAAGCGAATAGCACAGGAGGTGTTTTTTCAATTAATGTACAAGCTAATATTGAATATCAAGTAATAATGCCTGCCGAGAACTGGATTACGAAGACGAGGAGCGATGGAGACACGCATTTCTTTGATATTTCACCTAACGAAACTTATGATGCACGCACAACTGAAATCTGCTTTGTGAATGAAGAGGAAGGTGTGGAAAAAACAGTGACCGTTAAGCAGACGCAACTGGAAACTATCATTGTTCCTCAAAATTTTTATACATTTGGACCGGAAGGGGGAACCTTAAATTTACCTGTACAGGCAAGCGTTGATTATGAAGTAATGTTTTTGACAGATGCGGATTGGATTACGCATATAGAGACACGCGGACTTACAGAAAAAACGTTGTGTTTTAATATAGCAAGTAATCCTACGGCAGACAATAGAGAAACCTCCATCAGGCTTATGGGGCCTAATGGTGTATCGCAAGATATTCAGATTCTGCAGCATGCCAAAGAGCCCTATCTGGCTATCTTGTCTGCTCCTGATAAAATAGGTAGACAAGAACAAGAGTTTGTCATTACTGCGGAGAGTGATATGGATTATTTAGAAGTGACTATGGACATGGATTGGATTCAGTTGATAAACTCAGCAATGGAAGAAACAGGTCGAGGCACTTATATCTATACTTACAGATTCAAAGCTGAACAAAATGAAACTTCGGATATACGCAGCGGATACATTACGGTTGCCGTAGTTAACCATACTATAAATCCCGGACAGTATGTATATTTAGAACAGGAAGGCAGGAATGATGATATGCCTATAGTGCCTGGCATTGATGATATGCCGACTGAAGAATGGTAATTATAAAATAAAACAGAAAACCATGAAAACGAAATTATTCATAGCCGGACTCTTGCTTTTGGGAGTGACGGCAGGATGTCAAGACAATGATTACAAGATAGCGCAAAGCGATAAAAGCATTCGGGTATATGCGGAGAATTTTGAGCCGGCTACACGAGTCACTTTTACCCAAGATGGAAATACCACTTATGCTTCGTGGGATGAGGAGGACCGTATTGGAATCTACTCGGAAGATCAATGCAATTTAGAATACGTTTATTCTACCTCATTGGATGGAGTCACAGAGTTTCGTGCCAACGGCGAACCGCTGAATGAAGATTCTGAAGGTCAGACAGTGTATGCGTACTACCATTATGATTTTATTGACTACGATTATTGCCTGCCTCTCACAGACCCAATAATAAGATGGGGGAAAGACGGATTGAGACCATTTCTTTATGCCCAAGGTGAAGTGCAAAACAACGAAGTGCATCTGCAATTCAAGCACGCTTTTGCTTACTTGAAATTGACATTTACACTTGATGCTCTTAAAACATTCGCCAACAGCTCTGTTCTGACGGAAATTCGTTTGTTCTCTGAAAATATGGATTTCTTTGATATTGATACTAAATTCGATATAAAGACAGGACAATTCATGCCGGGCAAAGATGGATTCCCGAGAAGTATGTCTACCGGAATTGATAATCATGATTTACGAGAGAGTCCATATAGTATGTATATACCTATCATGCCGGTAAAAGAAGGTTCGTCTCTCTGTATCGAAATAGCTACTGATGCGGGAGAGCATATTGGCTTTCCACGCACAGTTCCCAAAGGAGGCTTCCAAGCAGGTCATGTTTATACATTCACGCCTTCACGGGATAAAATCTTAGAATTATACGAAGAACAGAAACAGGCATTAATAGACTTCTACGATGCGACTAATGGTGACGAATGGTATATTAATACGAATTGGAAGAGCGATAAGCCGATTAATGAATGGTATGGTGTAAATGGAGGCAGTGGTGTCAATATGAGTAACTATGTCATTAGGTTGCAGTTGGAGGGCAATACTTTGACAGGAACCTTGCCGGAGTCTTTCACTAACATCATGGATTACGCTGAAACTATAACGTTGCATGACAATGGGATGAGTGGTGTGATTCCTCAAAGCGTTCGCTCGCATCCCCGTTGGAATAAGTTTGGCTGGAATATCATTAAGCAAAACGGACTATTGGGAGGAGGCTTTGATATGACAGATATTAATCTTCAGATGAAAGACATGACAGTGGAGTATTTAGATGCTGCACAAGGGACAACCACCTTTTATGATTTGCTGAGCAAAAACCAGCTGAATTATATAGCTATCGATACTCCTGACGATGATATACTCAACGTCCATTTGTCTTATCATAACAAAGGTTTCGGAATCATCGTTGCGCACCAGCCTGGAGGAAGCGAATCGCGTGAAGCGACAATGGAACGAGTAAAGAATCATCCTATTACAGACATTACGAGAATTTGGCACTCGTTTGCTGAGAGTGATTTGTGGGGAATGGCAGGGCTTGGCTCTACCTACTTGATCGACAACCAAGGCTATTTGGTTGATTTTCGTGAGACGGGTACGCAAGATTCTCCAGCTGAACGCTTGCAAAACATATTAGAAGCCCGCTTAGGCGAACCTGAAGAACACCCGATATTCTCCAGCGATGTCTATGTTTCTACGGATTACTCTCGTGATGGAGAAATCATGGAGTTGCAAAGAGCTTCTGCCGGTAAGGGCATTGATATAGTATTCATAGGCGATGGCTATGTAGACAAAGACATGAATGACGGCGGCAAATATGAAACGGATATGGAGACATCTATGGAATATCTTTTCTCTATTGAACCGTACAAATCATTCCGCGATCGTTTTAATGTGTATGCCGTGAAAGTGGTTTCAGGAACAGAATATAATATTGCGTCGCCTGAGAAGCGGAATCTTCGCATAAACTTTAACAACGATATTTGTTTTGAATATGCAAGTAAAATTTCTGGCATAAATACTGACATGGTAACCATTGTCAATGTTGTGAACAATCCGAATGATTTCTTTATTTCCGGTTATACCAATATGTACGATACAGGAGCATCTGTCGCTCATATAGATGTCGGTGGTCCGTCAGAAGTCATCATCCACGAAGCGGGTGGCCATGGCTTTGCCAAGCTATTGGATGAATACATCTATGAAGGATATGAAAATGTCACGGCAACTACTGAAGATAAAGCTTCTTTTGATTCATATTACAAATCAAGGGGATGGGGTGCAAACATAGACTTCACGAATTCACCCGACGAGATTCAATGGGCGCATCTGCTTAAAGACGAACGTTATGCTAACGAGGTAGGTATTTACGAAGGTGCATACTTATGGGCGAAAGGAGTATACCGTCCGACAGAAAAAAGTGTAATGAATCAGGATTACTCGTGGTTCAATGCTCCCAGCCGTGAGGCCATCTACAAAGCCATCATGCGTGCATCCGAAGGTGATAATTGGACATATGACTTTGAGGACTTTGCCTCGTATGATGCAATCAACCGGACAATGGCACGAAGTGCTAAAAGTCTTTCGACAGATAAGAGAAAAGTGATACACCGACCGCCGACATTCATAAAAAGCCCGTGGCAGAATAATACCGTGGTGCCTTACAGATAATAGTAGCATAAAATTGAAGAAGCATAATTTGCGGTCGGAGTCCGTGAGAGATTCCGGCCGTTGTTTTTTAGAAGCTGTTTTGAATTTATCGTGCGATGATTTGGGATGAGTTTTTGAGGCATTTTCGCTTCTGTAATGAGGAAGATAGCGGGCTATCTGACGAAGAACAGAAGCGGAAAGGACCAAAAAATCGCCCAAAGCACACACGAAAACGAACACATCAAGCCAAGAAAAACTTTTTGGAGAAATTCAAAACAGCTTCTTATATGCCTGCCGTAAGTTTGTATCTGAGAAGCGAAGATATCGGTAATGTCAGGAGACACAGTTATTATGTGAGAAACACAGAAAAATTACAATAAAAAAATGGCACATAGAGTGATTATCGTCTGTCATCTCCATATGCCATTTTATGTTTTAGGGACATTTACTGAATATCCCCAAATAGGAATTATCGTTTAATTCATTCAATTTATGGCTTCAAATGTGCATAAATAGTCTCTGTTTATTCTTCAACAGCAGTCTCTACGGTTTCCATCTGAACACCTTCTACAAAATCAGTTTCACCACTTGACACAAGCAGATTGTACCATTGAATCAGCTTTTTGATATCACTGGTATGAACACGGTCACGGTCATAATTGGGTAATACTGCCGCCATAAACCCGTGCAGCTCGTCACTGGATGCTTTCTTATAATTGAACTGCACTTCAGCACCATTTTCTTTTTTCTTTACCGATTCGAGCACAGTAGCCAATGGCACTTCTTCTGCATCGGTGTACATAGCAATATCGCCCAACGAAATCACTTTATCACTGGCATAGACCGGCATTCTTTTCTTATCTGCGATATTTTCAACAATCAACATATTTTTAGCCTGAGAAATCAGCTTATACAGTCCCGGTTTTCCCGAGATTGCCAAAATAGTTTTCAACATACGAGTTTCTAATTAGTTTAATAATTTATTTTAATAGGACAAAAATACAATACACGACCGACATACACAAACTTTATCCGTTACCTTTTATCATTTTTTCTAAAGTTTCCTGCAAATCGTCTAATTGAAGATTTAACGGACGACTCCCGTCATTGAATATGATAAAGTCTGAGCGGTCCTGCTTGGCTTTATCATCCATCTGAGCTACTATCCGCTGACGTATTTTCTCTTCGGTTGTACTGTCACGCAACATGACCCGACGAATCCGAAGTTCTACCGGAGCATACACCATGACAACCTTATCTACAATGTTGTCGAAGCCCGACTCAAAAAGGATAGCCGACTCTAATGCCACAATCTCACATCCGGTTTGCCTGTCCGCCCATTTCAGAAAGTCGGCCTTTACCTGCGGATGGACAATGGCATTAATTTGCCCGGCATGACAAGAATCGGCAAACAGGTAATTTGCCAGCAAAGGCTTATTAAGTGTGCCGTCACTCTTGTAAACCTCTTTTCCAAGCAATGCTGTCAGCCTCCGGCGAATCCCTTCATCAGAAAGCATCAGACGTTTTGCTTCCGAATCGGTATTATAGACCGGAATTCCATAGTGTTCTGTCAACAAGCGGGAAACATACGATTTTCCGCTCCCAATTCCTCCGGTAATACCTATCTTCACCATTCGGTTTCCTCCCCCGATGTCTGCTCTATTAAATAATCGACCGAAGCTGGCGTAATACGGACATGACTGACATAATCGGGAGAAGTCTTTAGAGTCAGCGGAAGCTTGTCACTCTTGGCCCGAATGATATCCTCATAAGTAACACCAATAAAAAAGTCGTCTGATGTGGCATCCTTGAAATGCGCCAAACCTACTTGAAATGTCACCTGTACTTTCGAAGGGAAAGTACGCAGCACCTTATCGGCAGGGAAATTAATGCCCACAATCGGCACCTCTACAGTTTTTTCGGAATACATATCGACATACACCAGCAGGTCGTCGTATGCCGGAACAAACTTCACTCCTTTAATCTTCTGCAACATTACCCGCTGGTTCAAAGTATCCGTTACATTTTGCAGATGCACTTTCTCGGTATAAGCAGCCGTCAATGTATCGAGCACTTCTTCGGGGGCATATGCGATGACCGAATCGGGAGAAAAACCTATGTGGGAAATATAATACTGCAAGCCGGCACTTACTTCACCTGCCAGCCTGACAGGAACTTTCTTCGCCTTGCCCATCGTGTAAATAAAATCAAGCGTATCCGGACGTACCGAAAGCAGATGGGTAGAGACGTTCAATTGTGCCGAAATCTTCTTCAACAGGTCTGCCGAAGAAATATGCACATGCGCCCCCCGGTCCTTATAGTCGTTAAAGTCAAACGAAATAGGGAAAAAGGTTCTGCCCAGCATATAGTTCAGCAAGACTGTCCCCCGGTCTTCCACCCTTACCCGCACATCGCCTGGCAGTTCGGATGTCAACACAGCTTCTTTCGGGACGTTTTTCAAGCGTAAAGGCACCTTAAATTCTGTCTGATAGACATCATCCAGTGTCTGCAACATCCAAAAAGCGAAAGAGACCAAGACAAAAAACAAGAAGACCAGACTCTCCTTGCACTTATCGCTAAGCAAGAATTTTCTGATCTTCCGTATTCCCAGTCTATAATATTGCTGTATGTTCTTTACATCGAACATAGATCCGTCTCTTATTTATTGTTTGCAGCCTGTGTATCAGCGTAAATAGAGTTCTTATCTACTTTCAGTTTTACACTCGGAGCCACTTCTACAATAACAGCATTGTCTTCTATTTCTTTAATCTTCCCATAAATACCTCCGGCTGTAACGACCGACTGTCCTACCTCCAGGTTTTTGCGGAAGTTTGCTATTTCCTTCTGCTTCTTGTTTTGGGGACGAATCATAAAGAAATACATAATAGCAAAAATTGCTACCATCATAATCAGGAAAGAGTAGTCACCTCCTCCTTGTGCTGCCATAAATACAGTTAACAAATTCATAATTATCTTTTCTTGGTTAATAAAATATCAGCAGACAAATATATCAATTTTTTGTCAGCTTGTTTTCCTTTTTCAATTGATTAACAATTCCATCCAGTGTGCCATTAATAAAGCCGCCACTTTTGGGAGTGCTATACAATTTGGCTATCTCCACATATTCATTCAACGATACATTGACCGGAATGTTGGGGAAAGTCAGTATCTCGGCTAGTGCAACCTGCATAATCACCACATCCATTGCGGCAACCCGTTTCAGGTCCCAATTTTTCGAATGTTCACTAATCAGGTGACGGTAATAATCGGCATTCAAAATGGTACGACGGAAAAGACGGCGCGCATAGTCTTTGTCTTCATCGTCTTTGAATTCGGGCAACAGTTCCTGCTTGTCCCCGTTTTCGGGGGCAAAACGTTTGATGGTCTTGAGCACGAATGTATCGACAATCTCCTTGTCATCGTTCCAATACAAGCTCTGGTCTTCCAGCACTTCATCCAATGCCTGATTGTTGAAAATTACCTTCTTATACAGCTTCCGCCATACTTCACGGTCATCTTCATACGAAGAAACTTCGCTTGCCATGTATTCCTTATATATATCACTTTGCATAATCTGCTCGCACAAACTCTTGATGAACTCGCCCTCGTTCTCCCATGTTTTCTTCTGAGAATTGACAAATTCATTCAGCTGCCTGTTCACTTCCAGTTGCGCGATAAATCGGTTGTCTACAAATTTTGTGTTAGGATTCAAATCTTCCGGCGTGGGAGCAAGCTTGTGCCTGGCAGCATCCAGCCGCCTGCTGGCATACCGCGTCACTTCTACCATCAAAAGCAAAAGATAGTTGTACAGATCATACGCCTTGGACAAACTGAAGAACAACTCCTTTTCTGCAGTATCCAAATTTTTCCCGCCATTCTGATAATAAGCGTAGATTATCTGAACCACCTTCAAACGAATAAGAACTCTGTTAATCATACTAATTATTATAACTATGTCACATTATGAGGTGCAAAAATAATGATTTTCATCCATACACTCCAAATAAAGTACGCATTTTTACTGTTTTTTTCTGTTTATAGATATTTTAAGACATAGTTCCTTGGCTTTTTGCAGAAAATTCAGCAATTTTGGCATCGGAATTTTAGATTTTACAGACAATGGAAGAAGTTAAGAAGAATACGATGACTGAAATAGACAAAGAAATCGTTTTTACGAAAGCTATCAAAGCCGGGAAAAGAATCTATTATTTGGATGTGAAGAAAAGCAGAAGAGGTGAAATGTTTCTCGCCATCACGGAAAGCAAGAAAGTCGTAACAGGTGAAAGGGAAATGTCGCAGGTCAGCTTTGAGAAGCATAAGATATTCCTTTATAAAGAAGATATTGAAAAATTCATGGATGGGCTTCATGAAGTAATCCGGTACATCGAGCGTGAGCAGGGACCGATTGTAGGAGAAAGCCACATCGCTGAAAACACCGACCTCAGAGGCAACGCAATCCTAAATGAGCCGCTAAAGACAGAAGACATCAAAATCGACATCGATTTTTAATAACCAGAGGTACACCCGCTTTTTGGTCAACGGATATATATTCACCAGCCAATGAAAATATCTACCCGGGCAGGTGAAGATATATTCTTGACCCATTGAAGTATATCTTCAATAAAAGACGAAAACATTTCGTTCAAGAAAAATAGTCCATACGCTTGCAATATCAAAGAATATCACTACCTTTGCACCGCTTTTTCAATTTCATCGTTGTGACATTGACGCATCGTGTGATGGTGAATTAAGCAAAGATATCACTTAATTTAGAGTAACACAAAATTTATCAAACATGAAATCAATTGACATTACAGGTTCTTTAAGAACAGAAACAGGCAAGAAGGCTACCCACGCTTTGCGTAAGAACAGTCAAGTTCCATGCGTATTGTACGGCATGAAGAAAGACGAAAACGGTCTGCCCGTTGCCACTCCTTTCACTGTTACGGTAGAAGGTTTGCGCAAACTGGTTTACACTCCGCATATCTATGTAGTAAACTTGAACATCGACGGACAGGTTTACAATGCAATCATGAAAGATATCCAGTTCCACCCCGTAACTGATGCTATCCTGCACGTTGACTTCTATCAAATCAACGAAGAAAATCCGATTGTAATGGAAGTTCCGGTTCAATTGGATGGTCTGGCTGAAGGTGTGAGAGCCGGTGGTAAACTGGTACTGCAAATCCGCAAGTTGAAAGTGAAAGCTTTGTACAACAATATGCCCGAACGTGTGGTTATCAATGTTACCAACTTAGGACTGGGCAAAACCATCAAAGTCGGTGAATTGCACTACGACAATATGGAAATCCTCAATGCCAAAGAAGCTGTGGTATGTGCTGTCAAATTGACCCGTGCCGCACGTGGTGCTCAGGCTGCCGCTGCAAAATAATCCTGTAAACCACTAAAAGTACAAATCCACTTTCAATGAAATATTTGATTGTAGGTCTGGGAAATATCGGTGACGAATATCACGAGACCCGACACAACATAGGATTTATGGTATTGGACGCTTTAGCCAAAGCGTCCAATATTGTTTTCAAGGACGGACGTTACGGAGCTACGGCATCACTATCGCTGAAAGGCAGGCAACTTATTCTGCTGAAACCATCCACTTACATGAACCTGAGTGGAAATGCAGTCCGATACTGGATGCAACAAGAAAAAATTCCATTAGAAAACGTCCTCATCGTAGTAGATGATCTGGCACTCCCATTAGGAAGCTTACGCCTGAAAGGCAAAGGAAGTGATGCCGGCCATAACGGACTGAAACACATAGCCGCCATACTAGGCACACAAAACTATGCAAGACTACGGTTCGGTATCGGCAATAACTTCCCGAAAGGAGGACAGATAGATTATGTATTGGGACATTTCGATGAAGAAGAACGGAAAATTCTTCCCGAACGGATCAGTACAGCGGAAGAAATCATCAAAAGTTTCTGTCTTGCCGGATTGAACATCACCATGAATCAATTTAATAATAAATAAGTATAAAAGGAGGCAGAGTATCCGTTTATACTTACCCCTCTGACTTCTTTAATACTTTAATACTAAAACAGAACGACCTATGCCTGAAGCAAGAATAGACAAATGGATGTGGGCTGCCCGCATATTCAAGACCCGCACCATCGCCGCCGAGGCTTGTAAAAAAGGAAGAATACACATCAACGGGACACAAGCAAAACCTTCCCGTATGGTCAAGCCGGGAGATGTCATTCAAGTAAAAAAACCGCCCGTTACCTATTCTTTCAAAGTATTGCAGGCGATAGAGAAACGCGTAGGAGCCAAACTGGTTCCCGAAATTATGGAAAATGTCACGACACCTGACCAATATGAATTACTGGAAATGAGTAAGATAAGCGGGTTCGTCAATCGTGCTAAAGGTACAGGAAGACCAACCAAAAAAGACCGTCGTGAATTGGACGACTTCTTTATGCCCGAATATAATGATGACTTCGACTTTGATTTCGATGACGAAGATTCGGACGATGAGGAATAAAAACATAGAGGCATAAAGCACAGAGCACGTAAGACTCTAAACTTTATGCCTCTATTGCCTGTTACAGATTTGCCTTGATGGCTTCAATCAATTCCTGATACTCGGCATCCGACAAGTAAACCTTTCCCGGATTCATCTGGAAAGTTCCTCCATAATCCGGACCATCTACATATTTGGGTGCCAAATGAAAATGCAAATGCGACAACTTGTCGCTGTATGCTCCATAATTGATTTTCTCAGGATGGAATGCCTTTTGCATGGCACGGGTCACACGTATCACGTCTGCCATAAATGCATTACGGTCTTCATCGCTCAACTCATTCAAGTCATTTACATGATCTTTATATGCCACCAGACAACGTCCGCGATAAGTTTGTTCTTTAAACAAGAAAACACGCGAAACACTCAGCGGAGCAATTTCAATCATCAAATTGTGCAACGTCTCATTGTTCTGACAATAGAGACAATCTTTCGGATCACTTTTCATACTTCTTTTTATATTTAATAATTATAATTTAATAATTATAAAATAATGGTTTTATCCTTCTGCCGCAAACAATCGTTTCAAATTCGCTTCTTCACCTACCACCCAGACAATATCATTTTCACTTAAAGGTAAATGTACGTCAGGAGCACGAAGCACATTCTCCCCAGACGACTCTACCCCTACTACCAGACAATGATATTTCGACCGCACACCACATTCAATAATATTTTTCCCGACAAAGGGAGAATCTTTATCCACAATAAACTGCTTCAACAACATTTCATGCCTTTCAAACTCCCCGTCATCAGAGGTACGCATCGCCTTCATTGCCATTGAAGAGAAAAACGACAACTGTTCATCGGTACCAATAATCTGTAACGTATCTTCTGGAAAAATACGCGATGCGCCATCAGGGATATTCAACCGTCGGTTGCCTCGTATGATAGATGCCACATGCACACCGTATTTTTTCCCTAAATCCAGTTCTTTCAGCGTGTGTCCGACCCATTCCGAATCAGGAGACACCACAAAATCACTCAAGTGTAAATCCCTGTCAAGCAACTTGCCGGCATACGACGGACGCTTGCCGCCCAAATATTCCTGCTGCATCTCTTTCGAACGCAAATTCATCACAAACGTACGCTCCAGCACAATAGACTGCTTTTTAAGGAAACGCGAAAAGACCATAGCACATACCAGCAAGATAGCTATCCCCATCATCAATGCCACCGATGTGTGAAACAAGCGTTCGATTACAGACACGATAAATCCTGCAGCTATAATAACCCTGAAGACAACTAAAGAAATCAACAAGGCATGATTGAAACGATTGTCTGCCCATAAAGTACGAAATTCTTCCGAATGGTTTTTCTTCATAATCATCGCACGTAAGAATGGAGCCAGCACTGCTATCGTGACAACAGCTGTCAACACCCGGCCCCATAAGTCGCCCAACATATTCGTAGCAAAAGGCTCTACCAAATGCAGACACACCATAATGACACCAACTGAAAGGACAGAATAAACAACCACAATCCGAAGCACTGCCGTCATCAGTTTCTGCCAATTAGTCTTATGATTCACCGTAGATGCTCCCGCCGAATACCGCTCAAGCAACAGGCTCCAACGCTTAGGCAAGTGGCTGTTAACCAGATTATAAGCAGGAAGAGCAAGCCGAATCATATAAGGAGTAAGGAAAGTAGTAATCACCGATACCGCAACCACAATCGGATAAAGGAAATTACCGGTCACTCCCAAACTGACTCCCAAGGCTGCAATGATAAAGGCAAACTCTCCGATTTGAGTCAGGCTGAAGCCACATTGTATCGCAGTTTTCAACGGTTGTCCCGACAACAAGACACCTGCCGTTCCAAACAGAGTCTGCCCCAACAGTACAGCTGCTACAATGGCTAGAATCGGATATTTGTATTCAACAATCATATGAGGATTAACCATCATGCCTACCGATACAAAAAAAATGGCACCAAACAAATCCTTAACCGGAGCCACCAATCGCCCGATATGCTCCGACTCAATTGTTTCCGAAAGGATTGACCCCATAATAAAGGCACCAAATGCAGGAGAAAAACCTACAGCAGCTGCAAAATAAACCATTCCGAAACATAAAGCAAGCGATACAATAAGCAACGTTTCATCACTCATCAATTTACGCAATCGCTTCAACAGCAATGGAATCAGATAAAGTCCCACCACCAGCCACAACACTAAAAAGAACACCAGTTTGGCAAGACTGTACACCATTTCGACTCCCTCAAAATGTGTACTGACCGCCATTGTAGAAAGCATAACCATCAATACAATGGCAAGAATATCTTCGATAATCAGAATCCCCAATACAACACCGGCAAAATGCTGCTGACGCAAACCCATATCATCAAAAGCCTTATAGACAATCGTAGTAGAAGACATGGCTATCATTCCTCCCAAATAGATACAGTCCATTTGTTTCCATCCAAACATCCATCCCACTGATATACCGACCACGATCATACACAAAATAATGGTACAGGCTGAAATAACTGCCGAACTTCCTACTTTCAACAGTTTTTTCATACTGAATTCAAGCCCCAAAGCAAACAACAGGAAAATCACACCTATCTCTGACCATAAATGTATATTTGCCTCATCGGTTACGGAAGGAGTGAACTGAAAATGCGGGCTGCATAAAAAACCGGCAACTATATAACCTAATACTAAAGGCTGCTTCAGTTTTTTAAATACAAGCGTCATCACTCCGGCACATATCAAAATCAATGCCAAATCACTAATAAGAGGGGCTAATTGAGACATATTGTTCAAGTTGTATGTATATTTCCATACAAATGTAACAAAAAATCCGATAGATACGAATACATACAGAACAGATTCAAGAAAAATCAGTGCACGGACACGCAAAAGCTATTTTTTGACTACCTTTGCAGAACAATCAAATAAATTTATATATGATAGTTTGCATAGCCGAAAAACCAAGTGTAGCACGCGACATCGCCGATGTACTTGGAGCCAGAGAACGCAAAGATGGATACATCGAAGGAAACGGATACCAAGTGACTTGGACATTCGGTCACCTTTGTACACTGAAAGAACCGCACGAATATACACCTTCGTGGAAATCATGGTCGCTCTCCAGCCTGCCTATGATACCACCACGGTTCGGCATCAAACTAATTGAAGACCCAGGCATACACAAACAATTTAAAATCATTGAACACCTGATGCAGGCTGCCGATGAAATTATCAACTGTGGTGATGCCGGACAAGAGGGGGAACTCATACAGCGCTGGGTGATGCAAAAAGCCGGTGCACACTGTCCGGTGAAACGCTTGTGGATTTCTTCACTCACTGAAGAAGCCATTCGTGAAGGTTTTTCCAAACTGAAAGACCAAATTGAATTCCAGCCGCTTTACGAAGCAGGACTGAGCCGTGCCATCGGTGACTGGCTGCTGGGAATGAATGCCACCCGACTGTATACACTGAAATATGGACAAAACCGCCAAGTGCTCTCCATCGGGAGAGTACAGACTCCTACCCTTGCCCTTATAGTCAACCGGCAACAAGAGATAGAACACTTCGTACCGAAACAATACTGGGAGCTGAAGACTGTATACCGAGATACCACTTTCAGTGCCATCGTGCGCAAAAGTGACGAAGAGCTTGCGGAAGAAGCATCCCAAACTTCACAAGCATCTAAAAAAAACATCAATAAAGAAGAAACAAATCGCGGCATTCCACCCATCACCGATGAAACAACAGGAAAACTGCTACTTGAACGTATCAGCAATGTACCTTTTACAATTACTGACACGGCTCTTAAAAAAGGAACAGAAGCACCTCCTCGTCTGTTCGACTTGACCTCACTACAGGTAGAATGCAACAAGAAGTTTTCTTATTCTGCCGATATGACCCTACAGCTCATCCAATCGCTTTATGAAAAGAAAGTGGCAACCTATCCCCGTGTAGATACCACTTTCTTAAGTGATGATATTTACCCCAAATGTCCCAAGATACTAGAAGGATTAAAAGATTATACCTCTTTCACGGCTCCTCTATCCGGAAAGACCCTGATTAAATCGAAAAAAGTATTCGACAATTCGAAAGTGACCGACCACCATGCCATCATTCCTACAGGCGTACAACCTAAAGGATTGACTGATATGGAAAAACAAGTGTTCGACCTGATAGCAAGACGCTTTATTGCCATATTTTATCCGGATTGCAAATTTTCCACCACCACAGTCACAGGAGAAGCTGATGGCATTGAATTCAAGGTTAGCGGCAAGCAGATCATCGATCCGGGCTGGAGAATCATCTTTGCCAAAGAACCGAAAGACGATACGAAAGAAGGGGAAGAAGAAAGCGTATTGCCTGCTTTCACCAAAGGAGAAAGCGGACCACATACACCTATGCTGAATGAAAAATGGACACAACCGCCCAAACCCTATACCGAAGCCACCTTGCTGCGGGCTATGGAAACAGCAGGCAAGTTAGTGGATAACGAAGAGTTGCGCGACGCCCTGAAAGAGAACGGAATAGGACGTCCTTCCACCCGCGCAGCCATCATCGAAACATTATTCAAACGGCATTACATCCGCAAGGAACGCAAAAGCCTGACAGCTACTCCCACAGGTGTAGAATTAATCGGACTAATACACGAAGAATTACTGAAATCTGCCGAACTGACCGGCATTTGGGAAAAGAAACTGCGTGAAATAGAACGGCGCAGCTATGATGCCAAACAGTTCTTGAACGAATTAAAACAAATGGTTAGTGAAATAGTCAACAGCGTGTTAAGTGACAATACAAACCGACGCATCACCATAACAGCAGAAGAACCTATACACAAAACCGTTACCAAAAACATGCCCCAAAAGAAGAAAACAACTTCCACCAAACGAAGCAAGAAAGTTGTTTCTTCTCCCAATACCGCCACCGATACACTACCGCAAGAAGATGCTATCGTAGGAACAAAATGCCCCTTATGTGGAAAAGGTACAATACTGAAAGGGAAAACCGCATACGGCTGTTCGGAATGGAAAAACGGATGTACGTTCCGCAAACCTTTCTGAAAGTTTTTCTTACCACAGACTCGTATCGTTAAATTTATAACTAACCCGTTGAAAACAAACGAGTTCATTGGTAAGGTTTAGCATAACGCAACAGGTCAAGCAGCTGGATTTCAACAACTTTAATGAAAAAGTTGATTTTCAGTTACTCCGTTTTTATTTTATCAAGCTTTCATTATTGTCCGAATGCCTTGCTTTATTTCGCAACACACATTCACGGCTTGTGTTGGCATAGCAATATACACAAAAATGACGGCACGTATCATACATCCCGATGTCTTTGCTCGCCATGCATCCGCATATTTTACGCTGCCCCTTGTCTTTCAGATTTTTCCGTTCGATAGGAATAGAGGGGATCTCTCCGAATAAATCCGGTTCGGGCAACTTGCCGGTATGCAGATAGTAAACCAATTCCTTGTCTTCGCCGAACACACGTTCCATCAATTCTCCGTCTATGCAACGGTTGTGCTCAATGCCATAATCTTCCAAGTCTATCTCTTCGGCACACGTGGCAAGCGTCAGGTTCCAGCCTTCGGCTTTCCATACATCGCGCAATTTTGCCAGACCTTCCACTATTTCCAACCGTTGCGCCTCATTCAGTTCTGCGGTTTCTACATTCTCTTTCGTAAAGCAATGCGTTTCCTTTATCAGATTGTTTTGCACTTTCCGATAGGCTTTTACATCCACAAAGCTGAATACCAGCTTGTCCGTGTACCCTTTCAACCGATTGCCTATCTTCCATATCCGGTTCAGCAATATACGTGGGGTTATGTCAGGCGTGATAACCAACGGATCAAACCGCCATATCACTCGCTCATGTCCAATCTGCTCCGACAATTTGCGGAACGTTTCAATCCGTTTCTCCACACTGGGCACATTCGGTTCGAAACCTTCGCGTACATAGTCGTTCAACGTCACCTGAAAATAGTAATGAATCCCTCGTTCATCCAACTGATATAAATAAGGTAAGATAGGTTCCGGATTCTTCGTCCAGAACACCACTACTTTACAATGCCTGAAAGAGACATACATCGGCTTCCGGTTGAACGGATTATACCATACACAATACCCTTTAGCCAAGCGGTTAAAGAACCATTTGGCATAAAAGGCAGGTATATCCGTAGAGCGGCTGGCGGAAATGATTACCGGAGCGGTCGCTTCTATTTGTTTGCCAGAATCGGTGGTTATCTTTTCCTTCGCTACCCGGAACTTAACATGTATCTCTTCACGAGTTATTTTATCCGTTTCCATAACAACTGAGCATCTCGCGAAGATACAAAATATAATTGGAAGCCAATGTTTTATCAATGAGATGATAAATATCTAAATACCTTTTTAAATATTATTCAGCCTTCTATGATAAAGCGTTGCTGTTCCTTTAATGTCTATCACTTCTTCGATTCACGTTCTATCAAAAGCATAACAAGCAATACAACGGCAATTGCTATGTCAACGATATTCCAAACAACACGCCCCAATGAAATCTTAATGAATGGCTGGAACAAGACTGCTAATGCTCCGAAAGTAATCATCAGATTTTCTTTCTTTTCCTGATAATACTGATATGTCATAAGTCCGAAAACAATCATAGCAAAATAACGGACTAGGATGTAATAGCCGTATGGCATCGGTGCTAAACATAACACCAATGCTATGATTAAGATTTGTTTGAGACGTCTCATCATTTCATTTGATAAGGTACAACATGAATATCCTTCGCAAAATTGAGGTTAGCTCCCGAATCATCACGACCTCCAGTTGTGATTCCAATAACTTCACCATATCGATTAATCAAGGCTCCACCGCTGCTTCCATGATCTATGGGGCAACTTATTTGGATGAAATCATCATCTCTTATTTGAGAGATTTCACCCGAAGCAAATGTATTTTCCAATCCTTTTGGGCTGCCTATTGTATAAACTCTTTCTCCTACTTCACATTGTCTCTGAGAAACAGGTATATAGTTAAACTGCCCTTTTATTCGGAATAAAATGTAATCATCCGATTCACTTTTAGCCAACACTTTATCTATCTTGTATTGTCGGCCATCAGATAACTTAATGACTTCATAACCGATACCTGTTCCTTTAAAAACATGGTAATTGCTTACTGCCATCCCATCCTTGCTAATAAAAAATCCCGAACCTTGATAAGCGTTATAACCATCTGTTGTAAAAACCATAAAAACAGCTGAGTTATAACGCTTGAATACTTCAGTGGCAGGAATAACTTTGTCTGTATTATGGTCAACCTTTGGATTGTTGTCTTGTTCAGGGCGTGAAATGATGCGGCTATCAATTTTAGGAGGTACAGATTTCTCTACATAAGGTTTTCTGATGTCTTTTCTCCCTTCATTCCTTCCAGTCATCGTGCAAGAAGTTACTAAGAAGAGCATTAAAAAGAGCAATCCTGCATTAGTTATTTTATCCATGTCTTTTATTTATTTTATTACTCCTGGTTTAGGCAATATGTGAATTAGAAAGCGTTGGTTCTTTACATTGCCTGCTACATCAGGCTGTATGCGTAAAGTTCCGTCCTGTCCGCTTCCCGAAATAATAACTTCGCATTGTTCCGGATTGAAAAGCACTCCATTGTTCTTCCAATAATTTACCAATGCCAATGCACGTTCGTAGCTTAATTCATTATTTCGGATAAAATTATCTTTCGAAGCCTGTCCTTCTATAATCAATAAATATTGAGCATTATATTTCTGACATGCATCTTTAATGAATTGATTGATAGCTTTTCCTGCATTTAACAATTGATGCCTTGTCTCTAATTCGATGTCTGTAATATCCGCACTATTTGTTTGAAAACCTACGTCAATTTTCAATATGTGCTTCTTATGTTCGGCATTATAGGCGAAATACGTGGAATCAATATTGCTGATAGCATTTTGTATTTCTTTAATTTTATTGATTTCGGCTTCAGTTGCTTCTTTTTGCTTTTGGAGCATTACAACCGTTAACACAAACAATACAAGCATAATGAAAAACAGACTTGACATCAAGTCTGCATAACTCGCCCAAAAGAAAGATCGCTTATTCATAATTTAAGATTCTTGAAACCACCATAAGAAACGATTATCTAAAACCATGCTATTGAAAATGCTCAATATTAAAAATAACAGAGCCAAGAAAAAGACAATAGTCCCCAATCCAACAAATGTAATCAGTAAATATTTAACCGGACGGGATATTTTCATAGGAGATGTTTGCTTAGCAGCGTGCGGCATAGTCACTTCCACAGACATATTTTGAACAGCAGCAATCAACTCATCCATTTTTTGCCTTTGACTAACACCCATTTGTGCAATTTCAGTTTTTAAGGTATTTAAACTTTCCAATTCAGCGTCCAGTTTTTCTCCTTGTATGCCTATTGCCAAAACAACATCATCCAATTTCTTCAATTCATCCAATACATTTCCATTCTCTTGAATCTTTCTTTTAAAAACTTCCTGTTGTTCATCCAAAGCTTTATTGAAAATGTCCTGTTTTCGAATTAGAGCTTCGTTCATATCTTGCATACTTTTATCTGCATTCTCTTGCAAGGAATGTAATGTTTGTTGCAATCTGTCATCCACTGTTCCTACTGCTTGACTGATTGCCGCTTTACGTTGCTCTATATCTTTTACTTCCTGTTCAAAAAAAGTACCCATTTTTTCAATTAATTGGGTACGCTTTTCTTGTGAATCGAGATTTCTATTCAACGCATTGAGTTGACTGATAAACTCATTTACATTATGCATATACTGACTAAACCGTTCCAATTGAGGAGTACATGCCTGTAACTCACGTAATACAGAAACATTGGCAGTAGCCATTTTCTTAATATCCAATTGTTGAATGGTCTGTATTAATTCGATTTGGTTTTCATAAGATGTTTCTACCCGTTGCAATGCCTTGTCCAACTTTGTTGTATTCGTGGAGAATGAACGGTTGAACTTCAATAAATTTTCTTGAAGCCTCATTAGGCTATTCTCCGTCCCTCCTAACACTGGAAGAAGTTCTGTCTGAATCCAAGTATAGAATCCATTTTTATCATCTTCCACTTGTGATGAAGCACTCTTTGCTGCCCAAGAACCGTATGTAGTTAGAACAATACCTATTAAGCTGGCTATCATAGCAATTGCAACTCCACCCATTAATGTCCCTATTGAACCACTTGGATTGTTAATAAAAGCCGAGAAACCGCTCACTACTGCAATGTAACCAATGCCGATAATAATGCCTAACATTGTTCCCATTAACCCCATATACAATGGCATAGGCAGTTGAGTTTCTATTTCTTCACGCTTTGTATCACAATAACGCTCTACAATGTCCTTTATTAATAGAAAATCTCCCGTTGCTCCTTTGTTTTTCAACAAATAAGAATTGATTGCATTGATTATCTTTATAAGAAGAGAATGGCTAATAGAGCCATTCTTTTCATTAAAAGCATTAATGTATGTAATTTCCACTTCGTCTTCTACCTCTTCCGAAGGTTCTTTATAAGCTATATTAGATAACTCTTTCACCGTATTGTTCGTTATTTCCGATAATGGAACATACGCTTTTGATGTAAAGAATTGGGCATTTCGGAAAATGCTAATGTATTCTTCAATCAAAGATTTACTGCGAATCCATATACACAACTGAATGATTACAATCACAGCGACTGCAAGTATAATCAAGAAATCATGTTCTGCCATAAACTACTCTTTTATAAATCTAATTTCCGCTTTTTGGGTCACTTCCCAAATATCGTTTTCTAATAACCTTACTTCACCCTCATTCAAGTTTTTAATGGTTTTAGCACCTATCGAACTGCCTTTTGCATTACAAAACAAATCCAACATATCATCTTTGTTTTTTATGGCTCTTTTCTTTTGGTCTTCGTTTTCATATAAACTAAACTTACCTGTATTATCTTTCTTTACCGAAATGATATAGATAGCTTCAGATGTTTCGGTGGTAGTTTTAAGATTCCCATTCCTTAACGGCTTTGCATAAATAATATTTGCATTTGGCATTTCATAATGAGTTTCTTTTATATTTACATCTTCAGCGACACTATGTTCTTTCACAATAACCTCTTTCATTGTTTGCTTGACATCATTAGGAACCTCTCTCTTTACCCTCTCAACTTTCTCTGCCATTTTATCGACCTTTTCCTCTATCTGCTTTAACTGTTTAGAAAATCGAGAAGCATCTTCTTCCTGTTTACATCCCATTTCTTTCAACTTTTTAAATAGCTTATTATATAGAAGTCCAACGATTACTCCTAATATAAAGATAAGTACTCCTATAATAATTTCCCCTGTTGTAATGCTTATTTTCTTAGCTATTACAACTACTTTTTCTTTATTCTCTTGTTTCATTTTTTCAACAACCTTATCTATTGCATCTATATTGTTAACCGTCAAGTAAGCATTATCTGTTCTAAATACACTTTCTGTTTGAACAGAATCTATTCTTGCCGAATCATTCTTCAGCGAATCCTGTCTTATAGGATTTGCTTCAAGACCGACACAGCACATCAATAAAAAACAAAGTATAATCTTTCTCATATCATTTTCTATTTATTCATAAATCGTTTGAGCGACCATATTCAGCACACCTACAAACGGATAGAAGAAAAGCGTTTCTTCAACTTTCGGTTCTGCCCCAGTCCGTTCTATCTCTTCCTTTTTATTATTAATGCCATCCTTCAAATAATTTTTAATATCTCTTTGACACCATTTTTGGACAAGTTCCCATTTAGAACGTTCCGCATCAAACTTATCTACATAAGAGAACTTTTTATTCAAGTCAAAAAACAATTGAATTGCTTTATTGACTTCTTCCACTACACTCTTTTCTAACGCCTCATCTATCTCATTGTATTGAAAACCAGCCGAAGAAAACGTATCAGCAGCATCTCCCAATAAGGTCTGCTTCAAATCCATTATAGCCGAATAATCTTGCGGTTTGGCATTCAGCAACCCACCTTTACAAGTCGCTTCTTTCGGATTCTCTTTTTCGCGAATAATGGTCAATCCGTCTTCATTATACGATTGCCCGTATACAGCCTCAAATATCAGCTTCGTAAACTTTTCCAACGTCACATCATTTGGAGTTAACACCATCAAAACTTTCGAGCCAGTCCCACTAAATGTGATATGCCGTGGCATATTCATTCCTTTGGCTTTCATAATATGCGCAATGTGGTACATAATGGCGACATAGAACAAAATAAACACATATTTACCGCATCCGTCTTGGGATAACAAGGCATTAAAATCAATGATGATTTTTTTGTTCAGAACGTTCTTGTTTGCAGCCAACGAGAAGAAAAAAGAAATAATATCCACCGACTTCTTCTGCGCATCTAAATTCTGCATCACTTCGCAAAGTTCATCCAAACCGTTTTCTTGCAGTTTATTATATATTCCCTCCTTAAAGTGATTGACAAAACCATTACTATCCGAATCAAAGCCATAGCCATCTCCCCAAATGCTATTAGCCGCAAAACGGAAAGATGTCAGCAATTCCTCTTTCCCGTCATTCACAATCAGTACATCGGTAGTGCCTCCACCTATATCAATGGAAACGACATCTGTAGTTGCATTCTTCTTTTTCTTATAAAAATAATAAGGAGCGACCGATTCCGACATGGGAATTACGTGTGACAAATCATTCCCGAAATTCCTTTGATACAAATCACTCCATATCTGAGAAAAATTGTTGAAACGACTTTCCGTCATACTGGCAGGATAAAACCATACGATTTTTGTCCGCTCCAAATCTCCACCGTTCAACAATACTTTGTTGCGCAATATCAAAAACAACGCATCCAAATAATGCTTTACTTTTTCTTGAATATGAGCTTCATTTGACCACTTTAAATTGGTTGTTATCGTATTATAATCCAAAATACATTCTTTCTCATAAACAAATGGAACATTGGTATTGGCCATTGAAAAAACAGACTTATTCCAATTGGTCGTATTCCCTTCAGACAAAACAGTACGTATCGGGAACTTGAATGAATCTCCAATAACATCCGGTAAATAATCGTGACGAAGTACCCGAGTAGAAGATGGAGAAGCCATCAAATCATTTAATTCGCATAACTGCATATCTTTCTCACTTACACAAAATGGTTGAGATTCAGAACCATTTTCCGAATATTCTATATAAGTATTCGTAGTTCCAAAATCTATAGCAAAGGTGAATTGCTTGTTATTGCCACTTTTCTTTTTCCATATCGGAACGACACATCCTCTGCCATTGCCACCAAAGGTGATGAACAAAGTATCAAAATTTGAATCAAGAATGTAAGTTTCATTGAATGCAAAATTAGAATCAACCACATTCCTGTCAATCTTTCCCTTAACAGAAACAGGTTGGCTACCTTGATAAAATTCCAAAGATACTTTTTCTTTGCCTCCTTTTTCTCTTACTAATGCAATACGATAACGAGGAATTTCATTATTAACAAACTTAACTAAAGGGAGCAAAGCGACACCAAAATTCCGTTTGACTACTCCACCTTTATTGTTTTGAGGTTCTGCCATAGCATCCGTAAAATACAAACGCTCATAAGTGATATACTCATTCTTTTGAATCGGAATCCTTAAGATAGCTTTCACACCGCCTGCATTTCGAACCAACTCGAACATTTTCTTTTCATCGGGCATTGTTCCCTGTAATTCATCAACTGTAAAGTAAGAAAAGAATTCCTTTCGAAGAGGCAACAAGTAACAACCTTCTACATCTGTACCCCCATTGAAGAAATCCTCTTGATTGAACGTGTTTTCATCCCACAAGATATAGTCCTCCAAAAAGTCACCGATTGTCAGATACGGATATTTAGTCCCATCATCCGGCAAGGAACGTTCTGAAAGAAGACGGCTATCATTATAAGGCACTTTGGTGTCTTTATCCCAAAGGTCTATTGTATAACGCATCTGTTTAGTATACATATCTACAGGAAGAACCAGAGGTAACTTTGCATCCTTACAAATGGAAGAATTGATTTGAAAATCACTTTGTACATCTGTAATCCCTTTTCTTTTCTTAAGATGAAAGCCTAAAACTTCTACGAGATTCGCATCAGATGTTACAGAAAGATCTTCGTAATAAGTATCATACGCATCTTTATCCAAAGCACTGATTTTCTCCTTTTGTGAATTGCTTAACTTTGCATAACTCAAATTCAAGTAAGTATTGATTTCCGGATACAAGTCTGCAAAATCAGGCATACTCTTTTGTAAACAGAACCAATACATTTGATAATCAAAATCTCGCTTGTATAAGGGTTGGAACTCTTCATCGAAAGGTCTGTCTTTGCCGAAACTTAAATGTTTTGATACGTAAGATAAATTATTGGCAGAAGTAAAGAAGAATGTAGCCGGAGAGGTTGCTCCGATAATATTCATTTGCTCCGGTTTGTCTGGTCCTGTATAATCTAACAAGTATATCCGTTCCAAGTCTTTAAAATTAAAAGCATCGACATCCTGCTCCAGATAAAGACGCAATGTTTCTCCGAACAAACGGTGTCTTTCATTGCCTGAATCAAGTAAGGTTTGCAAGTCATTTTTTTTGTCCCATACAATGATACGCACCTTGTCTCTAAATTTATCTATATTGAAAAATATTTCTCCCACATCGAAACAATCCGAAACCAATTTATGATGGATAGAATCGCCATCCAAATCCTTGCTTTCGGTAATAATTTTGAATGCTGTCTTAACCAAATCCATCCGTGCAAATGGAGAGGGAATAGATGTTATCTCTTTCTTACTCGTTGCCCCATTCGGATCCTTTATTTCTTTAATGGCCGTATTTCCATAGGCAGAAGATTCTCCCCAGCCCACTAAATTATCATCGCCTGTATGTAATCTGAAAACTTTTTCCATGACTATGCTAATTTTTTATCTGTTACTAATTTATTGACTGTCCGATAGAATAATTCTATAAAGCGTTCTTCTGTGTTCAAATTATTAGAAACTTTAGGTTCTAAATCACAAAGGCAATAATCGAACAAATCATAATTGCTCCGATAGTTCATTACCCTTCCTGGTTTCACTCCTGCCACGAAACCAAAAACATCTTTTTTCATTTCCTCTAAATGGAAAGGAGCAAAGCCTCTATGATTGGAGGCCATCTCATCTAACCATTGCAAATAGCTTTCTTTTATTTTTACTAAATGGCTCTTAAAAAAATTCCCATTAAAGAAATTTCCATCAAAAGGACGCTTCCCTTTTGCCCACTTCAATGATTTAGATGAATTCAAATGTTCATTCAAAAATTTACAGAATAATGTAAATTCAGTCATCGGACGCTGGATAATATCACGTGTATCATCATAGAAACTGGAAAATATCATATCTTCATCACCCGAAGCCGCACCAAATTCTTTATAAATCGGATTCAACGCTTTTCCTTTTGAGGACTGAAGCGCATCATTATCCATGCTGCAAAAATCTACGATAGCCAATGCTGCTAATAACTCTATGATATGTGCTTTATTCTTTTGAGTCGTACCGCCTTCGCTATATTCATACATGTCGTAAATATCATCCGCCAAATAATAAAAAGCATTCAAAGAATTGTTTCCACTGATGTTCTTATTATAGTACTCTAAAGCCGCTTTCGCTTTAGAAATAAAAGTAGAACTGTCTATGTCATTTGTTCCATCCTGACTTTGAGCCAAATTGAAATAAGGCAAAACAGTAATGGCACCAATAGCTGCATCTTTAATATTCCCTGCATTTGGTAGAGACATATTTATACCTCGCAAATTTTTCAACAATAAGGGAAAACCACTGGCACCTGTGCCGCCAAAAATAGAGCTGACTATAAAAATACGGTCACCCGGACGGAAACTATTGGTAAAATCATTAAAGGCATCTGATTGGGCAAACTGGTTTAATACCACACTGCCGATATTGGGATTCCCTTTAAATCCGACTTCCATCTCCGAATCTAAATTCTTTTTGGAAAACAGCATATAAGCCAACGCCTGATTGGCTATATCCAGCGAATCGAAGCCCATATACTTACGGAAGCGGTCGTTTCGCGTATTAGATAATTCCAAGCGATAATTAGGAATCAACTCACTTATTTTCGTTTTAAAGAAACGGTTCTTCATATCATCGGAAAAATGAAGCTGCACGTTCATATACTTGTATTCCCGCAAAAAAGAAATGGTACGGGTCAAATCTGCCGCTGAGGCATCCGGATCGATAAATATCGGAACGATTTCATCTGTATTTATTTCTACTCCCGTAGTCAACAACATGGCAAGGGCTTTCATTACACGTGCCCCTGTGCCTCCAATACAAAAGATATATGTTTTCATGCTTATTAGAATTTAATGAAAGGAGAATATTTCGCCACACGGCTCCACCAATGAAACAAGAAAGAGAACACCAAAAAGAAAATAAATGCCATAATCATATTACTTATTCCAAAACTCCAGCAATCACTTTTAAAAATCAAAGTCTGAACCACTTCGCCATTCTCATCCCGTATATACATCAGTTCATCGGGAATCTTTCCAGCATTGTAATCTGAAAGCACACAATAATAACCGATAAACAAAGCGATTACACTATTGATAGTTGCCATAATCAGCCAACTCCACCATTTACAGAATCGTGGGTGGTCTATTACATAATAATACAGTATCATTATTATAAAAGAGACAATTAACGTATAAAGCCCTATCGTATTATATCTCAATTCCAAATCATACGCACCTGATGCAGGATTGTAGCCCCACAGGTATTGTGACAAGTAATCCGAATAGAACGACTTAAACCAGCAATACATATTGCCTAGAAGCAATTCAAAAAAAGTTCCCATAGCTATTTCATTTTATTGTTATTTTAAATTCAGCGTAATTCTCCTGACGGGTTTTAAAAGCTTCGTAAACCCCTTCGATCAAATATTTCAATCCGTATGTCTTATCGGTAGCATTGTCTTTCACCAAATCATCTCCTAATAGGTCTGTTCTCTCTTCCACCCATTGCGGAAATCGGTTTTTCAACGTAATAGAAATCTTTCCGCGAGAAGCAATTTTAGAAGACAAATTAAAGATGTAAGGATAGTGTCCTGTTTTCTGTTCTTTTACAGACAAAGTATAATCTTTATTGCTGATTTCATAATTCGCGATATCCGTCAAATAGCTTTTATCCAAAGGCAACTGATTCAGATTTACCCCAACCGAAAACATAAACATCCCTTTCTGTTGCCCTTTGCTCTCTTTCCGGATATCACAGATGGTTGTCTTCGGAGCAGTTCTATCCAAGTCAAAACTCCCCAACCTCGGCGTAAGCAAAACTCTATAATCAAATCCCTTAGATGAAGAAACCAACGTACAAACGTTATCCAAATCTGCCCCGTTCCCTTTCAAAGATTCCAATGGTGCTTTGTCCAGCATTTGTTTAATATGTGAAGTGCTTCCGATTATCCAGATATAAAAAGGGCGGTTTCCCTTGTAATATTTTGGATAGTCAACTTTGTTATAGAATTTACCATCGAACGAAGATGTCAACTGGCAGATAACGACTGATAAGTTTCCTTTCGAACGTTCTAAAGATTGCACAAAAGACTTTTTTATCTTTGTACGTTGCTCTAATAAATAACTATTCAGATTTTGTGGCGAAGAAGCATATTTGCTTCCAGGAGAAACAATACAGTCGGATATAAATATGGAAATATCATGTTCATCATGTCGTTTCAATATAGAATCCAGCACAATGGCTATATCTGACGTACCCAAGTTTCCTCCATGCTTTCTAAAATCAACAGGTTCAACATTATGTATAAATGTTTCTACATCATGTCCAAGAGGTATCACTTGACTATTAACATAATTCAGATTCAAAGTATCTACCAACTTGCCAATTTGTAGTTCAGTCAAATAAGCATATATGGATTGTTCAAAACCTGTATTACCTTTGACATAACCATCCATACTGCCGGAATTTTCAAGATACACGTTTATTTCTTGAATTGGTTGAATATGGACAGATGCAGTCTCTTGTGTAGGGGGAAGGGCTGTTCTTCTTCCATTTCCATTGCAGGATGCAATTCCCCATATCAATAAAAGCGTCAATAGACTTCCTCCTATAGCGAAGTAGACTTTTTTCATCGCAATATTTAAAGTCTTCCAGCCCCTCGAAGATTTAAAAGTTAACAAAAAAGAAGCGTGGAACTGCGTGCTATTTCCACGTCTCTGAAGGTCCTAGGAAAACCCGTTACACAATGGTAAATAGACAGCAGACCCACGCTATACAGCGTGGGAACCGCCAACGTCCATTCTTGTGTAACTCTTGAAAATTTCCTAGGTTTTCAAAGACAAGAATGAAGCATGACGCTTCTCACATAATATTTTCCCACAAAATAGTGAGCCGCAGACGCTTCTGACTGCTCACTGCCACAAAAGTAAGCAATCCTTACGAATAAATCAAATGAATGGGAGGATTTTATGGAGTAAATTTTTCTATTGAATTCGTCCACGTTCTTTTGGGGCGACCAGCATCATGCTTTTTATCACACCTCCTCTTTTCCATGCTGTTCCATAAAGAAGCGTTTCTGCTGTTCGATTTCTCGGCGCAGTTCCTCTTCGGTAGGCATGTATGCCATATATTTGGATGCAAAAAGTTGTTCACTATTATGTAACACAGAGTATTTAGCTATGGTAGTGTCAGTCTCGGTACATAGAAGTACACCAATAGTGGGATTGTCTGAAGAATCTTTTATGATGTCATCAAACATCCGTACATACATATCCAGTTGCCCAACATCGGCATGTGTTACTTTATGTGTTTTCAATTCAAACAGAACAAACCTTTTCATCTTGTAATTATAAAATACCAAGTCGATGTAGAAATCATCGGTTTCTGTCACTATGTGTTTTTGTCTCTCCACAAAAGCGAATCCACGACCTAATTCCATGATGAATTGCTCCAAGTTGTCTATCAATGCCTGTTCCAAGTCGCTTTCCGAATGCTTGGTGTTGCGCTTGAAATTAAGGAACTCTGCCACCATCGGATTCTTTATATATTCTTTGGGGTCGTCCACGTGGATATTTTCTGCCTTCGGCAATTGTTCACCTTCCCTTTTTGCCGCACATAGTCTTCCGTAATATTGCGTACCAATGTTCCTGTCAAGCGTACGGATGCTCCACATTTCCCGTGAGGCTTCCTCCGCATACCACCTTCTGGCATCAGGATGAGATACTGCCATAATGCGGCGGAAATGAGTCCATGTGAGATTTGGCACTCGCGAGTGCCAATTTGGCAAATCATCAAAACTCAAGTAAAACTGTCGATAATCCCGCAATCGCCGTTCACTGTAGTTTGCTCCAAATTCGATGGACAACCGATCTGCAATTGTTTTAATCAGCTTGGTGCCATATTGAGCACGGGCAGCTCCATGCTGTTCTTCTTCCACTATACGGCGTCCGATGTTCCAATAAGTGATAACAGCTATTTGTCCGACTGCAGCGTATGCCTGTCTTTGCCCTTGTTCGATAATCGCCCGGATATCGGAAACAAAATTCTCGGTTATCATATCGGTCTGTAGTTTATTCTTTTCCATACCCAAAAACTTTAAAAAACATCCGATGAGATCGGTTTCATTTGTATCTTATCTTTTTTAGTTCGTCAAACTTACGACTCATTTATCGTCCAACGTCTTTATAACTGTATCGAAAAGCGATAGCTATACTGGTAGGAGCCGTGAGAATCAGTTTGTTCCAAAAGGTTTTGCTTACTACCACAAAAGTAAGCAATCCTTACGAACAAATCAAACGAATATTCTTTTATATTTGATGGGTTAAGAATTTATATCCGAATCTTTTTCAAATAAATCCCCCAAACTCTTGACTTCGCTTCTGGGCTATATTATCTTTGCAGATAGCTCCCTTTTACGGTTTTGATATCAAGAACGTACGGTTTCCAATT
>UMFO01037418.1_pt1 | contig 34013 bp, 31 predicted proteins | sample 1965051 | NCBI WGS metagenome assembly UMFO01 (sample SAMEA4836050, study PRJEB28245) | human gut metagenome | biome: gut microbiome; material: fecal sample | place: Denmark | collected 2008
ACTTCTATTATAATACGATTTAATTCATCTATTAAAATCATTACATATGATTCTTTATTCTTTTCATAACTTCTTCTTTTAGGTATCTCTCCTCCTGTATAAGTTGCATTCATTAGAACACTCTTATCTATTCCTGTTACTTCACTTAAGAATGATGCTACTATCATTCTAGCTTCTTTACTTCTTAAGAATGCTTTTGCTACTGCATCATTCATAACATTTACTTTTTTTAGTTTTGTATTTATCAATATAAATCCTCCAGTCTTTATAAATTTTAAAAATTAATCGGTTAACCTATTAATATTATTTTAAAAACTTTCGAAAATACTTACAAAAACTAGAAAAAAGATAAAAAAATTACTAAAAACTCATTATTTTCATATAAAAAGCATTTAAATATTAATCTTCCTCATGAATTTGAATAGTACTAACAAGTCTAGTATACCTAAATCTATCATAATACAAAAACATGACTAGTAAAGATATCATGATTTTTCTGGCAATTTAGTCATGTTTATGATAATGTTCATACCCACCTATTAAATCAATCACATGGTAACCTAATTGTTTTAAATGAATACATAGTTTTCTGCTTTTACTACCTGAAGAACAGAATATATAGTAAGTCGATGTTAAATTCAGATAGTTTTCTGGTATAACGGCTAAATAATTATAAGGAATATTAACAGCATTTTTAATACTACCTAAAATATATTCATATTTATCTCTAATATCAATTAATACTCGTTGATTACTGTCGTGTGTATTAAGAGAAGTGATATGAATTTGATCTATTTCATTAATATCAATAGAATCATACATATAATCAACTCCACTATATTATATGCAAAAGAAAAAACAAGTTAACAGGTAACTTGCTTGTCTCTAATCATCGAAGAAATCATCAAAGAATTGATCATCACTAATAGTATTTACATTTTCTGGTATTTTATCTTCATGAATAATTGGTTTTACTTCTTCTTTCTTTTTATTTTCTTCTATTTTAGGAGTTTCCTTTAATGGAATATCTTCTACTTTCTTAGTAACCATACCAGTAGAATTTGTACGTAATAAATCATCAATTGTAAATGGTTTCTTTTCTACTACAGTATCCTGTGGTTTTACTTCTTCTTTTATAGGAGAAATAACTGGTTCCATTTTTATTTCTTCACTTGGAGTAGAAATAGTAGAAACTGGAGTAACTGGTTCTTTATTAGGAATATCAGAAACACTTTCTTTATTTTCTACTGGATTTATAGTAGTAACTGATAATTTTTCTTGCTCTTCTTTCTGTTTCTTTTCTTCTTCTTCAATTTCAGCAATCTTAGCATCAATTTTCTTAATAATGTCATCTACGTTTAAACCACCATTTATAGGTTTAGGATTATTATTTGATATTATACCATTACTATTCATCATACTATTACTCATAGGATTAGGTCTATTAGGAGCCATCATACCGCCAGGCATATTATTAGGCATTCCACTAGGCATATTATTAGGCATTCCACCAAACATTCCATTTGGCATACCTCCAGGCATTCCACCCATCATACCATTATTTCCACCACTAGTAGGATCATTCATCATCTGCATTAATTTTTCTTTTTTCTTTTGTTTTACATATTCTCTTAAATCAAAAGTATGGACTTCTTGTTTTTCACGGTGTGGATAATCGGCTTTTGCATACTTTTTGCCAAATTCCATCTGATAATAAGGAACAAATTTAGTCTTAAAAGGATTCTTTCTCATACGAAGAATGATAACTTCAAATTGTTTCATACGCTGTAAGTCACTAATCGTAACTAATGGAGTGGAAGCAGTTTTATCATCTTTTTTAGATTTTACTTCCCCACACATCTTAGAAATTTCTTCTAGTGCCTTTAACTCTGTTGTAATTAGATAAATTGTATTACCACAGTTACCTTTAATGGTTTCTGCATTTTCTTTACCATAAACTTGGTCAAGCTGAGCAAAGTTTTGGATAATCATAGTAAAACGAATTTGACGGCTACGAGCTGCAGTAATCATAGTCGTAATATCTTTTAACGGTGGCATATTTGCAAACTCATCTAGTAAGAAGTTCGTTCTAACTGGAAGTTTACCACCATGTTTTTGAGCAGTTGCAATTAATGTTTCATAACACTGCTTTAAAAGAATGGTAACTAATGAGTGATAAGTTTTCTTTTCATCTTGAATAACGATGAATAATGCTGTTGGTTTTTCACCAATAGAAGATAATTCAAAGTCACTATGGCTTAACATTTCTGATAAATTTTCACGAGTAGCAAATAATTTAATCTTTTGTTTAAATACGGAAATAATAGATCCTTTTGTTTCACTAGGAGCCATAATAGTACCACTTGCATTGGTATAAGCAGCACCACTTGGATCCATCATATTAAAGTATTCTTTCATATAAGTAGAACCACCAAATTTTTCTTCGCCAACAGTAGTCATTAAACTAATACTATTTAAGTTAATTTGGCTTTCATCTGCATCATCAAATAGTGCTAAAGATAATCCTGAAAAATAGTCAGCTGATGTTTTTTCCCAAAATGGATCTGCATTTCCTGATTTTTCTTCATACAAAATATTAGCAGCAAGGTCATCTAGTAACTCGATTGCTTTATCCTGATTACCTGATTTATACATACGATATGGTAGTGATAATGGATTCCATGAATTACCTTCTTGTGGATCACGGAAATTTAAAATTAAAACATTATAGCCTTTTTCACGAAGCATATTAGAAGTTTGTTCATAAATTTCACCTTTAGGATCTGTAATAATCATAGATTCTTTTTTCTTAGCTAAAACTTCAACAGTTGGAAAGATAACTGTTTGTGTTTTACCAGATCCAGTAGCACCAATAACTAGGGAATGATATTGACCATTGTCTACCCAAACTTCATCTTTTTTAATAATTAACGGAATACCAGCAGCATCAGAATTTTCTTGACCGGGTCTTACCATAGCTACTCCTTGATCTTCTTTAATTTCCTTTTCTTTTGCCCAATGACTATATCCTTTAGAAGATTTTTCTGTTGAAAAACCAAAGCCACTTTCTCTTTCGAAAAAGTAAGAAGATACTGACATAAAAATGGCCCCTAAAAACAAGAAATAAAATACTAAAGTAGTTAAAATTCTACTAGGAGCCAAAGCTGGAAACGGATTAAGCCCATAAAAATGACCAGTACTAGCAAGTTCAGGAAAGTTTAAAATACCTAAACAAACTATATAAAATAAAAAGATAGCAAAAATAATAAATATTAATACATCACTTGCATCAGCCTTAAATTTTAATTTCATAGTATTATCACTCCAATTACTTATATTCATTATAACAGATATTTTTTATTTATTCACAAAAATTATGGATTAGCTTTCTTTTTCCTGATAAATCATATAGTAAAGCACATTCATCTTGTGGTCTACTATAATAATTCTTAGTAAGTAATAATTCTAATTTATTATCATTCTTGATATCTATTACTTGTTTTATCATAAAACTAGCTTCGTCATAAATTTTATCAGGGGTAGTAATTACTTTTTCTATTACATAGTTTTTATTATCTTTTACCATAAAGACAATGGAAAATACTTTACTAGCTGTACTTTCTGTATAAAAGTTACTAATAGAATAGATCTTTTCTAAGTTTCCATCATTATCTACATCAATAGTTTGTCTTTGAAATAAATCAAATTCATAAGTAGTATCTAATCCTAAAGAAGTAAGAAGATCGCTAATATATATTTTATCATCTTCTAATACTTCATCATTACTAGCAAAAGCTTTTACACTAAATCCTATATTACTAGAATATGCAAAAAGTGGTCCCGTATAGCTAACATCTTTTCCATTATCATATAGATAAAAACGGTTAGTAAATAGTAGTTTATATTTACCTTTATAACTTTCTCCATCATAAATCTCAAATTCTTTTAATTTATAATCATCGTTATCTGTAATATTACTCCATTTACCATTTTCATATTTTATTTTCACAAAAGTATCAGATAATATATATATTTTGTCATGTTTATTTTTTAAGTATCCAGGTAAAAAGATAATAAGCATAATTACTAAATAACCAGCAAGTATTCCTAAAATAATCTTATTAGATTTTGTCATTACACCCTCCTATAATAAACATATCTTTGAATGGAATTAAGTCCATAGGTTTCCCCTACTTCTGTTCCAGGTGAACCAGGGTCAAACATATATATTTTATTGTTGGCAACATCAACACTATCAATTGCTATCCAGTGTCTACCATATTTTACATTTAAAATAACGTAATAACCTTGAGATACTAAGTTATTTAATTCTTGTAAACTTGGGCGATGGTTTACCCTATCCACAAATTTAAAATTAGGGGCTATTCTTTCTACAGCAGACCAAGTAATATTACCAGCTGCATCAAATCCTCCAGCTTTTGTAAGTGCTTGTGCAAATGTTCCAGGGTTAAATTCTTCTATAGAAAGAGGACTACCAGAACGCATAATTTGAATTGCTACTGATGTCATAGCGCAACCAATAGCTCCTACTGTCTTATTTCCTAATCTAACATTAGACCATTGACTATCATATTGTTTCCAACTAGTGAAGGTTCCTGAATTTGTTGAACCACCATTATAACAGATTTTATTATTATAGGTAGGACTATCGTAACTAGTAGTAGTTCCGTCCCATGTACCAATATCATATTGAGATAAATTATAAGTTTTAATTACATTTAAAATTTTACTAACGTAATTAGGATCCGTTGCATATCCATGGTCTTTAATACATTGTAGTTGTTCAGAATTTGAGCCATATACATTACAGTTATATTTATCTGATAATAATCTAGAATGGTCTCTAGTAGAATTTTCAAAAGAATCATATACACGATACCATTGACAGTCTTTTCCACTAGAATTACACATAGCTACTACTGTACCATCCCAGAAACTATTACCACTACAAGTATTACCACCTTCACCACTACGATATACTGTTCCACTAACACCACTTGGTGCTGCTTTTGGAGCACAAGTTCCTGCTGTCATACCATAATAATTAGCATATTTAGTACTAAGACCACTACCACCATTGGCACTTTCCAAAGCAGCCTGTGCCATAGTAACTGATGCATAAACACCAGTACGAGTCATTTCAGAAATCGCAACAGGTGAAATATTATTCATAAATTCTGTTCTAGAAGCAGTTGCATTTCCAGTAGTACCACTATAATAATTAGATCCTTCATCACTACGGCATATAAAGTTATAATCCATACTACAACTTTGGCTAGGTCCCATATCTTGATATAAAAGATAGATATCTTCAGCTATCTTTTTGATAGCTGTTAATCTTTTATCTGTTCCATCATCACTTGGTAAATATTCATCATAATAATCTGGAATAAAACTATTTACTAAATTCCAATAGAAAACAGAATCTTCCATATTAGATAAACTACCAATGCTTATTTCCTTGGTATCTTCTGGTAAATCACTTTTACTACTTGAACATTTTCTTATCATAATGGGGTTCCCACTTGCGTCCTTTACAGGATTACCACTTATATCTGTCTTTTGAACATAGCTTACAGCTGGATAGTATAAATAGTAGGCATAATTTTTTTCTTCACTAGATTTCTTTGTAAAAAATTTAGCAACATTAGCTACATCATGACTAGCAATTAATTCTGGAGTAGAACTATCTAAATTACTATCTGTAGTTAACCAACTAAAGAATCCCCTTTCAAATGAAGTTTGATTTTCATTAGTTACCAAAACCGTCTCCTGATTATCTTTACAATAATCGCCATTTGTGGCTTTATACTCTTTATCATAGCTATACTTATTATTTTTGATTTGCATATTGGCAAGAAGATTTATTTGCTTCTTCATTTTTTTATAAGAAACGGTTGTAGTTTCTTTACTATCAGAATCACTTGAATCATAATTTTTATTATCTACTTCATCTTCTTCATCAACATTACCATTATCCAATACTCCATCAAAAGTAGTATTTACAATTAAGGATGCTGTTATTAAATTAGCATCAATACAAATACCATAATCATCATGAATTTCTTTTTGTGTTTGTTGTAATTCTTCATAATATTCTTCTTCCAATTCTTGTTGATCTTTCGTAAATAAATCTTTAATTCCATTAATAAAATTAGTAAACACATCACCAACAGAATATATAGCTGATATGATAGTAACTATAATAATAATAAATAGAAAAACTGATGATATAATTAATATTAATTTTAACTTATGCTTTTTTATAAATTTTTCTAATGAATTATTAGTATTATCTAAATTATTTTGTGTTGAATGATTAAAGGTGTCAAAAAAACTATTAAATGGATTATTATCATCTTCATTATCAGTAATCTCATTATTATTACCAATAATATTTCCATCAATATTATTGGATTTATCAATTAATCCTTCTTCAGGTGGCAAACCATCTTTACCAAGGTTATCAACGCCACCACTGGTAGCATCTACAGCTTTATCAGCTGCATCTAAAGCCCCACTTTTATTGGCAGCATTGGCAATCTTTCCAATTTTAGGAGCTTTTTTATTTATAGATTCAGCCCCTTTATTTAAAATATTATCACCAAGTTTTGTTTTACTGGCAAGATCTACTGCTTTTCCACCAGCTGGCCCAAGATAGGCATTAGCCGCTGCTTTAGCACCTGTTTTAAGTGCTTTTTTACTTGCATCCTGTTCTTCTTGCTTTTTTATGTCCTTTTGTAAATTTTCATCTTCGCCCATGCCTATCACCTACCTTACTTCTAGTATTCTATAATCCTCCACCTGATCCAAAAGATTCTAATTCTTCAGGAGTAACTACAACATTAATTCTCATACGTCTATTTCCACAGACAAATAAAGCTTCTCCTTGAGAATAACGTTTAATGCTTTCTTTTTCATTATCATTTAAATCAATTAGCATTCCTAAATCATCAACAGCTTGTTTTTTAAGTCCCATTATCAAATAGTAAGAAGCATTATCAAATATTGCCTTACCATGCATAATTAAATTAGGAGCCGCAAAGTCACTAGGTTGTTGTGTAATAATAATAGAACCTGTATTATATTTACGAGCACGACGCTGTACTTGTGCTAAGAATTCAGCACCAAGTGCATTATTAGCAGATAATAACACATGAGCTTCATCTACATAGAAACAAGTATTAATACCAGTATCTAAACATAATCCCCAAGCATACTTCAATATATTAAAGAATAAAGCATTACGAATATTGTCAGCTGAATTCATTAATTCTTTAATATTAAATACAATAAAATCTGTATTAGGATTAATTGTCGTATGACCATCAAAATAATATTTTAATTCTTGTGTTAATGGTCTAATCTTTAATTCAAGTTTTTCCATAATCGCACGTTCTTGAGTTTGATCTGTCATAGATAATAATCTACCTTTAATGGTTTCATAAACATCTGAAAATGTTGGATAATCATTAGGACCATAATTATAGAAATTACTATTAAAATCAATTCCAAATCTACGATATGTATCTTGTACAATTTCACTAAACATTGTTAGAACATCTTCTTCAATAGAAGGATCGTAATATCTCATAAAACCTTTTAAGAATTGAAGTGTTCTAGTTAAAACTGTATAACCTAATCCTTGAGCTATTTCTTCTTCATCAGCATCAATTACGATTTGAAGTGGATTAACCATACCATATTCTCCACCTTTACCTAAATCGATAGACTCTCCTCCGTAGCTATTAGCCATTTCATAAAGTTCATTTTCAGGGTCAATGGCAACAATTTGATAACCATTTCTAATATGACTTCTAACTAATAATTTAGCTGCTGTTGATTTACCACTACCAGATGTACCAAGTATAATCATGTTAGCATTATTACGGTTATTTTCTTTTTTGATTTGATATAGGAATTGGTTAAATAAAATAACTCCTCCCGAAAAATCAACACCTAATAAAGTAGATAATCCAGGGTCTTTAATACTATCAAAAATAAATGGATACATTGCAGCTATTGTAGGAGATGGAATTGGTGTACCAATACGATTTTCAATATCTTGTTTAGGGAAGATTGGTACGATTGATTTTAATACTTTCTCTTGTTCAAATCTAAGAGAAATTCCTCTCATTTCCATAGCATCTAAATAGTTTTTAACATTTATTTTCTTTAACTCTAAATCTTCTTTAGAATCTGCAGTAATCATAATGTGCATTTGATAATCAAAAATCTTAGCTTGGCTACCAGCAAGCATAGTAATAAAAGATTCTAGAGATTCATAATCTTGTCTAATTCTTTCACGAACAGTATTATCTCTTTCATCTTGATATCTAGTCTTTAAATCAGCAATTTGCTTATTTATCATTTTAGACATTGTAGAAAAAGGAATTGGAATATGTTTAGCTACTACTTTAATACCAGACATACTAGTTAAAGAAGATAAATAACCAGGGTAAATATATTTAGGGTAAGAAACAACTGTTAAAATAGTTGCATATTTACCACTAACAACAAAATCTCCTGCATTAAATTGTAGTCCTTTAGGAGCTACTTCTGATTTAAAAATACTCATAGAGGCATCACCGTCCCAAATGTGGTAGTAGAGCCACCATTTAAGAAATTATCTAAGATAATTCTTAAATCCTCATTATTTGTTTGACTTGCTATTAAACCAGCTGTTGAAAGTCCACTAATTAATGAACGAACTTTCTTTTGAAGTAAATCAACATTTCTTTCTTTAAATAAAATGAAATACTCTGTATCGACAACATTATTATTCATAAAGTAATTACCCTTTTGAATATCTTGATTCAAAAGTTTACGAATCTGTGGATTTTGTTGATTTTGATATTGAAGTTGAAGTTGAGATAGATATACTGAAATATCAACAGGTCTATCAGCAACTACCAACCAAAATTCATAATCTATCGTATTATAAAAGTTTTTTAAAGCAATTAATACATTTAATTGACTATCTTCATCTAGAATAAAGATATTACGAGGGGTAATTTTAACTCCTGATACTTTATCTTGATTAGGTAATATTATCATACCATTTGTGATAGATTGAATATTAATCCAATCCTCAGTCCATTTACTTTGATTTAGTTTCTGATTCATCTAAAAAACACCAACCCTTCCATACATAATTTCTTCTCCTAGTAAAATATTGATATATTTCTATAATTAATTGCCTAACGTTATGGTAATAGGCAACAGGTGCTACAAGTAGTGCACAAATAATTCCAGGCATAATAGCAAGAATTGCTACCCAAGTAATATCCATAGGGAGTATTGTTACTAATAATAAAGTAGTACCCAATCCTGATAAAAATATAATCAAATCAACAGGAGTAAAAAATCCAAGTATTAATTGTCCCCTCTTCGTATTAGCAGGGATTAAATAATTTTCATTCACTATATATCACACATTCCTTTCTATTTTTTAGGGCCTTTCTCTTGCTTTAAATTAAATACTTTAGTTTCATTAGATTTTTGATTTTTCTTAATTTGAGGTATACGATCTTCCATAGCCTTATCTACAGTTATTCCAACAGCATTTGCGTAAGATGTAGTAAATGATTTTAAAGTTGCTGTAGCGTTTTCAAATTTTTCATCATTCCAATGGGCATCAGTTTTAATGGAACCATCATTTATTCCACTTATATAATCGCTACCAACAGCTTCTGCAGCATCTCCCAAAAGTTGTGCAGCTATACTACTACTTGCATCAATATCTATTCCATCAATATTGGCACTTGTACCATGTGCCTTAGCCTGTGCAAAAATAGCTTCCAATTGGTTTTTGCTCATCTTAATATCATGCTTAGTTCCTTGCTCATCATAAAACGAAAAGTCATGTTCTTTATTGGAATAAAACTTAGCTCCTTCACCCATGGCATATTCTTTAAGTTGCTTAGAAGTATCAACAATAGCTTGAGTATGATTAATATCATTATCAATATCATATCCCATAATACTCTTACTACCACTAATTAATCGTTGACGAATACCATAGCCAGACCTAATATTAGTTAGGTTCTGTGCTTGATATTTTTTCTGTGCATCCATTCCTGTAGTTAATGTCGGTTTATCTGAAGATAGGATAGCACTACCACCTGCACCTACACTTGCAAATCCACCAATTATTCCTCGTGGGACTGCTAGAAGTCCACCTGCTCCACCTCTTTTTGCTGAAGTTACACCTGCACCAATACCAGCACCTAATCCGCCTAATGCAACTGCACTTAAGCCCATAGCACGCATGAAGTTTCCTTGATTCTTGATTCCGAGAGCATCCATAATAAATTTTGGTGCCTGCCTAGCAAAAGCAAATAATCCCATAATAACGAAAACTATAAAGAAACTTTTTCTAATAAATCCAAAACCTTGCGTAGCATCCCATAACTGTCCTGCTGAATTAATTAGTAATTCATTAACTAGAAAAACTATCAAATAAAGAATACCTAAATTAATAAATAATTCTAACCATGTAGTAGATAAAGTTTTTACCCATTTACTAAATGTGCCATCTTTTGAAGCTTTAGGATCAACATAGCTTATAATAGGAATTGGTGCAATCATTCTAAGTATCATCATTTTAAACATACGAATAGCTACTGTAATACAAATACCGATTAATACATAGCACATAAATCCACCAGCAAGTGTCGATATAATTGGCGTATATTTATATTGGTACATACTACCATTACTAGTTGTTTGACAACTTAAATTTACATTATTAACCATGTAATCAAGATCTACAGTAGTTTGATTATATGGCGTAACTCCAGTTGGATCACCACCAGTACAATCAGGATTATCATAAAAAAAAGCTCCATATATACTTATAGCAATTTTCTCTCCATAATTAGACAAATTATTAACTGAATTTTCGCCATTACTTGAATCAAGAATTAATCTTGGTAATGTTGGTAATAGCGCATTTTGAACATCATTTAATAATTGAAATCCTGATGGTAACATTACTAACATTACTAGTACGAGTACAATGCGCATAGAAAGCTTACCTACTCCATTTTCTTTGTCAGAAATTTTATCAGGATTAACTAAGTAGGTTAATAATGATATGGTAATTTTAAATAACATAAAAATTCCTAAAATCAAATATACTCGATCGATTAATTTTTCAAATATGCCTTCACTTAATGTAAAATTGGCAATATCAAAAATTGTCTGCATTAAAATAGAAATAAAATTATAAAATACCCAATCAATCCATGCAAATAGCCATCTTACAGCTTTGGTAATCATATTTCTTTCTTCTAATAACATTATATTGACGACCATTTTACCACCTCCTATTTAATTCCACAATTAATCAAATCAGTAATTGATTTTTCTGACACTGAGTTAAAAGCATCAATTAAAAATCCAACAATTAATGGTACAAAGAAGATTGCAACTACAATAATTGCACGCTTTGTAAATTTAGATGTTGCTTTTTTCAATTCATCTTTATCATCAGATAAAACAGCTTTTCCAAAGTCAACAATTCCAAATATAATTAGTAAAATTGGAGCAATAATTCTTATATATTTAATAGCTCGATTCAAAATATCTATCATTTCTTCTGTTAAAATTTCTTGACATTTATCATTATCAGAATTTGAGTTTGAGTTTGAACTATTATTATTGCTATTATTATTGTTATTACTATTATTAGCATTATTATTGTTGTTATTATTATTTGGAATATAGGCATTATTATCAGCCTGAATTTCTGAAGTTTTTCCAGGTAAATTTTTTGGGTAAACATCATATGTTACTGTATATGGTTCATCATTAAAATATTCTGTTTTTACATAATAGATATTTAGACACATTATATTTTGATTGCTATCTAAAAATTTCCATTCTTTTTGGTCAAGTCTTTTTTTTAAACCAGTACCTTCAACTTCATGTACTTGAATATTATAGCAAACATCATTGCGTGACTTACCACATCCAGGTGCTTCTTTAACGCTATAAACTAATTTTTTATTGTTTTCATCATATTTTACAGTAAGTTTTCCATCAAAATAGGTACATTCATTTACCGCAAATACATTTTTGTTACTTACAAAAAAACTTATAACGAAAGTCAAAATCATAAACAATATATATTTTTTTTGCTTTTTCATATTTAGAGTCTCCTTCTAATTTTAATCATCAGCTGCATCCCAGCATTTTTTCCATTCTTTTTGTTCTCCTAAAGAGGTTTTACTAAACATTCCCATTAATAAACTAACTATTGTTATTACAAAGAAAACTACTACTGCAGCTATACATCTTTTTAAGAATTTATTTCCAGCTTCTTTTATATTTTTATCATCAGATGAAGCAACTGCTTTTCCAAAATCAATTGTACCCATAACTATTAATAAAATAGGGATACCAATTTGAACGATAGGCTTTAATATTTTTCTAATAAGTTTAAAAGCAGGAAGTAAAATTTTAGGACACCCATTTACTAATTCTTCACCTTTATAGGAATTTGAATTATTATTTGTATTTGAACTGTTATTATTTGCTGTATTATTATTAGTTGTGTTGTTATTATAGTTATTGTTATATACATTAGAAACACACTGTGTTGTAGTATCCAAAGTAGCAGTACTATACCCAGTTTCATTTTTAACACTAAAAGCTACTTTTCCACCAGTATTTGTATAATATATTTTTGGAGGCATGTTATTGCAATTAACGATATTATGATAATTTTTCCATTCAGTACCTGTTATAAATTGAGCATTACTACTAGTATTAGGACTGCTTGTTATACAAGAACTATCTCCTAAGCAAGCAGCATAACTTGTTGCACCATTTGTATTAAGTAAGTAAGTATAAATATTAACAGTTTTATCCTTATATACACAGCAACTACCTGATGAAGGAGCTGAATTAATGGTTCCACCAGTATATTTTGTACGGCTGATTTCTTTAGTTAAATTAAAAGTTGAAGAAGCTTGGCAAGAAAAATCATCTATTTCATTTCCTGGACAGTATTTTTCTTTGAAATTACCATCAGTAACATACATTCCAAAAGTTGTATTTAAAGACTCTGATTCATGTGATAAAACAGTTACACTACTTGGGCAAGAATAATAATCTCCTTTTACAAAAAAATTAGTATAATCTTCATCTGTCATTTTTACATACTTGCCATTTCCATCACTCTTAATAGCATAAATATAATTAAATTTAATAGTATCACTTTCTGCAGAAATAAGACATTTATCAACACTATCTCCTTGTCTACATCCATCAATATCAGCAAAAGTATTAGTCCATTTTGCACTAACAAGCGAAAATTTATTATTCTCCAGTTTTATTACAAAATCAACCTTGCAATCGTCTCCAGCACCATCTCCACAAAAATTAGTAAAAACACCCTGATATTGACACTGTAATTGAACAGCAGCATCAGCTTGATCACTCAAAAGAAAAAAGAAACTAAATAATAATAAAATAAATGTCATCCATTTTTTCATATTTAATACACTCCTTGTAGTCACAATAATCCAAATTAATTATAACATAAAAAAAATAATAGCAAAACTATATTTTGCTATTATTCATATTTTTTTATTAAGCTGCTTCATTCCAGCAATCTTGCCAAGTGTTAGTACCTTCAATATTAGTATTAGATTTTGTAAATAATCCCATTAACAATGATACAATAGTTGTAACAAAGAATACAGCTACTGCTGCAATAGCTCTTTTAATTAACTTACCAGTTGCACCCTTAATTTCTTTATCATCACTTGACATTACGGCTTTTCCTAAATCAATTGTTCCCATAATGATTAATAAAATAGGAATACCAATTTGTATAATTGGAAAAAGTCCTTTTCTAATAAATTGAATAATTGGTAATAAATTTTCATCACAAGCCATAATTTGTACTAAATCTAACATAAACTTCCTCCTCATTTATAACTAAATAATATAATAATATACTAATTTAGTCAATATATTGTAAAAATATTGACAACTTTTTACATATTCTAATAATTAATGATACCTATTCGATTTAATAAATTCTGTAGTACTTCTGAATTATTTTCTCTTTCATCTAATGGTGGCATTACAAAGAATATTTTAATATTAGCTTCATATTCAAACTCTTTGATATCACTATCAGATAAGATACTTTGTGCTAAAACTATTTTTCTTCCTGCTAGTTTACTGAAAATATTTCTATCTCTTCTCATTAATTTATTTAACTTAATAGTAGATGGTTCAATTAAGTACAGTACTTCATTACATACATCTATATTATCACACTTATTTAAATCGATTAGTAATACATTAACATCTTTGTGTCTTAATACTTCATTTGCTAAATTACTAGCATCTACTGATATCATTTCTTTATCATTAAAATACATAAAATCTTTTTTATCTACTTCAATAGCTAATACACTTTTTCCCATATCTTTTAATTCTTTTTTTAACATATAAGTAAGCATAGTAGCACCAGAATGTTCTGTAACATTTTTAATTCCTAAAATGTAAGTACCAGTAGATACAATATTATTAATAACTGTATTACCACTACCGGTACTACCAGTTTCACTACTAGTAGGAGTGCTATCAATTTGATGTAAGTGTGCTACATCACGATAGGTATTAGGATTTGTTAGTAAGTAATTTACTCCATCTAAATTAGTAGTGAAATTATAAATTCCCATAGAAATTAATTTTGATAAAAACTGTGGTGCTAAACATTCAGGAGTATCAGGAAGTAAAATAATAATCTTTTCTACATCTAATGACATAGATAATTTTTGAAGATTACGTACATCCTGATAATTCTTTAATGCTGTTAAATCTAAAATCATTCTTCCAAAAAAGAAATTAGAAAACATTTGAATTAATTCATCAGCATCAAACACACCATGAATAGATTTAATAATTTCAATATCTAAATTTGCTAATTCTGCTTGTCTTTCATTTGATATAATTACGTTCATAACATCACCCTATTCTATCCACTAATGGAACAACCACTTGGTAATCCACTAACAGCACCAGATGAATAAATCAAAGCTGTTTCTCCTTTTACTAAAAATAAGTTTCCTGCAAATGGTAATAAATTATTAACAAGTGGAATATCTACATTTACAAAAGTAGCTATTGTATAATAAGCGCCTTTATAGGTAGATAAATCATTGGAAGTACCTGTTACATCTACTTTATTATATTTGTAACAAAAACTACCAGCATCTAATCTTGCTACAGTATAGCCATTATTACTACACCAATTTTCAAATTGAGTATTCATTTTATAATTACTTTTTAACATTAAATCATTAATCTGTGATATAGCGGAACAAGTCATTCCCTCATTTTTTTCAACAATACTACGTATTTCATTTTTAACACGAAAAGCTTTAGTGTAATTAACACTAAAAGCTAAATAACAATTAATAATAATCATAAATATTACAATAATTTGTAGTGTCATTGCACCACTTATAGCATCTCTCACACTATCACCACTTTTCTATATTAGCCTTGAGCACATTGATCAGGATTATTTTTGCAATCAGTACTAATACTATTCCATTGTCCAGTAATTGTATTCTTTATCTGTGGCCACATAAACCAGAAGAATGCGATAATTGCTCCAATTGCGATAATAGTAACAACAGTCATATTTAATTCCCCGGTTGCTTCTTTCATTAATATCTCCTCCTTTATTCTATATAATTTATTATACCATATTTTTTAATCATTACTATATTTTTTTATTTTTTCAAATTATTTATGTTAAAATGTTTACAGAATGGTATGTGATGATATGAAAAATAAAAAAAATATAATCCTATTTTTAACTTTTACCTTTATTATTATGTGTAGTATTTTTCTATTTAGTTATGGAAATGACTTCTACTGGCATCTAAAAACAGGAGAATATATCATAAATAGTAATAAGATCCCACATACTGGAATATTTTCCTATTATGCAATAAGCAACAATTTAACTTGGATTTCTCATGAATGGCTATTTGAAGTTATTATTTATCTATATCAAAATCTTTTTTCTAACTATGGGGCTATTATTTATATTACTTTTTCTTTAATCATACTTAGTTTTCTATTATGGAAACTAAATCAAGAAAATTTTATAACATATCCTTTTTATACCATTATTTGGGCAGTAGTTTCCATGTTAATTCTTGCTAATAAGATATTACCAAGACCACATTTAATTAGTTATATCTTGTTTGCAGTCACAATTTTAATAGCATTTCAAATTCAAAAAGGAAAAAGTAATAAAATAATATTTTTAGTTCCTATTATTTCTATTCTATGGAGTAATATACATGGTGGAAGCAGTAATCTTAGTTATATTATTTATGGAATATTTTTACTAGATAGTATCAGAAGAAAAGATAAAGAATTATCAAAAAAATATTTAACTACGCTAGTATTATCTCTATTATTTATTATGATAAATCCTCATGGAATAAAAATGATTTTTTACCCTTATCAAAATATGGCATATAAAGTAATGTTATCTTGTATTGATGAGTGGCAAAGACTAAATATATTCAGTATAGATGGAATCTTCTATTTACTATTTATAATAAGTATTATCTATATTTTATTTAAAAATAGAAAAGAATTAAGTCTTCTTACCATTCTTCTAATTAGTATTTTCACTCTACTAGCAATAAAATCTACTCGCTTTATGCCCTATTTATTAATAGTTAGTACTAGTATTATTCCAAATTACTTTCAGATATCAAAATTTAAAATAGATATTATCCCTATTTTTATCTTTGTGGTATTAGTTTTTATTATATTAACTATAACTATCGTGATTCCACAAGTAAATAACAGTTTTAAAAGAATATCAGATGATATGATTCAATATTTAAAAGAAAAAGAAAATTTAGTTTTATATAATTCTTATAATCTAGGTGGCTATTTAATTTATAAAGATATTCCAGTCTTTATTGATAGTAGAGCTGATATTTATATTAACTGTAATTTTTCAGATGTCTGTCAAATAGAAAAAGGATATCAACCTAATATATTAGAAAAATATAATTTTAATACCCTTATTATTGAAAACAAATCAGGAGCATATTCATATCTTAAAAATAACGATAATTACGAATTATATATTCAAGATAAGAATAACAGTTTATTTATTAAGAAATAATATTTATTTATAATTGACATATACATCATTACCATATGGTAAAGTTTCTAAATAATAATAGTTTTTTCTAACATAATTTGTAAATTCTTTATCAATCTGACTATCAAGATGATTATTTTCTAAAATAAATAAACATTTTTTATTTTGACAATTAGATATCATTTTTTCTAAATAGTAATCTTCATTTTTTCCAAGATTACCATTATTTATTAAATCATAAATAGAATTATCTTCATTTAAAGACATTCTAATTAAATAAGCACCACCATAAAATAAATAAACTTTATTTTCTTTTTCTTTTTGACTTACATAATTACAAAAATCATTTACATAGTCTATATTAGTTGATATATTTATGTATCTTAAAAAATTATTTTTAAAAAAGAAAGTTGGAAAAGAAAGTTTTAATGCCAAAGTAAAATTAATTATGATAAAAGATATAGAAAGAACTTCAACCCAAAATAATAAAAACTTTTTATTTTCATAACTTAAAAAATAGTAATAAATAACTGGTAATAGTGCAACAAATATATGATAAAAATCAAAAATAGGAAAAATAATAATTTGAAAAGTTAATAAATATGGTATTTTTTTATCTTTATTAAACAAATATTTTCTTACTAACCAAAAATCAACTAATAGTAACAAAACAAACGTATAAATATCAATTTTTAAATTATCCATAAAACTTCCAAGTCCAAGATAACAGAAATTAATATAACCATATAAAGCATTGTTTAAAATAAGGTAAATAGTTACAAAGATAATGGGAATAATGTAACCTAAAATAGAAACTAGTTTTCCTTTCTTATCAGGTACTAAAAATAAATTAATTATCATTAACAATATTCCAATATTATGTTTTGTCATCATAATCATACCCATTATAATACCAATATAAAGATACTTATATTTAGAATTAGAATCTAATAAAATCAAGATTAAAATAAACAATAATAAACAAAAAGTATTATAACCAAAAATACATGGTAATATTCCTAAACATAAAGGAATAATGAGTGCTTTACACCCTATTTTTTTAAACACTACTAGTAAAATGAAACTAAACATTAAGCTATTAATAATATTAAATACAATTAAATAGTTGCCAAATAGTTTCAAAAAAATTGATATAAAAAGGTTATATAATGGACCAATTACCATATTAAAATCTACATAAGGAATTAATCCTTTTGCTATATTATATGAAAATCCAAAATTCCAAATGGTATCCCCATTCAAATCAAAAACAAAACAAGAGAATACCATTAATAAAAGAAAACATACTATAAAGAAAAAAATATTTTTAATCTTACTATTCAAATTTATTATTTTCATACAAAACCACCCTCTATAAAAGGAGAAACCTCTTCCTTTAAAACTACTTTCAATTATATACAAATATATTCTATCATATTTACATTAATAGACTATAAATTTTTCTCCTTAACGCTTTATATTTCATATAAAACAAAAAAAGAGCCGCACACAACAACTCTTCCTAAATATTACTAAACATATAAATCATAGAAATCAAAATCAGTACCATAACACCAGCACCTGTTGCTACTAACATAACCATTGTTTGACTTTCCATATGATTTAATCTCTCTTTATATTTTTGTTCCCTGGCTTTTGCTTGTAAATTAGAAACTGTTCTAGAAAACATTAATAATCTTTCTTGTTTATCTTCTTGTTTACCAAGCCCTAAACGATATAAAAGTCTCATCATTCTCATAGAATCCCTAACAGGATATTCATTAGCAAATTCCATATAAGGATCAATAGAAGAATCACCAGCATCAATCTTAGCTATCATATCTCTTAAACCTGGTTTAAAGATATCAGGAGCATCTTCAATTGATTTTGCAAGAGCAACTGGAACTGTATAATGCTGAATTAAAATCTCTAATCCTTTTAAATAATAAGGAAGCATAATATCGATATCATGTAAATGTTTTTTATAATACTTTTTTAAAGAAGTGTAATTAGATTTAAAAACTAAGTATCCAACAAAAATAGATAACACAATATTAATTGCACTAAGTTCTGTTAAAAAGATAAATAGAAAAACGACGATAACGATAAAAGCCATTTTAATTCTTTTATTAAATAATACATTAGGTTCAACTTTTTCTCCATACTTAGCAGCTACTAAAAAATCATAATCACTTTCTTTTAATAACTGAAATACTGCTTGATTATCTTGAATAAATTTTTTACCATCTACTGTCTTATTATAAAGTAATACTCCAAGAATTAAAGCTCCACAAATAATTACTTCCACTATTCAGCACCTACATTCTCGTTATAATATTTTTCTCCTTTTAGAAGAAAATAACTATTAATCAAGATAATACCATGTAAAATAATTAAAATAATTGGATTACCAAGAATCGCTATATAAGTCTCTCTACCAAGTAAATACTGTACTAACATAACCATTAGATAAAGCATAACACCATATTTTAAGAAAGACTTATGGAAGTTAGCTCTATCAATTCTATCACGGTAAACGCTTTCAACAAGCATATCGATATCAAGTTGCATATTTTCTAAGGATTCTCCAGAATCTCTAGAACCTTCTTTCGTAATTTGTAGGAACAACTGATGCATATTTTTTACGATATAGTAAGGATACTTATTACTCATATAATTTACAGATTCATCAATACTACCATTTTCATAAGCCATAGAAATCATCATATTTACATCACTTAAAATAGGATCTTCTAATACTCCACTTGCAGCTACTCCTTCTAGAGCTTTAACAAAGCTTTGTGTAGTAGCAAATTCCATAATTGTATTAGTAGTATATACTTGTACTTGTTCAAAAATAAATTCACTATAAACTCTTTTACATCTTAAAAAAGCTAAATAAGGAATACAAGCATTGGCAAGTAAAATATAGATAATAGAAATAAATAAATTATAAAAATATAAGTAAGAAATAACGCCAGCAAAAATAGTGAAAACAACGACTTGCATCATATATTGTTTTGGTGTATATTCTTGCCCTAATTCTTTTGTTTTCTCTCTAACTACTTTAAAGGAATAAGGTGCAAACTTATCATAAATGACGCCTGCTTGTTCCGTTATAAATTTATAAACATTTTGACCACGGTATTGTCTATAAATTATAATGAATAAAGCAATTATTAATAAAATAATTAATTCCATTTTTTTCATCACCTCTTTTATGAGTTTATTTGGTCTTGATTGATATTAGTAGTAAAGAATCTAGGTTGTTGTGGTACTTGATTTACTACTTGTTGATTTGATGAAGTTACATTTTTAATACCTGTTTCACTAGAAAGTTGATTATCTGGAATATTAATAGGACTACTTGGAATATGAACTGGATTTACTGGTGTAGAAGTAGTATTTTGAATAGGCGTTGTAGGAATATTCGTACTACTTTCTACTTCCTCTTTTTTATTTTCCATAATACTATCTAGATTAAATTCTTCTTTTCCACTAGGATCTGTACTACTAGGATTATCACTAAATGCATCCATATTTATATTAATATTTTGTCCTCTTAAATACTCAAGTAAATGATCACTAGGCTGTTTTTTTACTACTTTTCCTGTCATAGTTTTTTGATATAAAACATTATAAACTGGTTTATTTGTTTCTTCATCAATATAAAACTCTGTAATTTCATCAATTTCACGATGAAATTTTCCATACTTAGCACTATAGTAAGCTTTGATATGAACAGCTAATTGAATATAACGATAAATCGTATTTAAGAACTGATCTACATCTAAGTCTGTTTCCATTAAGGCATACATTCTGTGTGGAACAGCACTAGCTTTATCAGAGTGGATTGTAGATAAAATATTATGTCCTGATGAAATAGAGTTACGAACAGCACTTACTGCTTCTGCACTACGAACTTCTGATAATAAAATCCATTTTGGATTTTGTCTCATACAAGTAACTAATACATCAGAGTAAGACGCTATATTATTGGTTTTCATAGCTACAATATCACGATGTGGATAAATCTTATCTAAGTGAAGTTCCAAAGTATCCTCAATCGTAATAATCTTTTCATTTTCTCTCGTATGACTCGCTAAATATTTAACGAACTCTGTCTTACCACTACCAGTTTCACCACATACCATAATATTACAGTGTCCTAATACACATTGGATTAAAAAGTCATGAATATCTTTGGTAACATAGTCTTCTTTTAATAAATTTTCTTCTTTAAGACGAATCTTAGCTGGTGTTTTACGAATAACTAACGCAATACCATTAGTAGCAATAGACTCATGTACAAAGTTAAGACGTAACTCTGGACTTTCAGCATCAAGAAAGGGACTCGCATTATTGAAAGTTGTCCCCATAACATTAGAACACTGAAACGCTAGCTTTTCAACTGTAGCATTATTAATCTTAGGATTTTCAACACGATAAGAACCTTTTTCCAAAGAACGTAACCATATCTGTCCATTATTGGTATAAGAAATATCGGTAATATCATCATTATCAATATACTCTTTAAAAGCTCCAAAATCTAGTTGTTCAAACATATTATCTTTCATTAAAGCCCCTCCATTATTCTTTTTATTCTTTTAATTATTGAGTTACTGTATCGTCAGTCCATACAGTTACTTTATTTATAAAATCTTTTAATGATTCATTAGCAATAGATACTTCTCCAGGATTTTCTTTAGTAGATTCTGCTGTTGGTACTGGAATTAATGTTACTTCATAAGTTCTTAAGTACATAGCTTTACGAAGTAAAATATGATATTCTTCAGGAACTGCAAAGATAATTTGTGATGGTGTTTTAACATTTTCAGGATCTTCAAATACACTATCACCATTGGCATCTACTACATCTAAAACTTTTACATTTTGAAGTAGTTTACCAACCATAATCTTATCTTTAGTGTCACTAGTCATATTGTCTTCATCAATCTTATTAACTGCTTTTAAATAAATATCGATATAATTACCTGGGTAAACTTTATTACCATAAGTAGTAGATGTTGTAACACTCATATTAACAAGTACATAACCATCAGGATAATTATAAATAATAGAATCTGGTAAATCACTTTGAGATACTACACTACCTCCATAGAATAAACTTCCTTTTGGAATGGTAGTATTTACATTCGTATATTTACCAACTATTTGAGATACAGAAGTAATAGCATTTCCTTTTATCATAGCAGGTGGTACTTCAATACTTCCTATCATATCACTCGTAATTTTAGTTCTTGCAGGAATTGACTGTGTTGCATAAGGAACAGTAATTGGATTAATAGCTGATTTAATACGGTAATTATATCCAACATATAAGACTACTAGTCCAAGAAGTATTCCTACTACTGTAACTGTATTTTTATTAGTAAAGAATTTTTTAATCGTTATTGACATATTTCCTTTCATTTTTCATTTCCCCTTTCTTATTCATTAACATTCTTTAATAATCGATCTTCTTCATATTTTGTTTCCAAAATAGCATCTATTTTATTGACAATATCAAAATCTTCTCCAGCAAATGTAGCAACGGTATTAGAGCCAATTTGCACACTTACTTTTGGTGGTGTTTCATTTAAATCTAAAATTCTAATCTTATAATTACGGTCTCTATTTACATTTTCAGCAAATCTTCTTACAAAGCTTTCTACAAACTTTTCACGGTCCATTCGAAGTACACCTTTTAATCTGTAATAGGAAGTATCTACCGCATCAATCATAGATGCTTCTGTTGTTTCTTCTAATAAATAATAGTCTAGCTCATTACCTGTTTGGTAGTTTTGTACAATATTTACAACAAATAAAGTCAAAACACCAATGATAATAATACCAACTAAAGCCATACCTTTACTCATACATACCTCCTATTTACTAATGGTATCACATTCGGTACCATTAATAGCATTATTACAACCCGCAATAGATTTTCTTTCTGTCATACCATAACCGCCTACGCTATAAGTAATAAAATTAGAATTTTCTTCGCTACCAGAGTTACCATTAATATTATCTAAGAACTTACTAGTACATACTTCCTGTCCTCTACTATTTTTATAACAGCTCATATTATAATCTAGATAATTTTTCTCACCATCGCCATTATAATCACGAACATGCTTATTATAAGAACGAATATTTCTAATATTTTCTCTCGTTAAAACAAATTCATAATCGATTTCAGAAGAATTATTACTAACGTCATAAATAGATTCTCCTTTAGACTCAATGGTACTAATTAATGTTTCTGGATCTACTGCATCATCATAATAAGATTTTTCTTTTAAAATAGCAGCACCAGTAGCTTTATTAGTACTCTTATCAATAGTACCCGTCCAATTAAATCTAGGATTTCGATTATTTGGGAACATATCTGTTAAATTAATTGGTCTAAAAATGTATCTAATTCCCTCGTCTTCACCAGGGCAATCATTTTTATCATTACAGATAAGTCCAGGATCTGTTCCATATAAACAAGCAATATTAACACCATTACCTGTTGTACCCCATTGATTCCAACTACCTATATTATAAAATCTTACATGAATATTTTTAGTATAACCGTCTGTTGAATCACTTGTAACAGAAGAATTATAATATGGCCAATTTCGATAATTATTAATAAATCTAGTATCAAACTGAGTAAAATATTTATTTTGTGCTGAATAATATTTATCATTTTTATCTAATGATGTATCCGTACTAGAATTGGTTTGATTATATAAGACATCATTACCATTTACCTTAGAAACATAAGCAGCACCTATTCCAACTTCTACTGTTCTTGAAATTTGATAACTATAAATATCTTTTCTAATATGACTATTAATAAAATCTGTGTCTAAACTTCCCTGCGTAGGATCCGCTAGATTCGTACTAGATTGATAGTTTACTGCTTCTGTTTTCTTAGTTTCAGTAGAGGAGATTTTATTTTCACTATCTTTATTACTAAAAGTAGTAGTTTTAGATTTATATTTGTCATTAGACTCTTTATTGTATTCTTCATTTACTATAATCTGATATTTTTCATTACTAATAGCAGAACTACTAAATTCTTTAATTCCAGCAACTACATTATTGTATTCATTCTCACTAGCTAAAATGTCTTCTCTATAATGAATACCTCTATCATCACAAGGCCAATTTGTATAAACTTCATAACATTTTGTACCAGCAGTTTCACCATTAGCATTACAACTATTTAAATAAGTGAAATTTTTACCATGTTCTGTTGTACAAGTGGAAGAATTCTGGCAATGTGTTCCACAACCGTTATCAATATTATTACCAGATATTACGCAACCGCTACTAATAGGTAATTTAGTAACCCCACCACCTGTAGTACCTATCAAACTAGTATTTCCTTTATTAGAAGCAAGTCTTAATGCTTTATAATTACTACTACTTGCACTTAAAAAAGCATAATCTTTGGAATTAGTTTTGGAAGAATAGGAAACATTTTTACCATAAATTTTACTATAACATGAATTAATACAATTTTGAGTATAAGTACCACCATCACAAGTATTAACACAATTATCAAAATCTTCATTTGGCCCAGCACCATCTTCACCCTTGTGTTTAGCAGGTCCACCCCAACACTCTACACTATAATTACAGTTGGGTAAATATTTAGGTTCTGAAATTTTAATTGGCGTACAAGTTCTATTTACTACAAACTTAGCACTATAACCAAAACCTTCGCCAGCTTTTACGGCCTTTGGATCATCATATTCAACTGATATTGTTTCTGTACAAAAAGCTTTCCAATAAGTCCCAGTTCCTGAAATATCTAAAAATCCTGTTTTGGTACTAAAACCTAATTGTTGATTTATCGTACTACTATTATTTTTAAACAAACAAGTAAAATTGTTAGAAGTATCTACTTTTGTTTCCAACATAGCATGTATTTTATTTACTTCTTCTATTTTAGTTAAAATATTATTACGAATAGTAGCTAATTCATTATATTGAATGGTATCACTATCACAATCTGATACCATAATTCTTTCAACTGAATCACTTGCATACTTACTGCGGAAGCTAGTACATATACTGTCATTATACATTGGATTAGGAACAGTAGATGGAACTGCACCCATAATATATCCTAATCTTTCACCATTACATCCATCAGATGCATCAGCTAAGTAAAAAATGAAATAAAATTCTGTACCTGGAGAAAAATAAATTCCATTATCTACATCACTCGTACTATAATTACGTAATACACTATTAGGAAGCCCTGTAGTACTATTAATGTTAAATTTAGAAACACCATTTTTATCAGTTACTTTATTAACTAATTTAGCAGATACTTTTCCTTTAAAATTATTAGGAACTGAAAAAGTCACCTTATATTGATTAAGAGAAGATACATATTCAATTTTCATGCCACTCTGCATCTTCTTTACAACATCGTAACTAGCATCACTTGGACAAATATAAAATTCATAGTGATTGGTGTCTCTATTATTAATTTTACAAGAAAGTGCCTGAGATTCTACTTTAAATTGATATTCATTCTTACATTCATTAGTTGTTTCCATAATTGGTTTGTTACCGGCATCAAACATCAGATTACCAGAACTATCTTTTTTTTGTTCTTGCTTTAAGCAATTATCACCAACGCCACTACAATAACATAAAGCTGGATACTTACCATTTCCTTCAATATCTTGGTATGTAATAAAGAATGGAATAACTTTGCTTCCTTTAGATTTTATTTTATAAAAGTTAGATCCTTCATTAGTATTAATACAAATTTCATCATTACCAGTATTTCTTGCATTTACTAAATTAGGACATAATATAAATATAATTAGTATGAAAATAATATGCTTTAATATTTTATCTTTATACACAAGTAAACCTCCTATCTTATTTAATTATATCATAGTTTTCATTAGTGTAAACGGAATATTTTTTTATTTTTTCGTTTTTTCTAACCTCTCTAGCATCTATTCGAAACTGAGTTTTACCATTTAATCCAAAATACCTTGTACAAGTAATTAAAGAAATAAGGTGATCACTACTATCAACTTCAACATCAAAATCATACAAACTATTTTTTTTAGTTTCTCTAATATAATGTTTCACTAAATTTTCATCAGTAATTCCAGTACCATCTTCTTCATTTAAAGAATAAAAACCAATTGCATAAATTTTATAAAGATGATCTTCTCCACCATAAGTATACTGAATATATAAATTTTCTTTAGCAAAATCCTCATATACAAATCCCATTAATGGTTCAAATCTAGTATGACCTTTAGCATTAATTAAAGGTTTACTTGATACATTCAAAATATTATGACCATAAATAACTTCGCGATTTTGTTTGTCTTCATAAGAATTGGGACGCCATAGATAATCAATTCCACTCTCATAAGCAGAAGGAGTTTCCATAATTACAGGATAATCAATATTAGTTCCTTGGACTTGTATCCATCCAACCGTCTTACTATCTTCAATCACATAACTACTTATTTGTTTAACTCTAGAATCAGGTTGATAATAAGCTTGGCTCTTCTTTAAAAAAAGAAAGAAAAAAAGACTACCAATAAATATAAGAGATAAAAACATTAAAATTACAAATAACAGAATCTTTTTTTTCATTGCACACCTCTTTACTATACTAGTAGTATATCAAAAAAAAAGAGAAAAGACTAGCATTTCTACTTAATAATATAAGGATTTAAACTAGTTCCTTTTCCACTTTTTATTTTAGTATTTTTAGAAACATAAAACTGTATCTTAAAACCATTAGAGTTATATAAACTGCCAGAATCAATAGTAAAAGTTTTACCATTACTACTATTAATCATGAAAGCATGATTATCATCTACATTATCAAGTAACCAATAACTAGCCTGACCTGTCATTTGCTCATTAGTAGCAGAAAACATTTCATAACTAGCTGGAATACTAACTTTAGTTTTAAATTTACTAGTCAAATATTCTGAGTATTTTTTATTAGCTTCATAAGTAGGTAATAAAAATTCATGAGATATAATTAAACTATCATCAATAAAATCTAAATGTTGATGGTTTAACTGATAGGCAATGTTTCCTTCTTTACTTGGATCAAATTTTAAAATTTTATCTTCATTTTCATAACTAGAATAAATAAAGTTACCTGTTGTGTTGTTTTTTAAATAGCCAGTTGAAGTTAATCTAATATTACCATCTTTGTCAATATCACTAATACGGAAGCTCATTCCAAAGTAAGAAACATGTTCACCAATTAATCGTGTATTTAATAAATCATTGTTAGAAGCTTCTTTATAATCACCTAAACGATATGGATTATTGATACTACCATTACCTGATAAAATATACAAATCATTTTTTAAAATTAAACTTGGTTTCACTCCAGAAATATCTGTACCATCATTTGTATTAATCCCTGTTTCTTTTAATAATAAATGAATATAACCAAAGCGATTACTTTCACGATTAATTAACCAGTATTCTGTAATGGTATTTAGATAAGTACCTGTTGCATCTTTAGATAAATTATAATCACTAACAGATAATAAACCAACAGGAGAAGTACTGTATGAAACACAATTATTACTAGTTGTATTTATATCAGAAATGGAATCTATACACCAACTACTATCTTCTTTTAAATAAGATGTATCGTGAATTTTAGAATAAAAATAATTATTGAGCCACTCCTTAATATTACTATTATCAAAAGTTGTCTCCTCGGTACCAAAATTACTATTAGCTATACTATTTTGTGTAACTATTTTTACACTACCATCACTATTTACTCCAACTATTCTAAAAAGCATTCCTGAAAATAGTAAATAATTATTAGGATCTAGTCCTTTATAATAATTTGATTCATCTGTTGCATCTTTTACAACATTTGTTAAGTTTTTAGCAACAATTACCGTTCTAGTAACTACTGTTTTGTTATAAGATTTATCACGAATGGTATAAGTGATTTTGTAGTTTCCTGCTTTATTAATATCTAAACTACTAGAATCAATTACGACATCACTTGTGTTTAGATTACCATCTACTTTATCATAGACTTTGCTAACACCAGGCTCTTGATAAGTACTTCCAAGAGCAAGTGTTATTTCACTTTCTCCATTTAAGGTAATTTCTGGACCTGTATGATCAACATTTGACTCAAACTTACCACATTTTAAATAGGTAGTATAACTAAATTTTCCATTTTCATCTTGGTATACCCTAACCCAACTATTACTATCACATAATTTTTTAGTTTTAGGAACACATAAATCAGTAATATGATGCCCTTCATACAGTTTTTGAAGAGTCATTTCTCTAGTTCCATTTTTTTCAGGTAAATAATTAGAATTCATACTATAATAACGTTCTACCGTTTCTAAGAATAATTTTTCATTATCTTTAAATATTTTAAATTTAGAAAAGTAAAGATTCCAAGATAAAATACCTGATAATATTAATAAAACCCCAACAGATATTAAAATTACTATCTTTTTATTTTTTTTTAAAAATTTCATAATTATTCTCCTTTCAATTTATAAAAATATTGGTAGGTACGAATAGTAAACACAAATTCAATATTATCAGCATTTACTATTTCCTCTGGTACCATAAAATATAAATAATTACCACGATAGCTTTTATTAGTTCCATACTGAAGAGAAATTAGCTTATATTCGCCATTTATTTTATAACGAATTTTTCCATACTTTGTCATAAAATCTAAAAACTCTTGTTTCGTACTATCCCCAAAACTACCCTTTATATATAAAACCTTTTTACCATTTCCAGCATTAATAGTTCCTTGATAAATAGGACAACTATTAGGACTACACTGTTGATAAGTATAATTAACACTATCTAAAAGTTCATAACTATCTAATTGAAAAGTCATTTTTTCATCAAGATTAATTGGTATCGTAAATAAATTCTTTAAACTACTACTACCCTTATCTTTAAAAGTACTAATATCTTGTATCTTCATCTTAACACTAATTAATTTACTTGTCTTTCCACTTAAATCTTGATACTTTAATAAAAAGTTAGCATTTTCTTTTGGCTTTGGTACTTCATATACTAGTAGATAAGATGTCTTTTCTTTTTCTTTTAAACTTTTACCAGTAAATAAATTTCCCATATCTGTAAAATAAGAATTAAATCTAGTAGTAGGAACATAATAGTTATTATCAATAAATAATAGCATTTTTTCGATATCAAAATCTCTAGAAATAGAAAGTAAGTTTTCAATTTTTAAATCTACTAAAATAAAATACATACCACTATCAGAAACAACATTACCAGAAAAATCTTTATCAGTTAAATAAGTACGATTCACTTCTAATAAGTAATTATTAGATTTAATAACTTCATTCATACTATAAACTTTATTTTCTACATAAAAGTAACGGTAAAAGTTATAGCCAAAAATAGAAGCAACAACGATAAACACAATCGTTAGTGGGATTGTATGTTCTAAAAAGAAATATTTAAAATAGCGAATATGATATTTAATTTTACGAATCCATTTATCTTTATCGAATCCAACTTGTACTTCTACTTCTTCACGGTCAGCTTCATTAATTTCAATGAATTCTTTATCTTCTTGAAATCCAAAGCTTTTTAAATCTAGTCCAATGGAACGAATAATTAGAATAAAAATCATAGGATAATATGGTAATGTAGAAATAAAATGTAAATCTTTTACTACTTTAATAGCTACTAAATTATACCCTTTTACTACTTGATAGGTAAAATAATTCTTAGTGTATAAGAAAAAGCATAAAGTAACGAAATTGACTACTAAAATATAAACATAACTAGCATATGGTTTATCTTTACGCCTAAGTAAATAAAGTAAAATAATAGAAATTATAATTACTAAAATAAAGGCTAGATAAATCGTAAAATTGGCATAGTTACTAATTGAATCAATGGTAGGATTATAAACACTAGTCGCTAAATATTCTTTTACAAACTTATAAATCTGTAAATCTTTATAAAAAACATATCCTACTAATAGTAATAATAGAATATTTATTTTTTGAAAGTATTTAATTAAAAAGGCATATGGCTTTCGAAGTATCATAATTTACCTCCCTATTTTATTCTAGAATTATTATATCATAGGTTTAAAGAAAAAAAGAAAAATTTTCTGAAATTTAGTAATTTTATGCTATACTTAGAAAGAGGTGTAATATGAAAAAATATATTAAGATAATGTTAGTACTTATATGTACTTTGATGCTAACTGGTTGTGGAAAAAGTTATATGAAAGAAATTAGCTATACAGAATATCAAGAATTACTAAAAAATAAAGAAACATTTATTCTAGAAGTCATGAGAACAGATTGTAGTGCTTGTATTAGTTTTAAACCTAAAATTACGCAAGTAGCAAATGATTATAAAATTGAGATTAAATACATTAATACGGATCATATTAGTGATAAAGAAAAAAAAGAATTATTTGCTGATACTGGTATTAGTGGTACTCCTACTGTTTTATTTTATAATGATGGAGTAGAAAAAACAGTTTCTTCTAGAATTAATGGAAGTGTATCTGTAGATAAAATTATTTCTAAGTTTAAAGCTAATAACTTTTTAGCAGAATGATAAAAAAAGGAAACTACACAAAATAGTTTCTTTTTGTTTATCTAAAATAATTTTAAAATATCATTAAACGTTATATAAATCATTAAAGCAAGTAATAAGATAAAACCAATAGTATGTATTTTATTTTCTGTTTCTGGTTTTATAGGACTACCTTTTATTTTTTCAATGATTAAGAATAAAATTCTACCACCATCAAATGCAGGTAATGGAATCAAATTAATAAATCCAACATTAATACTTAATAAGGCAATTAAATATAAAATATTTTGAAATCCACTCTTTGCTTGTGTACCCACAATATTATAAATACCAACAGGTCCAGATAATTGTTTAACAGAAATACCTCCTGTAAATAAACCTTTTAAAGTAATTACCATTTGTCTAAATAAAGCACCTGTTTTGGTACAAGCATATTTTACTGATGGAATAAATCCTTTTTCTACTTTCCCTTGCGAAACAATTCCTACACGATAAATGGTACTTCCATCTACTTCTTCTTTAATTGGAGTAACATCAATATCTAACTCTCTTTTATTTCTTTTAACTGTGAAAGTAATTGGTTTACTTTTATCTTCTACTTGTAAGTAAATAGATACATCATCACTTGTTTTTACTTTATGACCATTAATTTTAGAAATATAATCTCCTACTTGTAAGCCAGCTTGTTCGGCAGGATTACCACTAACTAGTTCTGAAATAACTGGTTTTGAAGATACAGCTCCCCAACCAAAAGCAATTACTAATAAAAGTAGAAATGCTAAAATAAAGTTGTTTCCTGCTCCAAAGAACATAACTAAAAATCTTTGCCAAACTGGTTTAGACTGAAGTCTACGATCTTTAGGAATCTTTTTATCATCATCGCTATCTAAATCTTCACCTGCTAAAGAACAGAAACCACCAATAGGAATTGCACGAATAGAATATTCAGTTTCTCCTTTTTTACTCTTAAAATGAAATAATTTAGGTCCCATTCCAATTGCAAACTCATAAACATAAATACCAAACATTTTAGCAAATATAAAATGTCCAAATTCATGTACTAAAACAATTACTCCTAATATAATAATAAAATAAATTAAATTAAGCATATTTTCCTCTTTTCCTCCTATAAAATAGATATGAATAAAATAGATGTAATAATCACAAAAATTAAACTATCAAATAAATCTAATATACCACCATGACCTGGTACTAAATTAGAAAAATCTTTTTGATGATAATAGCGCTTAATTTGTGAGAAAATTAAATCACCAATTTGCCCCATAATGGATAAAGTAATCGTAATAATTAAAATTTGAGTAAAAGGAATCTGATTACTAACAACCGTTAAGTAGTATACCATTCCTATAAAAGTTCCCATAATTGTTCCACCTATAAAACCTTCTACTGTTTTGTTAGGAGAAATTTCTTTAGCTAACTTTTTTCGTCCAATTAATTTACCAGTTACAAAAGCAAAAATATCAGTAAAACAAGCTATCAATAAAAAGTAAATAAAATAAGTAATGGAATAATTACGGATTAAAATCATCAAATTAAAAGAAAAACCAATAAATAAAACACTACCTAATAAGTAAAGAGCATCTTGTAAGTTATATTTATCATTATCTCCTATTAATACAAGTGGTACCATAAAGGCAAATAACATAAATGTTAAAATACGATAATCCAACACAATCATTAATTCTTTGCTTTGGTAATTATTTAAAATTAAAAATCCAACAGCTAAATAAGCTAGCACCTCTAGTAATAAAGATAATTTTCTATCTTTTAATTTTAAATCAAATAATTCCTTAAAAGCAATTAGTCCTACTAATAGTACCAATCCTGCATAGAACACATCACCTTTCATAATAAAAGGAATAAAAATTAGTAATAATAGTATAGAACTAAGTACCCTATTTTTCATAATACACCTCCTATAATCCTATCTATTAGTATTATAATACAGTTTTCATATAAATAAAAGAAAAAAAATTGGGCAAGCTAAGAACGGTGATACTATCTATGTACTATTATATAAATTACTTCTTCTTATTCTCTATCATTGGACACTTCATAGAAACAGTTTTCATTAAAAATTTTACTAGTGGTATTCTCTATGGATGGTGGACACCTGTATATGGTTTTGGAGTGGTACTGATTTTACTAATAGGAAAGCTAATAGATAAGATTCCATTAAAACACAAGAAAATTTATAAAATTTTTATTACTTATATAGTATCTATGGTGGTTTTAAGTCTTATTGAATTGATGGGTGGCTATTTGATTAAATCTTGCTTACATAAAGAAATATGGAATTATGAAAGTCATAGATTTCATATAGGTCATTATATTTCTTTAGAAATGGCTAATGTTTGGGGAATTGCTAGTATTACTGTTTTGTATTTATTAAAGCCGTTTTTTGATAAAATTGTAGTAAAAATACCAAAATGGTTAACAAATATCTTAATATTTTTAATAATAATAGACACTATCTTTACATTTTTAAATTAAAAGAATCAACACTGACTAAAAACTATCAATATTGATTCTTACTTTTTTATTATCTTTAATATAACTACTTGCTTGTACTAAAGTTCTAATAGCATTGGCTAATTTTCCACCTTTTCCGATTACTCTTCCCATATCACTTTCATCTACTAATACTTGAATAAGAATAGTATTTTCTTCATCAGTTTCAAATTCTTTTACCGAAACATTTTCTTTATTTTCAGCAAGTGACTTTACTAAAAATTCAGTTAATTCTACTAAACTCATAATTATTTACCTTGTTTTTCTTCAGCAAATTTCTTCATGATACCAGCTTTTGATAATAAATTCTTAACTGTATCAGAAGGTTGAGCTCCAGTTCTTAACCATTTTAAAGCTACTTCTTCGTTAATTTTTGTTTCATCTGCAATTGGATTATAAGTTCCAACTAATTCTAGATATTCTCCATCTCTTTTTTGTCTAGAGTCACTAGCAACAATACGGTAACTAGGTCTTTTCTTAGCACCCATTCTTGTAAGTCTTAATTTAACTGCCATAATATTCCTCCATTTCTAAAACTATATTCATTATAACGAATATTTTAGATGCTGTCAACCCTTTTTTGTTAACAGTGCTAGAAAGAAATTATATTTTAGTTTTTATCTTTCAATTTTTGTATTGTTTCTATATCTAAGCCAGTATACTTAGATATTAACTCATAATCATCAATATCTTT
>UMFO01036891.1_pt1 | contig 33500 bp, 32 predicted proteins | sample 1965051 | NCBI WGS metagenome assembly UMFO01 (sample SAMEA4836050, study PRJEB28245) | human gut metagenome | biome: gut microbiome; material: fecal sample | place: Denmark | collected 2008
AAGTTTATCAAGCTCTTCTTTAGAGCACCAGGGTAAATTTCCGCCTGATTTTTTAATTCGCATAAACTTTCATTTTTATCCTACACTTTAGTTATCTCCATTGGGTGCTTGAATAGATTTAGTTCTCGGTGCCCGTTTTGTCTTTTCGGTGCTCCAATTACTCATTTTTATATTTTTTCGGTGCTCGCAAGCACCATAAAATAAAAAATGCAACAATGAATTTTTACGATCATTGTTGCAAAAAATCGATGTTCCCGGCGGGAATCGAACCCACAACTAGTGCTTAGGAGGTGGTCGCTCTATCCAGCTGAGCTATAGCGACATTTAGAAAATCTATATTTAATTTTACTTGTTACCTTTTTCCTTTTCCTCCGGGGTGTATGTTTCAACACTTTCTTAGGAGGGAAAACCTCAAATGATAAGGTAGCCTTTTCCTGATTTAATAATTCACTTATCTTCATATTAATAATCATACCTTTCAGTGTTTCTTTTGTTAATCCAATATACGTTATGTGCGCTATATCATTTATACTATATTCTGTATAAATATGCAACTTCTCATTACAGCGTATTTTGTTTTCTCTTTGACAAGTCATGCTTCCTATCTTATGATGGAATTGTTGCGGACTTTAGTCCAATGATTACGGAAAGGTATGGTATTAATATGAAAATAAACTGGAAGTCTTTATATCAGAAGGAACATTTTGTAAAACGATTGATTACTGTGATTGTGGCAGTCATTGTAATGGGTTTTGCTCTTTCATGGCTTGTGCTTGTAGATATGGGTACAGATCCCTGTACGTTGATGAATCTGACGATTTCCTCACGACTGGGTATTTCGCTTGGAAACTGGCAGGCGCTGTTTAATAGTATTCTATTCATTATTGTAATATGGAAAGGAAGAGAACATATTGGCTTTGGTACTCTCGCCAATATGTTCCTGGTTGGATATTCTCTGGATTTCTTCTCCTGGCTCTGGAGACAGACCGGTGTAGATACTTATTTTGCTTCCAATGTAGTTAGATATGCGGTCTTTCTCCCTGCGCTGATCATATTTATCATTGCAGCGGCGGTCTATATGGATGTAGAACTGGGAACCTCCCCATATGATGCTATCCCATTTATTATAAGTAAGTATGTACCTAAGATTCCTTTCCGAATCATGCGTATCGGATATGATTTTCTGGTTATTTTCATTGCCTGGATATTCGGCGGTCATGTGCAGATCGTTACAATTCTTATGGCACTACTGCTTGGACCGGTTATCGCGTATATTGGCAAGCTGCTTCAAAAATATATTTAGGCTGTTTACTGGCGGAAGTCTCTTTTTACCAGATAATGCATGAATCATGACAAACCTGGTTCTTCCGATTCCATTGTAGAAGCTTGTATAACAGAAGAATATAGCAGTGAGCAGGCAGTCAATTGCGTAAGCTTTGAAGTAATCGGCGGCTGCGGCTATAACACTGCTGTCAGAGGAGAAGATACCGGCAAGCAGATCTCCGTGGAAGAAGGACAGAAAGAACATACCCACACCAATCACAAAGGATGCCAGTGCCCCATAATGGGAGTGTGCACATCAGATTACCTCCGGATTATGCGTCTTTTCTATTAATATATAGATAGAATACCACATTCAGCACAATCCCGACTACTGTTGCAGTAGGAGCTGCGAGACCAATTTTGGTCAGGCTGGCATTGGGCTGAATACTCATATAGTATGCCAGAGGAAGACGCACAAGTAAAGTCTGAATTAAGCCCTGTGTCATGACCCACAGGGTTTTGTCATGACCGTTGAAGTATCCGATCATGCTGAACAGGATTGCAGTAACGATAGTCTCCGGTGCGAAACCTCTCAGATAGTCAAAGCCATTCTGGACAACAGCGGCATCTGTGGTAAAGATTCCAGTTAATAAGTTACCCTTGAACCATATGAACAGGAATACCAGACAACCAATAACCAGTCCGACACTGATGCCTGTAAACATTGCTTTCTTTGCTCTCTTCTCATTACCTGCACCGACATTCTGTGATACAAAGGAAGCCATTGACTGCATCAGTGCACTAGGAATGAGCATTGCGAAATTAACAACCTTACATGCAACGCCATAACCTGATGAAGCTTCCAGTCCCAGTCTGTTGACAAAAGCGCACAGTGCAAGGAAGGAAAGCTGTGTAAGGAACTCCTGAAGGGCAAGTGGAAAGCCAATTTTGAATAAGCGCCCGCATTGATTGTTGATTCTGAAATCCTGTCTGGTAATGGTGAACAGATTCTTCCTTTTAGCAAGAAGAATGACAGCAAAGATGGCACTTACTGCCTGGGCAAGGACGGTGGCAATAGCTGCACCTGCGGCATCCATATGAAGCCCTGCAACTAACACCAGATCGCCTATGATATTGATGACACAGGCAATTGCAACGAAGATAAGGGGTGATCTGCTGTCGCCAAAGCCTCTGAATATTGCAGCCAGCAGATTGTAAGCGACAATGAAGAAGATACCTGCACCACAGATACGTACATAAGTCGTTGTCAGTGCAACCGCTTCTTCAGGCGCCTGCATAAGAATAGAAACAGGTCTTGCAAAGCATACCATGATAACAAATAGTACAGCAGAAACAATGGTGAAAATAATGGTTGAACTGCCAATGAGCGAACCGATTAATTGTGGTCTTTTCTCCCCGATATATCGGGCAATTAAGACCGTGATGCCCATAGCGAACTGTGTGATTACGAAAGTAACGAGATTAAGCACCTGGCTTCCTGTTGATACAGCAGAAAGACCGGAAGTTGTTCCAAATCTTCCCACGACAAGTAAATCGACAGCGCCATATGCCGCCTGTAAGATTAATGCACCAAGAATGGGAACCATAAAGGAAATAAGCTTCTTTATGATGCTTCCCTGTGTAAAGTCTGATTTTGAACTATTCAAGATTAATTCTCCTCTCCTGCATGATTTCATATAACTTCTGTATTGTCTGAATGGCACAGTCTGCGTCCTCATCAGAAATACAGTCCAGATACTGAGTTAATGTGCCGTAGTATTTCTTATCGTATTTCTCTGATAACTTCTGTCCTTTCTCGGTCAAGGTTATGTAGGTGATTCGTCCATCTTCATCTGATGAGAATTTGCGAAGATAACCTTTCATCTCCATGTCCTTGACTGCTCTGGTCACTCCGGGGCGAGGAAGATTGAGGGCGTCACTGATATCAGATACCTTGACCTTGACATTCCGGCTTTCCAGCTTCTGGATGATGTCTAAATAGTGGATGTATGAGGGTGCTACACCTTTGGGAAGTTCAGGAAGCAGATCACGTACTCTCTTCGCCATATAGCAGGCATCCATCATTTCTTTGATTTTGTCTGTTGTCACATTGATTACCATACCTTTCCTGTATCTGTAAAATTAATTACCACAAGTAATTACCATTGGTAATTATATACATTTGGATTTATTTCGTCAAGAGAAACTCGAAAATCTGCATTGCAAAGTTAGAATGTGTGTGGTATAGTATAGAAAGAAAAAAGCAATGACGGAAAGAGTAATGCTATCGGACCTTTCAGAGAGAACGGCATATGGTGTGAGTCGTTTAAGGAAAGATTTCATGAAGACCATTCCTGAGCTGTACGTAGAAGAAATGACAGAAATGATACATTTTCAAGCGTTACCGTGTAGCCACGTTACAGGCTATGAAGTTATATTCTATAAGAATTGACTTCGCAGAGTGAAATATTAAGGTGGAATCGTGTGTAAGCACCCTTAGGTATGTGAATCATATCTACAGGTGCTTTTTTCATACGGAAAAGGAGAGTTAAAACAATGGTAAATTTCAAAGAAGACGAAAGACTGAACACATTGAACCACTCCTGTGCACATCTGATGGCGCAGGCAGTCAAGCATCTGTATCCCAATGCTAAATTCTGGGTAGGACCTGTTGTTGCAGAAGGTTTCTATTATGATATTGATCTTGGTGATGATGTAGTTCGTGATGAAGACATCGAGAACATTGAAAAGGAAATGAAGAAAATTGCCAAATCAGGTAAGAAGATCATCCGTAGAGAGGTTTCCAAGGAAGAAGCTATGGAAATGTTTAAGGATGATGAATACAAGCTGGATTTGATTGCTGATCTGGAGGATGGCAATATTACAGTATACGATCAGGGTGATTTCACAGACCTGTGCCGTGGACCTCACGTTGATAATGTAAAGCTTTGCAGATATTTTAAGCTGATCCGTCACTCAGGTGCTTACTGGAAAGGTGACAGCAAGAACAAGATGCTTCAGAGAATCTATGGCGTATGCTTCCCTACTCCTGAAGAACTGGAAGCACATCTGCAGCTTCTGGAAGAAGCAAAGGAAAGAGATCATCGTAAGATTGGTAAGGATATGAACCTGTTCATGGTAGATGATCTGGTAGGTCGTGGACTTCCTATGTTCCTTCCTAAGGGATATACAATCTGGCAGGAACTTGAGAACTACATTAAGGATAAGGAAAGAAAGCTTGGTTATCTGCACGTTATGACTCCTTGTGTTGGTACTGTAAATCTGTACAAGACTTCCGGTCACTGGGATCATTACAAAGAGAACATGTTCCCTCCAATGGAAATGGAAGGCGAATCCTTCGTACTTCGTCCTATGAACTGCCCTCACCACATGATGATCTATGCAAACAAGAGACATTCCTACAAGGATCTTCCTATTCGTATCGGTGAGATCGCACATGATTTCCGTTATGAATCCAGTGGTACTCTGAAAGGTATCGAGCGTGGCAGACACTTCTGCCAGAATGATGCGCATTTGTTCGTAACACCTGAGCAGATCAAGGATGAGGTAACTAAGGTTGTTCATCTGATTTTTGATACCTACAAGGATTTCGGCATTACAAATTACCGTTGTGTACTCTCCCTCCGTGATCCTGCGAATAAAGAGAAGTATCATGATGATGATGAGATGTGGAATACAGCAGAAGGCGCACTTCGTGATATCATGGACAGCCTGGGTCTGGAATACACAGAAGAAATCGGAGAAGCTGCTTTCTACGGACCTAAGCTTGACGTTAACGTACAGCCTGCAGTTGGTAATGAGATTACATTATCTACATGTCAGCTTGACTTCTGCTTACCGGCTAAGTTCAATCTGTACTATATTGATAAAGATGGCGAGAAAAAGACACCGGTTGTACTGCATCGTGCAATTCTTGGTTCTCTTGACCGTTTCATGGCATATATCCTGGAAGAGACTAAGGGCAACCTTCCTACATGGCTTGCTCCGGTACAGACTCGTGTAATGCCTGTTAAGACAGATGACGAAGCTCTGAATGCATATGCCAAGGAAGTATATGATACTCTGATGGAGAATGATATCCGTGTTGAGCTGGATGACAGAGCTGAGAAGCTTGGCTATCGTATGCGTGATGGTCAGATTCAGAAGGTTCCTTATCTGCTGGTTATCGGTATGAACGAGAAGGATAACAAGACAGTAACCTTCCGTCTCCATGGTGAGCAGGAAACTACTACTCTTCCTTTGGATGAATTTGTTGAAAATCTGAAGAAAGAAATCAATGAAAAAGCAAGAACACATATGAATCATACAGAAGCATAAGTGATAAAAGAAAAAGGCGGGAAACGTTGAAGTTTCCCGCCTTTTTTTGACTTTCCTATGTAATATCCCTGTATTTTATGAACCGGACGGGATGCGTACGATTCGTTTTTGCCCCTGTTGCTCTACGAGTGTGAGAACCGGTATATGTTTCTTACGAAGCTGATGTACGATGGGATAAGTTAGGAATACATCGCCCTCGACGTAGACAGCTTCCGGCTTTTCCCTCAGAATCTGTTTCATCTGTTCCTTGATACGATTCTTCCACTGCTGTTTCTCCATGTCAACTTCTCCATATGTGCCATCAATCTGAAGCTCCGGGATATCAGGAAGTGGTATATGATTGATGGCAGCATGTTCCATGCCGGGTAAAGTCAACAACAGATCATCTACATTGCTGTCACCACCGAGGTTTACAATGACTGGCGCTTCCTTATAATTCGCAAGACTTATCTTACAGGCACTTATGGCATCATCCAAAGTGCCTGTTGTCATCAGAAAGCCACCCTTGTGGCAGAATCCGGCACTTGCAAGACCTGTAGCCTGAAGCAGTTCTTCATTCTCATATCCAAGCCATTCTTTTGGAAAGCTGCATTTGTAGTTCATGGAATATTCTTTCTTCTGAGGCTGGATACAGTAACCGCCTCGATTGGAGGGAAAGATTACGAAAGCAATGTCTGTCTCGGAAAGTCTCTTCTGACAGGGAATAAATTCAGGCAGCACCAATATCCGGGTATCATCTGCTGATTCGGCCTGTGCTGCCATGACCTCTTCAATCCGCCTGTTGGCTCGTTCATTGCCAAGATACCGCTCAAATTTATTCTCCAATATCATACCGGCTACGCCGACTGCCCGGAAAAAGGTTTCGTCACCGCCTGTGGAAGCATCCCAGGTTGGATTGAAATTACCAATCAGGGTAGCCAGTTCATTCTTCTCTCCGGTATTGTCATTGTTATCAAGAGGTTGTACAAAGGCTTTGTCAAATTCCTGAGCCAGTTCTTCCCCCAGAATCCCCGCTCCTAACTGCTCCCATAACAGTCCGAAGGCTGCATAGGGAACGCCGTTATCACGAATCCTGCTGTCAATCTGATGGTGGTCATATTCTCCCCGACCGATATCGAATACGATACCGTCATATTCCTCCGGCACTTTATTGCCGCGCGTAATCTGGATTTCCGGGTTCAGATACAACAGCAATGCTGCTGAAAATACATCATCTGCGTGAAATTTTCCACCATGTGTAAAGGCTTTTGCATCCTTTCTTGTGATCTGTTTTAGTAAAGTGTTCATATAAGCCCCTCACTTCATTTCTTATTTTTGCTGCCATATCATTACGTAATCTTTCTCACCTGTAGCTTCGTCCAGACCTTCGCATTGGATTTCAAATCCTTCTCTTTGATAAAAATGTATTGCGCGTATATTTTTTTGATATACGTTTAAGCGTAATACATCTTTTCTGTCCTTTATATAATTTAGCAAGAGTTTACCTATGCCCTGTGACTGCATTTTCTCGGAAACAAAAATACCTTCGATGTATTTGTCACTTAGTCCTATAAAGCCCTGTATTTTTTGACCATCTTCATACACATAGACTTCTGCCTGTGACAACATTTCTTTCACTAATTCATAATTACTTTCCCAGTATTGAGCCGAAATAAAAGAATGTGCTTTCAGGTTAGTGTCTAACCAAATATCAGCGATTCTGTTTATATCGGCTTTCTGTAATGATCTGATCATATTGATTCTCCTCCACTAATTTCAAGCATACTTTCATGTGAAGTGGAATTTGACGTTTTCTATGACGATATAAACATTCCATATTCCTTTGGTACATTTAAAATTCCATTCGTTGTATTATTAATCAAAATCTCTTTTATGACTTGTTTCGGCACACTATTTAATGATGTCATACTTGAAAGAGAATAAATATATTCCACCATATCATCTATATTGGTAACTGCCAATGAATCAATGTATTCCAGCTTTTCGACTCTGGAAAAAGTTTTACTTAATATCTCATATCCATTTTGCAATGTGAAATTCTTATTTATATTATCTTCAACACCATATGCGGAAAGTATTTTTGAAAGGTATTCTACAATTCCATGTTCTCCATAAGTCGCACAATAAAAAAGCCCACCTCTCTTTAACACTCGTTGTACTTCTGCCAAGCCTTTATCTATATCAGGCACATGATATAACATCATATTTGCAATAACTACATCAAAAGTTTCATTTTCAAAAGGAATTTCTTGAATATCAATAACTTTATAATCAACATTATTACATTCGCCTATATTATTTTTTGTTGTTGATAGCATTCCTTCGGAAAAATCTGAAAGCGTCAATTTGGAACATAGTTTTATCAAATCCTCTCTGTTTTTCCACATATCTCCTGTTCCGCAACCTAGCTCTAAAACTTTCATACCCTTATCAATTCTATAATTTGAAACAATCCAATTTCCAAACCCCATCTTATTTGTTGAATATTTATCATGAATTGAAATTCTTGTATTTAAATTATTTGCATTAGCATACTGCTGTCTCACAATTGACATATTATTTATATTACTCATAATTTACCTCACCTCATCAAATCAAAGTTGTCAATATCTATTTCCATACTGTATTTTTTTGCTTTTTCAGTATATTTTTACAAGGTCAGTTTAGCCTCTGTATAGACATTCCTGTTATATTTATATTTCTTCTCAACTTCAATTTTTCATAATCCTTCCATATTTATATCCACTATTAATTTTCCTATTTTCTGTTCTTTTAAAAGATAGCACATATAGATCGGCAGATATATCACGGCGCCTTCCTGTTCCACATTAGCTACCGATAGAACATATGCTTTCTCGATATGATAATCGGGAATTCTCATAAAATTATCCAGAGCCTTATGTGCTTTGTAAGCTTTTCCGGATTTCACCTCTATGGGAACAACTTTTCCACCTATCTCAACCACAACATCCAGTTCTCCCAGATTTTTCTTTTTGCAGAAATAAGGTTCCAGTCCATTGGCTGTTAATTGCTGTGCCACAGCATTTTCAAAATGAGCGCCATTATTTACTTCACTGTTCTTATTGATCAGTTCTATTTTGGTTTCTGCAGGGTATGCGCTGGTAAGCAATCCCGTATCATTCGAAAAAAGCCGGAACACATTACTGCTCTTACTCGTTTTGAGAGGAATGGTGGGAGCTTCTACGTTATACACAGGCAAAGCAACTCCGGCATCCTTCAACCATAAAAAGCTGTTTTCATATCTGTCAAACTTTAATTCTTTATCCAGCATCGTAAATACAAATTTTTTATTCTGTTTGTTCAGTTCTGCCGGGATGATATCATAAATGGATATCAGTTTCAGTTTCTTATCTTCACTTTCATATTGCGAAAAGTCTTCCTTGTATAATGTTACGATATCTCGTTGTACTTTATCAACTTCCCGGATATCTTTTGTAGCAATATAAGTTTTTACCGCATCCGGCATTCCACCGACAATAAGATAGATAAAAAACAGTGACAATAGTTTCTGATGTATGAATTCGTCTACAGGTTGGCATGTTTCAAATTTTTCTTTCAGCATTTGCAATGTCATTTCTGACACATTATTCGCTATCATAAACTCTTCAAAATCCATAGGATACATTCTCAGAACAGTTAAATATCCTACTGGAACCGATGCTATTCCCTTGAGTTCTACTCCTAATAGTGATCCGCTCATTACATATTTAAAGCTTCCCTCTTCTACAAGGAATTTTATCTTTGTTACTATTTCCGGGCATTTCTGTATCTCATCAAAAAAAACAATGGTTTCCTGCGGCTTACAATCTTCCGGCATAATCATTTTCAATTTCACCAGAAACTCATCTGCACTCATCTTTGCATTGAGATAATCAACCAAGTCCGGCTGATCTATGAAATTTACTTCAAACTTGGTATATCCGCTTTGGGCAATTTCTTCTCTTATAAGCCAGGTCTTTCCAATCTGTCTGGCTCCTGTTACTAACAATGCCTTGTTAGAACTTTTTAGCCATTCTTCTATGATAATAGAGTCTTTTCTATACATAAATGCTATCCTCCCTCTTAATAATATCTTTTTTGCCCCGTTTTTTCAACATATATTATAATATTTTGCCCCGTTTTTCTGATTTTATTATATGCATTTTGCCCCGCTTTTATCACTTAATTAAATGGAATTGCTTATTACATACACAAAAATGTCCAGATCAGACTCATCTAATCTAGGCAATAAAATGCTGGTATTATGAAATAGTTATTACAAATCCAGTATGCCATATGAAAAATATCCAGCATTCCAGTAGCCCAGCAGTATCTTTCATCATCTTTATTATGTGAAGCTTCGCTGTCGCTATGACCGCAATAAAACCAACAAATTGCGCCGGCACTAATTCCTGTTAGTACTGCCGAATCTTTCTCATATATTTGCTTTAATTTCTCATCTACACCATATTTTTTCCATGTCTGCATCATAGAAATGGTGTCACCGCCGCCAACATAGATAATATCTGCCCAGGATAGAAGCTGGTCTATTTCTTTGTCACGATAGGACTTTGAAGTGAGCGAAAGACTTTTTACATCACATCCCAGACTTGTCCATTCTTTGGTGATTGCTTCTATATATCCTTCAGCATCGCAACTTGCTGTTCCAATAAAAAGGACATGGGATTTTGCGCTCCTAATCTTTTTTTAGTAGAAATTACTCCATTATGCGTACAAGTCATCCAATCCGATTAATTTCACTTCTCTGCGATTTTGGGCTTGGATAAGTCCCTCTGTAAAACCGCCTTTTGAGAAAATATAGTAATAATATTTTTTCCCTTTACCAAAGACTTGTGCATATTCCCGGATCAGCTCCAGTTCATCTAATCCGATCTTCTCATTTTGATATTTGCAGGAACCAATGATATATTCATCACCTTCCACTGGAGCACCAACGATGTCTATCTGTACCTGCTTTTTATTCTTATTATCAGTTCCCCACCACTGTCCAACTTGATTTAGCTCAATAGGAAGGTCTTTCTCATAATATAGCAGATAATCGCGGCACATGTGTTCAAAAGTCAATCCCATGTAATCAGGCAGATTCTTTTTTATCGAATTTGCATATGATTTCTGGATTCTGCCTGAATCAATGGCGCTCATATTTGCCGGTACAAAACGATACCAGAATCGGAAGAAGTTGTCAGCCAGCTCATATATAGTCTTTTTTCCGATTTTTTCCGTGACGGGAGTTTCTTTCTTTACAATACCTAGATCTATTAGTGTACCAAGGTATTTTGAGACTACAGAGTTTTCCTGTCCTGTCTTTAACGCTATGTCATTTATCCGTGAAGCTCCCTGTGCTATTGCTGTGATAATGGCATTATAAATAGCAGGTTCACGCAGCTCCTGTTTCAGGAGATTTGCCGGTTCTTCATATAAGTAGCTGGATCTGTCAAAGAAATTGTCAAGTAATGCCTCATCCACGCTCTCTTTTACCCCCAGCTTATTAATATAATGAGGGACACCGCCGGTAATTCCATAGATCAGTGCATTGTCTTCATTTGAAAGATCCGGGTGGAATACAGCCGATTCTTTGTAATCAAGTGGAGCTATCTTAAACTGCCCTGTTCTTCTTCCATATAAGGGGCTTTCCTGACCAAGAACCTGATTTTCCATAAAGCTCATGGATGATCCACATAAAATGAGGAACATTTTTGAGTTATTCCATTTATGGTCAATAATATGCTGAAGCATTGCAGAAATAGATGGTTTTGCTTTCGCCAGATATGGATATTCATCAATTACAAAAACGATTCGTTCATGCGTGGCAAGTGCTGTCAATTCATCCAGGGCAGCATCATATGTCTTGAATTCAGGGGTTACATCCATATCAGGTCGCTCATAATTCATGATAGACTTTGATAAAGATTCCAGATTTTCAATTTCTGTAGTATTTAATGCTGAAAAGAATATAGTCGGTTTATCCTTGCAGAATTCATTGATCAATGTTGTCTTTCCAACACGGCGGCGGCCATATATAATAATGCATTCAAAGTCACCGGCATGATATCTTTTGTTCAGCTTTCGCAATTCCTCTTCACGACAGTAGAATTTTTCCATACATTCCTCCACCAAATATACTCATGAGTTACTTTCTTATGAGTATATTATATGTTCCACATTTATTTGTGTCAATCTTCTATTTACGGACTAATCTTGAAATCAGTAGAATATTTAGTTTTGTTATGATATATTGAAAGTATCTTAACCGAAAGAGGTGAATGCGCTATGCAGTATATCCGAGGTAACTACTCAGTACAGTTGATGTAAACTGTTGGCAGATTGTGCTGAGGTTAGGAAGAAACTTGCTGGCAGGCATTGACTGTACTGCTCTGATAATAGAAAAATATTAAGGAGTACAGTTAGTTATGCGTTATATAAAAGAAGTATTAAAGAAAAACAGAATATGGGTATTGGTCTACATTGGGCTGGGTATATTTAATTCATTTATGGCGAATTATAAAGCCGATTATTTCCAAAAGATTATTGATGGACTGGCAGATAGAACCCTTGCAGTTTCTGGAATTGCGGTATATGGAGGCATTCTGGTGGTAAACTATTGTATGAATTATTTGGAGCAGTATCCGGAAAAGAAACTGGAACACGGGATTTATCTGGATTTTAAGCTGTTATCGCTTCAAAAAATAAGCACCATAGACTATACAGAATATCAGAAAATCGGTACGGGTAAGCTTGTTCAGAGAATTGAGAATGGCTCATCAGCAGGAAGAAATGTACTGTTTGATTTCTGGCTGTGCCTGATTCGTGAACTGATTCCTACTATTTCTTTTAGTGTGTACTTTATCTGGAAAATAGATAAAAAGATTACCTATGCATTACTTGTGGGCTATGCAGTTATTTTTATCATTACCAATATTCTGCTAAAATTTCTTTATCAGATAAAAGAAAAGATTTTGAACAGTGAAGAACTGTTAAATCATTATTTAGTCAGAGGCTTTATGGAAATGCTGGTATTTCGCATGAATAAGCAGTTTCCAAATGAAATAAAAAAGACTCATAAAGCTAAAGAAGATATCGTTACATCAAAAGTGAAGATGAACATGATTCATGAAGCTTTTTTTACAATATTTGCATTACTGGTAGCACTGTTGGATGTCGGTATCCTGATTTATGCATGGAAATCCAAGAATCTTACAGTCGGTTCTATAGTTGCGCTGATTACGCTGATTGAAAATGCCTATACTCCCATTGCGATTTTTAATGTACTCTATGTTCAGTATAAATTGGACAAGGAGACTTATGTGCGATTTGAAGAATTTCTGAATGTAAAAGATGATGGGCAACTGACAAAAGGTAATGTAATACATGATGGTATCGGAGAAATCACAATTAAAAACCTATCATTCCAATATGAAGACCGATTAATCCTTGATAACCTATGCCTGTCTATCCAAAAAGGTGAAAAAATAGCTTTTGTGGGAGCAAGCGGGTCCGGCAAATCAACGCTGATCAAGATATTATTGGGATTGCTCAAATACAATAAAGGACATATCCGTTTAGGAGAAATGGAGTTAAGTGATATTTGTCTTAATGATTTGTATGATAAAGTCAGTTATATATCACAGGATGCTCCGGTCTTTGACGGAACAATACAGGAAAATCTGGTATTTGAGAAAAAGGTGTCCAAAGAGCAGATGCTAAAGGCATTGAGTGAGGTGCAATTATCTTATCTGGCTGGGAACTTAAAAGAAGGCTTCAACACAGAGATTGGAGAAAAAGGAACCTGTCTGTCAGGTGGAGAAAAACAAAGACTCGCATTGGCACGACTGTGGTTTCAGGATACCGAACTTGTTATTTTAGATGAAGCAACCTCTGCGATGGATAATTTAACCGAAGAAAAGGTAATGAAAGCAGTTATGCATAAGCTACAGGAGAAAACGGTCATTGCCATTGCACATAGACTAAGCTCTATTGCCGAATTTGACAGAATTATTCTTTTTAGGGATGGACTGATTGTCGGACAAGGAAGTTTTGGAGAACTGATGCGCACGAATGCTTATTTTATGGAATTATATCATGCAAGTATGCAGTCATAGTACTCTAAAACGCTGGAACTTATAAGAAACATGCGGATAATTGCAATTGACGGATTCAAGCCACTATGCTAGACTTAATACTTGTATAGGACAGATTCGGAGGTTATCCACAACATGAAACATTGATTATTTGCTAATTCAATATGGTGAAAATGAGACTGCACTTTTGTGGTCTGGTTTTCTTACTTTTTGATTGGTAAATAAGGAGGTTTTATGTTTAAAAAATTTGATAACTACGACGGAGTCTGTTTTTTTAATGGACTTATCTTTTATGCACCTGTGGCACTGCTTATCAGGACGCAGGCAGGTGTTTCAAATGCAACATTTTTCATGCTTCAGGCGTTACTGTCTCTCGCTGTTTTTGTCGGAGAGATTCCCACTGGTTTTATAACAGATAAAATAGGATACAAAAAATCAATTATTTCAGCACAGATAACCATGCTTTTGTCCCGTATTACCCTTTTACTGGCATTCGCCTTTCATTCTATATGGTTGTTTGTGCTGGAAGCTGTTATGGAAGGAATAGGAGGCTGTCTGTCTTCGGGGGCCTGTGAAGCCTACATATACAGTACATATGGAGAGACAGCTTTTGTCAAAAAATCAGCGCATTCTGCGAATTATGGAACCATTGGATTTATAATCAGTACAATTACATATGTATTCATATATCAATACTTTGATATGGACGGTTTGCTTATATCCACTATAGTATCAGGAATTTTGGCTGTGCTTTTTGCAATTGGGCTAGATGAAAAAAGTCCATGTGAGACGGGCGGAAAAAATCATTCTCATGACATAAGCAAAATAATGGAGCTGTTTAAAAACCATAATTCCAGAAGCATTATGCTTATTCTTTCAATTTTTAGTGTGATATGGATTCTTATCAATTTCTTTTATGTTGAAAAATTGACCAGTCTGGGCATATCAGAGGAATGGATATCTGGAATCATTCTTGGCTATTCCCTGATAGAGATGCTTGCGGAACCTATTGTGTCATGGGGAGAAAAAGTAGTAAAAACAAGACTTTTCACAGCCTTTTGTGCTTTGTCCGGTCTGGCGGTTGTTATGCTTGGAATCCCGCAAAACAAGGCTGTCAGCATTATTGTGATGTGTATTACCCCTCTCCTGGTGTCTGTGGCAGAATATCTGATCATGAAGAGGGAAAATAAGCTGATAGATGCTCTCAACATGCACGAAAACAGAGCCGCATCTCTGTCTGCCATGAATATGGGAGTTAATATTGTAGAGATAGCTGCTCTGTTTTTATCATCCATGTTTAGTCTTGCCGCTGTAAAATGGTGTTTTGTATTGATGGGAAGTATTCTGGTCATAATCAGTATCTATATCAAAAGTTACAAATGGAACTTATAAGAAATTCAAGGGGCGATTCTTTCGCCCCTTTATTTCAACTTTATGGAAAGCATTTTCCAATAGAACTATACCGTGACCTATAATACCCCTGCAAAAGCAAAATTAATATACCGATGTATAGATCTCACCGTCTGCACAATCGAAGGTGACTGCGTCAGAATATGCGTAGTTGCCAGCTGCATCCCACATTTCAAAGACCATGGCATAGCTTCCATCATACAGAGGAGCTTCGCCAAAAGATGTGTCTGCGGTCACAGTCAGTTCTTCAGCAGTATACATTTCAAAATCATCATCGCCACTGTAGGAAGCAAGCTGCCAGATTGTAGTGATCTCATCGCCCTCTTCCAAAAGACGAAGCTCCTTACTTGCCATACCTGAGCTGTCCAATCCCTGACTTGCACCGATAATTGACCATTCTTCTGCTGTAAAGTCATATGCAACCTGTAAATTGTATGCTTCCCCATTCAGCAGAATCGGTATGGAATACAGATTGTAATCATCACTTTCATAGGAGAGCTCCATATAAACCAGATGACCGTCAAGCGCACCCCAGACACCGCGGAAATTATCATAGAAAATACCATTTTCCCAATCAGCAGTCAAGTCATTATCCGTACCCAGTAACATCATTTGGTCATTATCAGGATCCACATAGTACAGAGAAAATCCAATACCTGCCAATACGTCGTTGGCTTCTTCACCTAACGATAGATATGAAATTCCTTCGTCATTTACATCAAGAGGTGCGTTATCCCAGTCTTTATCTGCCAAAGTGACAATTTCCGGCAATTCCTGAATATCCAGGGATTCCAGATATTCTTCGCCGCCATCTGCCAATTCACCAGTCAGTTCATAAGCATAGAGATATTTGAAAGCAACACCGGTTCCCATGTCAATATATCCGTTAAAATCATCAATATCGCCGTTATAGGAATAATAACAGCTTAGACCGGTTGCTTCGGAACGATAGACACCGCCTATGCGGTAAACGATACAATCGTCTAATGCATCGGACACATTCTGTGCCGAAGAAATCATCCATGCTGTCTGGCGGGCAAGGTGTCCCAAGTCAACCATATTGGTATATCCCTGTTCTCTGGTGTTACCGCCGTAGTTCTCTGTCTGTGCGGCAGCTCGTCCAAGTTCTGCAAAGAAACCGGGTTCCTCGGTTGCTGCCACGAAAGCTTCCTGACCAAAAGTCTCATAGGCATCTAAGAGTGGTGTCAATTTTGTCAGATTTGTCACGGATAGAGTTGTCTGATCCTGTGTTCCGACAGCTTCACATCCTTCATAATAAGAATTGCAGATTGCAATTCCCAGATCTTCACCGTTCATACCCGAATTATCTGCCAATGCTCCAAGCCATCCTGTATAGTACCAGCCGTTGCCAGGTTCAACCTCTTCCGAAGCGACCAGATATTTTGCAAAATTCTGGAATACTGCGGCAACATCAATGGTAGCCATCAGGCAGGTGTCGAAGCCAACCAGTTCCAGAGAAGGGTTATCCGTATCTGCTGGCCATACTGCATCAAAAGCCTGATACATTTCTGACAGATCAAGGGAATCATAACCATAAATTTCATCAAATGCTGCGCCATTTACAGAACCACCGCCATGATTCCAGAAGGTAACTGCTACCTTATCGGCAGGATAATTCTCATTGGCAAAGGCAAGAAACTCATACAGAGTCTGCGCTTCTCCCATATTAGCCGTATCCTGCTCTTCCAACAACTGAAGCCCTTCGCTGTTATAAAGCCATCTTTGAATCTTCGCCGGGTCCATATATTCGTTCTGCCATACAGCAGCACCACCTGTCTGAATGACCACATTTACATTTTCCGGTAAATCAACCTGCAGCATCTCATCGAGGTCTGTGGTTGCGAAACCACCGTTTGTCTCCAGATCACTTCCGCATAGATACCAATAAACAGCCCAACTGCCATCTTCTTCCTGTACTTCAGATGCTGGTTCCTGTTGTTCTGTAACTTCTGTAACCTGGGCATTCTGTGTATTATCTTCTGTAATAACTACTTCGTCCCCGCATGCCACAAGGAATAAGCACATAGCAGTTGAAAGTAATACTGCTAAAAATCTCCGTATTTTTCGCTTCATAGAATTCCTCCTCATCTGTTGGCGTTATTTTACTTGAGTGTATTATATAACAATTTGATGTACGCGAAGGAGTTTCTACACGAATCGACTGGTAAATGTATTGAATCGACACTATTTACATACATCGTAACAATTGCTATACTTGAAAACAAAGAGACTAAAAGGGATGACTAAGAAAATGAAGCGTATTGACTTTGAAAACGGAACAGTAACAGGAAATATTATCGGGGCAGCCTTGCCTATGCTTGTAGCCCAGATTTTAAATCTGCTTTACAATATCGTAGACCGCATCTATATTGCCAGAATTCCAGAGGTAGGAACTGCCGCCCTTGGCGCAGTAGGTCTATGTTTCCCGTTAATCGTGATTATCAGTGCGTTTGCCAATCTGTTTGGAAGCGGCGGCGCACCACTCTTTTCTATTTTCAGAGGGAAAAAGGAAGAACGGCAGGCAATACATATCATGAATACTTCCTTTTCCATGTTATGTTTCAGTGCAGTCATATTAATGGTCATTGGACTTACATTTGCGCATCCGCTTTTAACTTTGTTTGGCGCTTCCAAGGCGGCACTGACTTATGCTGTTCCTTATATGATGATCTACCTGATTGGTACATTACCTTCAATGATTGCAGTAGGTATGAACCCATTTATCAATGCGCAGGGTTATTCTGTAATTGGCATGTCCTCTGTTGCGATTGGTGCAGTTGCGAATTTACTGCTTGATCCATTGTTTATTTTTGCTTTGGGATTTGGCGTATGCGGTGCTGCAATAGCAACTGTAATTTCCCAGTGCCTGTCTGCGGTATTCATTTTGATTTTTCTCACCAAAAAAGCAGAATTAAAGGTACGCTTCCTTAGAAGGAATGAATTGTCCCAAAGTCTGAATTATGCGAAAAACATCATTAGTCTTGGTACAGCTGGATTTATCATGCAGTTGACAAACAGTCTTGTAACGATCTGTTGTAACAATGTGCTTTCTGTTACCGGCGGCGATATTTATATTTCTGTTATGACGATTGTTTCCAGTGTACGTCAATTAGTGGAGACTCCAATTTATGCCATAAATGAAGGAACTTCCCCGATTTTAAGCTATAATTATGGAGCTGGTCGCCCCTCTCGTGTCCGCAAGGCAGGCATTGTGATGGGGATTATGATTTTTGGCTATACAGCTGTTATGTGGAGTCTGATTATTCTTGCACCAGGAGCATTGATTCAGGTATTCAGCTCTGATGCAACATTAATTCAGGATTCCATACCAGCCCTAAAGCAATATTTTGCAGCATTTATCTTTATGGATTTGCAATACATTGGACAGACCGTTTTCAAATCACTGAATAAAAAGAAGCAGGCGATTTTCTTCTCCCTGCTTCGTAAAGTATTTATTGTTGTACCGTTGACTTATCTGATGCCCTATGCAATGCATATGGGAACAGATGGCGTTTTCCTGGCAGAACCGATGTCCAATATCATTGGCGGCAGTCTGTGCTTTATCACCATGCTGTGTACCGTCTTGCCAGAACTGAAACGCATGGAAAAATAATACTAAAAACATTCTATTTGTTGGAGAGTTCCTCCATATATAGTTCAGCTATATATGATGGACCGTTGCACCATAGCCTAGTGTTTTTATTATATAATGCCTTACCCGTTTTGGAACATAGGAAATCTGTCAACACATCCTTGCTATCTTTGCCGGTTTCTTCAGCAATCTCCTCAACCGCCATTGTTATAAGAAGGTCAATTGTGAAATCTAGCTTTTCTTTTGATATTTTTAAGAAGCTTTCTGCCTGTTCCTTTGATGAAGTCAGATAAAATCCCTGTCCGAAATCTTTTCTCTAGGAACACTTAGTAAGATCTGGCTCTTTTACTTCACAATAGCTTCCATGGTAGAGAATTAACCCATCTTTCGGTTCACGCATGAATCTTTATCCCCTTTCCATTAAGAAATTCCGTAATGTCTTCAAGGACAGCTTCATCCCCTTCGCAGTGGAAAATTCCATAACCTTTTTCTATATATCCGAGAACATCAACTTTCTTGAACAGGTCAATAATCTTATCAATTGGCAAGTGCCACTCTTCTGAAGCAAGCCTTATTAATCTTGTCTGCCAGCATTTTTCCGATATCGTGCCCACCTGAACCATACTGTCTGCCGATGACTATTACATTTTTGTTTTGTATATTTTCTGTATCTGTTGCCTTGGATTGTTCTGCATTCTGCTCTTCCGGGAAAAGATATTCTTTGATAAAACCGAGATGTTTTCCGAATAATCTGGCGGTAAATCCAACAAGCAGTGCCGCAATGATCGTACCCTCACGGACTCCATTAAGCTTTCCCCAGAAAGCAAAGGAGAGAACACCTGCAATGATCGTCATGGATGAATCGAATATAATCTTAGTCGTTCCAAAGTTAGTATTCCAGGTCTGTACAATTGCACGTACAAAGGACTCGCCCGGCAGCATGACCACATCTGCTACTACTTCAATATAAACACCAAATCCCAGAATCATGCAGCCTACAATCATTTCCTTCTTTCTGATGTTTTATTCATTTGTTTTGCTTTGTAAATTAGAATATATTTTCTGATATACAGATATAAATTGTTCATATTCCTTTTCAGAAATATTGGATAACGCCTTTTTCTCTATTTCCAAAAAGGCATCGGCTACTAACTGCTGTTTCTTTTTTCCTTCCTCTGTCAAAAAGATATGAAAGCTTCGCCGGTTTCCATTTAATATTCTACGTTCAATCAGTCCCTTCTCTTCCATTTTATTAAGAATAATTGTTAAAGAACCAGCCTCCAGAAAACATGCCCTGGCAATTTCTTTCTGATTACTGCCATCATGTTCTTTTAAATAATCAAGGATTTTAGGCTGCCCGATAGTAAGCCCGGTATTCTTGAGCTGCTCTAACAAAGCCTTTTGTACCAGCATCTGATTCGCCATGATCAGATAATGCAATGTATCATCCATTTTCTTAGCTCCTTCATGCAAAAAGGTTATAATTCAAACAATTTGAATTATAATCTTTTATGAAGATATGTCAACAATAATGTTGCTATTTCCTTTTTGACTTTTCCTGAAATATGTGATAATGTGTGGTTAGTAACATCTAACTACTGATTTCATGTAAGGAGAATGTCCTATGACACCTGAAAAATATAAAGAACTTTCTATCAAAGAATTTACACAGGCAGCAAAAATCTATGACAGTGGCCACGCTGGAATCTATGAAATGTGCAAGGATGACTATCCGCCGATTCTGGAAGAACTGGAAAAGGAAACATTCCATGACGTACTCGACTGTGGCTGCGGAACCGGGCCAATGATTCAGCTGCTTCATGAAAAATATCCTGATAAGCACTATGTCGGTCTTGATCTTACGCCTGAAATGATTCATGTTGCACAGGCTAAAAAGTTATCCAATACAGAATTTCTTGTAGGAGACAGCGAAAATCTGCCATTTGAAGAGGGTTCCTTTGATGCGGTTATCTGTGCGAACAGCTTCCACCACTACCCTAATCCACAGGCTTTCTTCAACAGTGCATACCGTGTTCTGCGTAAGGGTGGACGTCTGGTCTTGAGAGACTATACTTCCTCAAATTTCATGGTCTGGCTGATGAATCATCTGGAAATGCCTCTGGCAAACCTGTGCGGACATGGTGACGTGAAAATACATAAAACTGCAGAATTTGTTGCAATGGCAGAAAAAGCCGGTTTCACAGTTCTTACAATGGAAAAGCAGAAAGGTTTCCGCGCACACCTTGTTGCACGGAAGTAATCAGTTTATTTATTTTATACAACCTCATATGCTACATATTCATGATTGAATTCATACCCCAGCTTTTCTGCCAGATGAACTGAATTTATATTTTGTGCATCCCAGCTGGGGTATAATCCTTCTTCCAGGCAGTTTAATATGAGTGCAGAACATGCTATTGTTGCTAAATGCTTTCTTCTTTCAGACTCCAGACCGACAGTAAAAGCTATTAGAACAAATCCTTGATTTTAAGGCATTTTCAAGAAAAATGAAGCACCAAAAAACCATATTAAAAAATAAAATAATGCAATAAAAATGCAATGAAGTACATTTAGTTTTGTTGATATACCACCCGAAACTTCAATATCTTTTTTCATACAACAAGTTAGAAAGGCATATGCTACATGTACAGAGTTGTTAAGGTTAGTTATCATTGTATCTCCCATCGAAATATATTATAATTTGTCGTAGTCATTTACTTTATTGTGATTAGGAGGTACATATGTATTATATATTACTAACGGCTCAACAAGCCGCAACGCAGGCGGCAAGTGCCGCCCAAGAAGCTACAACTCAAGCTCCATCTAACGATATTATAGGTATTGGCGGAATTATAGCGACCTTATTAGTTGGTATAGTTACCTGCTTAGTCACATGGAAATTAACGATGAAAAGCATTAAGCAGTTAAAAATATCATATAACATACAGGTCTTTCCTATTCTTTCTAATTCTGTAACCCAAAATACAGATATTAACTTAGATGACTTAAAAATACAATACAAAGACAAAGAATTGTTGAATCCTTGTTTACTAGCCTTAGAAATTGTAAACATTGGTAACGAAGCAATAAATGAACCGCCTATCAAAATTCGGAATGATGAAGATATAGAAATAATTCCCGGCTATTTTGAAGATATTCCAGCTGGATATGAGAACTTATGGAGTTTTGACAAAACTAGTCCTCATTCTTGTAATATTTTGCTAAAGCACATCAATCCAAAGCAAGTTGTTAAAACCAGATTTTTTTAGATAATCTTCCTCAAAAAAAGATTATTTTTGAATGTCCCATGCAAAATGTACAAACACAAGAGGTTGCTTATAACAATGCAAATACCACTAATAAAATAACGGTATCTTCCAAATCAAATTTTATACTAATGGCTATTACTGCACTACTATTTATTTCTATGCAACAATGGAGTTATTACATAAGTGAATTTATTTGGTTTACAGGAATACATTTACGCACAAATGGAGCAGTTGCATTTATTATGTCGTTGCTTTTGCTTACTATTATCATCAATGTATATGGCGTTCCAATTATTGATAAGTATATTAAATCACACCCCAAACGAACCACTTTTATTAAATTAACAATGGCTATTGTGAGTATTATTTTACTTATGTTAATAATATTCGATTTTATAATTGTTCACCCTATCCTGCAAATAATTACCGCAATTATTGTTATTGTGTTATTATCACTACTTATTCACTTTTTATTTATATCAAAAAACACACGATAATTTTACTAACAAACCTATATTTCAAGTAGACGTTCAGCAATGAGCGTCTATTTTTTTACCCCAAAACCAGAAAGGAGCTGATACACCATGCCTGTATTCCGAGTGGAAAAGACAAACAGCTACACAGTTATGTCGAACCACCACCTGCGCAACCCAGATTTAACCCTAAAGGCAAAGGGACTTCTTTCTCTTATGCTCTCACTTCCCGAAAATTGGGACTACACCTTAAAGGGGCTGTCCTGTATCTGCCGGGAAAATGTTGACGCTATCCGCACCGCTGTATGGGAGCTGGAAAAAGCCGGGTACATTACCCGCAGACAGGGACGAGATGAAAAAGGGAAAATGACCGCTATTGAATACACAATATATGAATTTCCTCAGCCACCAAAGCCCAAAAAACCGGTGTTGGAAAATCCAATATCGGATAACCCGACAACGGAAATCCCGGTATCGGAAAATCCAACGCAATTAAATAAAGATAGATCAACCAAAGATTTATTAAATACAGATGTATCAAGTACCTATTCCATTCCTTTCCAGAAAGAAGCGGCTGCACCGCAGGAACGGAAGCGGTTCCATTGCTTTGCCTGCCAGGCAGACGGGGATGTGATTGATTTCGCATCCCGGCTGCATGGTCTGGACGCAAAGGAAGCGGCAAAGCGGCTGGCGGCAGACTTTGGAATCCACTATGACGGGCAGGGACGGGCTTCTCCCCGTCCGGTCAAGCCAAAAATTTCTGAAAAGCTGAAACAATATCAGGCAGAGCAGCGCTTTTTCCGGGTGTATGCAGACTACCTGCACTTGATGAAAGACTGGCGCAGCCTGTATGCGCGCAGGACACCAGAAGAAAACTGGCACCCGCTGTTTGTGGAGGCATTGCAGAATCAGGACTATGTGGAATACCTGCTGGATAGCTACCTGTCCGGCACCGAAGAAGAACGGGCGGAGCTTGCTTTCGCCCAGGGAAAGGAGGTGACGGGGCTTGAACGGAGAATATCCGAGTATCGGCGAAGCACAGACCGGAACCGAAGTCCAGTCCATGACCGGGGCAGGGAACTTCTTCCCACCGGCGCCGATGGCAGATGAGATCAGGGAACACCTGGCTACCACCCAAAAGGGGCAGACCGCCAACACCATCGGCAACTGCATGATCGTGTTCCGGGCAGACTCCATGTTAAGGGGCGTAATCCGGCTGAACCTGCTGACAGAGCGGGTGGACATTGTACGGGATCTGGGCTGGCGCCGGATGACTGCCGCCCTGACGGACACGGATATGAAATACCTGCGGCTGTATTTTGAAGAAAACTATGGGATTACCAGCAGCCCGAAAATTGAGGACGCCCTGGCGATTATCGCCAATGAAAACCGCTACCACCCCATTCAGGACTGCCTGGCTTCCCTTGTCTGGGATAAAGTCCCACGGATTCGGGGCTGCCTGCACCATTTCCTGGGTGCAGAGCAGAGCGATTATGTGGAGACCTGCCTGACCCACTTCCTCTTAGGGGCAATCAACTGGGTATTTCATCCCGGCTGCAAATACGAGGAAATGCTCTGCCTGGTGGGCGGTCAGGGAGCCGGTAAGTCCACGTTCTTCCGACTGCTTGCCATCCAGGACGAATGGTTTTCGGATGATTTGAAGCAGTTAAGCGACAATGATGTGTTTGAGAAGCTGCAAGGTCATTGGATTATCGAAATGTCGGAAATGCTGGCAACCAGCAATGCGAAAAGCATTGAGGAAATCCGCTCTTTCATCAGCCGCCAGAAAGAAACCTACCGTACCCGTTACGAAAGCCAGCCCAAAGACCGGCTCCGGCAGTGTGTCTTTGGAGGCACATCGAATACCGTGGACTTTCTTCCCCTTGACCGGGCGGGCAACCGGCGTTTCCTGCCGGTTATGACAGACCCAAACGAAGCGGAGGTTCACATCCTGGACAATGAAGCCGAGTCCAGAGCCTATCTGTTGCAGGTATGGGCGGAGGCAATGGAGATTTACCGCCGAGGGGACTACTCCATGAAATTCAGCGTCCAGATGCAGAAAGAATTGAAGCTGGTTCAGCAGAACTTCATGCAGGAGGACACGGATGCCGGTATCATCCTGGATTTTCTGGAGCGCTACAAGGGAGACAAGGTATGCTGCAAGCTGCTGTACCGGGAAGCCCTGCGGCTTTATGACGAGCCGAAGAAATGGAAGCTCCATGACATCAGCGAGATCATGCGTACCTATGCCAAAGGCTGGCGCTATTTTGAAAATCCCCGGTCATTCGGGGGCGAATATGGCAGGCAGAAAGGCTGGGAACGAATCCCTGACAACCAACTGTCCGGCAACCAGGATGGATTTCAGGCGCTGACCGAGGCGGAGGCAGAGCAGATCGAGTTGGTTTTCCAAAAGACCGCCTAAAAAACAGTGTTGGTTGCAGGGATGATTGCCGGGTTTGTTGCCCGGTTGGTTGCCGGAAAAGAAACGCCCGTCAAAGGTAAAAGCCTTACAGAATCAGGCGTTCCCATGAATTTCCCATCCCCTGACAACCAAAGCAACTAAGAATCAGGAAGAAAAAATAAAAAGTAACCAATCACAGCCGGAAACAGGTTCAGAGGTTTTTAGCGGTAAGTTGCCGCAGTTTGTTGCCGCCTCTCCCTGCCCGGCTATTTTTATATGGAGGTATTGCTTATGGCAGAAAATAAAGGAACAAAGAAGTCCCCGGATACCGGGAAGAACAAAAAGGTGCTGTTCATCGTGAGCCGGGAGTTTTCCGGACAGCAGACCATGCGGCAGGCGTTCGAGCAGCTCATTGAGCGGCAGACCTGCGAGCATTTCGAGGAATGGATGGGACAAAAAGCCAGTTAACCACACGAAAACCGATTGCTATTTGGACGGGGGCATGGTACTATAATGGTATCGTGTCCCTGTTCGTAGAAGGAGACTACTATGAGCAGGAAAAAACAAACAAATCAGAAGATCACCGCCCTCTATTGCCGAATCTCTCTCGACGATGGCGGCGATAATGAAAGCATGAGTATCAGCAACCAGAAGCTGCTGCTCAAAGACCATGCCGAAAAATTAGGTATGTTCCAGTACGAATACTATGTGGACGATGGGTACACAGGACGCAACTTCAACCGCCCCTCTTTCCGGCGGATGATCGCTGATATTGAGGCGGGGAAAGTGGGCTGCGTCATTACCAAAGACCTCTCCAGACTGGGACGTAACTACATTGAAGCAGGCACTTATATCGAAATCTTTTTCCCAAAACACAATGTAAGATATATCGCTGTGACAGACGGCGTAGACAGCCTGACCAGCCCGGAACTGGACATCACGCCGTTTAAGAACATCCTGAACGATATGTACAGCCGGGATATTTCCAAAAAGGTGCTGGCTGGACGTATGACCCGCTCCCGCCAGGGGAAGTTCTGCGGAGGGACGCCGCCCTATGGCTTGAAGCATGACCCGGAGGAAAAGGGGCATTTACTGATTGACCCGGAGACTGCGCCGGTCATCCGCAAAATCTATGATATGGCGCTGGACGGCTGGGGCTGTATGCGGATTGCCAAACGGCTGATGGAGGATAAAGCCCCCATTACCCATGTGAAAACACAGACGGAATGTGATGTGAATTACTACTACTGGAGCGCCAGCAGGATCAGCCACATCTTACGCAATCCCTTTTATAAAGGGGCGCACTTGGTCTGCCGGACACACCAGAAAGGAATCCGCTCCGGTACGGTGGACATTATCCCCCGTGAAGATTGGGAAATCATTGAAAACTGCCACGAAGCGATTGTCACGCCGGAGGAATGGGACAAGGTTCAGGAGCTGATTGACGGCAGACCTGCCATCATGGAGGGCAATGCCTGCCCCTTTTACAACATCTTCCACGGCATTATCTACTGTGCTACCTGCGGGAAGTCCATGCAGGTACGGTATGAAAAGGTAGGACGCACCGGAAAAAACCGCTTTACCGGCAAAATGAGGGAGCCTATCGACAAGGCATACTACATCTGCCAGACCTACAACCGGCTGGGAAAGAACGCCTGCACCAGCCACAAGATTGAGGCAAGGGATTTGTATGACCTGGTATTGAAAGACATTCAGGAGCTGGCGGCAATGGCTTTACAGGATGCGGATGCGTTTTATAGCCGGTTGTGCCGCCGAATGGAGCGCCAGTACCAGACAGACGCTTCCGAGGTACAGAGGGAATGTGAAAAACTGGAAGTCCGGAACCAGGAAATCGACGATTTGTTTTTGAATCTGTACACCGATAAGGCAAAGGGGATTTTATCGGAACAGCGCTTTCTGAAGCTGACCTCCGCTATGGAGCAGGAACAGGAAGCGAACCGGAAACGCCTGCAAGACCTGTCTCTGCTGATACGCCGTACAGAATCCCAGGAAAGCGATGTACAGACCTTTATCCATGAAATCCGCCAGTATGCTGCCATTCAGGAACTGGACGAAGCCATGCTGCACCGTCTGATCAGCCGGATTGTAGTCGGCGAAATGAAGAAAGTGGATGGACAGAAACAGCAGGAAGTGAAAATCATCTACAACTTTGTGGGTGAGATACCGGAATAAGCACCGCAAAACCATAACAAAGCAGCCCGTCTGAAAGGTATAAGATTATCTTTCAGACGGGCTTATTATATTTGTTTGATTTTCTTTTCCTTATCAATACCTCATAAATTGCTTAGAGTTTCAAGTTAGCTTTTCACTCGCTTTTTACTTTATTTCTGTTTTTCGATATACCTGATACAGAACAGGTAAAATAATAAGGAATAGAACGGAATAAATTGTTAAAATAATCGGAACTGATCCTATCACTTTCCCACCAATTTCATAAAGAGTAAAGGTTTTAATTGCCATATTTATCTGCAAGAGCTGGTCTGGCAAAAGTCCTAATACATCTGATAATACTGAAAATCCACCCAAAAAGGATTGAATGAATAACAGTACAAATGGAATTGTAACAGCTAAAACAGTTGTATGTGTCTTGGCAGATACCAGCATGGAAACAGCTAAAATGAATAATGCTCCCACATATCCACCAATCACGGTTAAGAGGTATGCCTGCAAATAGGTAATATTGTAAAAACTTTTCCAGAAAGCCCAGCTTGTCTGAATAACACAATTTGCACCGTCAATACCTGCAACACTAAATACTACTGCGGAATATATCAGAATTACCAACCAGTAAACTCCGGTAATAACAATCAACCCAGCCGCTATTTTAGAAAAAGTCCCCCTATTTCTGCCATACCTTGCGGAAAAGAAAACAGAATCCGCTTTCCACCCAAATTCGTTTGAAAAGATACCTGCTACAAAGAAACTCATAATCAAAACGGTCAGCATAATGATTGTGGGTGCATAGGCCAAAGCAGCAGTAAAACCGCCTGCATATTCATAATAAAAAGGAGTCTCCAGTTTTTGATATTGACTAACCAGAAATGCTTTTTCCTTTTCACTGAATTGGTCTTTTGCTTCATCAGAATTAAGCCATTTCTCCAGATTTAAGATGCGGTTATCATAAAGCTTTCCAACCTCATCCTCTGATAAGCTGTCTGCCCGATAGTAATTATGTTCTCGGAACTCGGAAAATCCAGAGTTAATTAAATCCCTAATATCAGAAAATCCCTGTTTTTTGGAATAGCCAATGTTGCTGGTTTTAATATCTGTCGGGCTGTCAGGATAGGTTTCGTTGATTAGCCGATTTTGCCGAATGACCTCTCGAAGCACATCTTCTGTGATCAGGCCTTCCCATTCCGCTTTTGTATCACGCAAGTACCTTGCTGCCGCAATTCCTGTGTGTGTATCCCCCTCCTCATCCACATAGCCCATGGAAGATATTGCAAAATAGCAAGTAACAGCGATGGCTGCCAGCAATACGATCAGACCGATTTTATTTGCAGTTTTTGAAAATATCTTTTTTATTTCAAATCGAATCATTCCATGTCACCACCCTTTTCTCCAAAATAATACAAAAAGACGTCTTCTAAATTAGGGCGCACAAGTCTTGCATGTTCAAGCGGCTGCCTGGCAGAAATAATTCGTAATTCAACAGTACCATTTTCTGATTTCATATTAGATACTTTATATTGTTTCATCAACTTTGCTGCTTTTTCATGGGAAGTCTGACAAGCCCATACTTTTTGCGGCATGGAAGATACGATTTCATCTAAATTCCCTTGCTGCAAAATCTTACCGTCTTTCATAAGCCAAATATCCTTTGCAATATACTCCACATCCGAAACAATGTGAGTAGATAATATAACAATACGGTTTTCTGACAGTTCACTGATTAGATTGCGAAAACGTATTCTTTCTGTGGGGTCAAGTCCGGCAGTTGGTTCATCCAAAATCAAAATTTTAGGGTCATTCAGTATCGCTTGTGCAATGCCAGCCCGACGTTTCATGCCTCCGGATAATTTCCGCATTTTTTTATTAGCAGCTTTGGAAAGTCCTACCTGTGCAAGTAGTTTGTTTACTTTTTTCTTTGCCACAATCGGGCGAATCCCTTTTAAGGCTGCAATGTATAAAAGATAATCCTTTACCGTAAATTCCGGATAAAATCCAAATTCCTGCGGCAAATATCCTAAAAGATTCCGGTACTCGCCGCCCATTCCCCCAATATCCTGCCCGTCACATAATATCTTTCCACTTGTAGGGGTCAGCAGTGAGCATATCATTTTCATTAAAGTGGTTTTTCCAGCACCATTGACACCTAAAAGACCATACACACCATTTGAAATCGTAAGATTCAGGTTGTTTACTGCTCGAAAATTTCCAAACTCTTTTGTCAGATTAACTAATTGTAGTTCCACTTAAATCCACCTCCCAGAATTTATTACAATCAAATATGGTTTTATAAATTGCACCAATCAGAAAAACAACAGCAGTTCCAAACAAAGCATACCAAACCGGAAGTGTAATGAGAACGTAAATGGTTTCGTTATTGATAATGAACCACCATATTCCGCTCCATAACAGGCAGAGAATAATAGAAGTTCCCTCATTTACACGACTATTGCTGCACAACGTACCAAAGCAAATGCAAGCAGTCACCACGGCTGGAAACAAAAACTGGATGACAATTTCTGATAGCGCGAGATTGACACTTCCTCTAAGTGTGATACAAAACAGGCTTATCATAAATAAATCGACAATTCCAAATAGAAAGATTCTGGCTGCATATATCTGTCGCAATGAATAAAGGCAGGTCGCTTCTATCTGCATACAGTCACAAGATTTGTTTTTCCAAAATTCCGGTATCATCAGAACAATAAAGAGTACCCCTATCATACCTAACATTCTTATCACATACCTATTGTCTAAAAGATCTGGCAAAAGGGTTGCAGCAGTCCATAACAAAAGCATTTGCAGCAGCCACCACCGCTTGCGTATAAGATGTAACTCTGTCCATAAAAATTCCCAATACGTTAGTTGCTTTTCCTGCTCAACGGAGCAATAACTTTCTATTGATTTTCTTACGGTTTCTTTTATGTGCTGTTCATCAGGAATAATATTCTGATTTTCCCGATACCTTTTGAGTTGTTCTTCAATATTCACAAAATCACTCCTCCCTTAGCAGTCTTTCTAAATGTGTTTTTGCCTGTTTTACCCGGTATTTTACTAATGGCAAACCTATTTGCAAGGTGCTGGATATTTCTGTAAGTTTCAGTTCCTGAAAGTAATACAAGATAATAACTTCCCTTAATTCAGCGGGTAATCTATCCAGAGCTGCCTTAATCGTCAGCCTGTTAAGAAGCTCGTCTGTTTCAGGGGGATGTAAACAATCTTGAATTTCTAAAGACTGTTCCTCTAACAAACTTTCTCGGATTTTTTTATAGGAATCCCTGCAAAGATTTCCAGCAATCGTATACAAATAATTTTTGGTTTTTCCCATATAACGGTAGTCAGACAATTTCTCGAAGAAGCGCAAAAAAGTTTCCTGTGTTAAATCTTCTGCGGTTGATGTATCAGGGCAATGATAGTTACAATAGTTCAATATTTCCTTATAGTATTTGCGAACAAATACATCAAAAGCATTTTCGTCTCCACGCTTCATTCTTTGTAGCAACAAAAAATCTATATCCACGAAATCCTCCTTTCCCGTTATTGAAAGTCAATGCGCATTTCTCTTTCTACCATGTATAACGAATGAACACTGTAAAAAGATAGTGTGGCTTCATTTTTTATAAAAATTTTTTCCAGATAGATTGCTTATCCCTATTTATTATATTGAATTGCCCTTATAGCTTCAAGATAGATAATTTGACACCAATTCATCACTTGACATTGTGGCAAAGAGCTTATGAGCCAAGACGAAATTGCAGTCATGGACGGCGGCAAGTGTATCTTACAGGTGCGTGGTGTGCGCCCGTTTTTTAGTGAAAAGTTTGACATTACAAAGCACCCAAGATACAAATATCTGTCTGACTATGACAAGAAAAATGCGTTTGATGTGGAAAGCTATCTCAAACGCCACCCGGCAGTTGTCAAGCCGGACGAACCCTTTGACCTCTACGAAATGGAAGTCTAAAACGTAACCGCCGCAGGAAGCGGCACAACCAGACCGCCGACACAGGCGGTTTTTTCATGCAAAAAAATATTTCAGACAAAGAAAGTGAGGACTTTATTATGGCATTTTTCAATTCCGCAGTAGGTGCATTACAGACCCTTGTTATCGCTCTGGGCGCAGGCTTAGGTGTATGGGGTGTTATCAATCTTTTGGAGGGCTACGGCAATGACAATCCCGGTGCGAATGCTCATGGTTGGTAAAGAAGCAACAATAAATTAGATATGACAGTACCCCTGCTATTCCGTATAATTTGGGGAACACTCCATGTTTCTGCATTTACAGAAATTGAAAATCAAACACGGTCACGCTATAATATATTTTGTTGATGTTATCTTCAAATATTTTTTGTAACAAAATGTTACTTGCCTACTCTTATTGCTGAAAGGAGGTGTGCATAATTGAATACCCCTAATTTTAGTGACATATATACCTTATATTTTGAAGATGTATATAAATATCTGTTAGCTCTTTGCCACGATGAAGAACTTGCAGAAGAATTAGCGCAAGATACTTTTTTTAAGGCTATGAAAAGCTATGAGAACTTTCGAGGTGACTGTAAAATAACGACTTGGCTGTGCCAAATTGCGAAGCATTCATTTTTCTTGTATGAGAAGCACAGGAAAAGAAATATCGACCTTAATTCTGTAGAGAATGAAATAGTTGATACTAATTCCATAGAGATTTTGTTAGGACAAAGAGAGCAGGCGTTTGGAATACATAAACTGCTACACAATTTACCAGAGCCATATAAGGAAGTCTTTTCTTTACGGGTGTTAGGAGAATTAAGTTATCAGGATATAGCAAAACTTTTTGGTAAAACAGAAAGTTGGGCAAGAGTAACCTTTCATAGAGCTAAATTAAAAATCATTGAACAAGTAAAGGAGGAAAGTTATGAGTAAAATTTCATGCGACATCATTCAAGATATGTTGCCGCTGTATTATGATGAAGTTTGTTCAGCAGACAGCAGAAAAATGATTGAGGAGCATTTGCAGGAATGTGAAAAGTGTTCCAATATTTTTCAGAAGCTAAAAACAGAATGTGTGGTTGATACAAAGGAAAATGCTGAAAGCATACAAAGCAGTGTCATGGGGAAGATGGCACATTCATGGAAACGTTCACTATTAAGGTCATTTATCATAGGAATTGTAATAACGACTATCGTCCTTACAGCGATATTTGGAACATATTATGCCTTGTTTATAAGACAAAATAGCATGGTAAGCCCAGAGCAAATTTCAATCTCGGCATATTCACTGACCGATGAACAGATTACTTTTAGATTAGAACTACTTGACGGATACTGTGGAGGAACAATTAAGACTTACACAGACGAAAATAGAAACTTGTATATTTCTGTATTAAGAACGGTTATCAAAGAAGAATTATCCGATGGAGAAACCGAAATAATGAATTATGGGTTTAACCATGAAAAAAAGGACTACATTGCTGTATATTATGGTACACCTAATAATTGTGAGCTTATTTGGAAGAAAGGCGATTTATTACCTACTGCACCAAAAGATATTTTCGAGTAAAGCTGCATAAAATTTGAGGGTAGCTATCTTTGTGTGAGGTAGCTACTCTTTATACTTTAGAGCTTAAAAAACTGCAAATCATGTGTAACATTCTGTGATGGTGCTGCTCTTATGGGTGAAAGGAGGAAAACACTATACTATACTTATCAACTTGCAAAAAGAAAGGATTTAATATTATGATGAAACAGAAAAAAATAATTGTTCCTATTCTCACTCTTGCCGTAATGCTTTTGATGGTTGGTGGCGTATATGCTGTTTTTTCTTCAACTCAACCTGAAAAAAGCAAAGCTGAAAATGTTCGGGATACCACTGACCAAGACTATGAAAAAGGGCTTACGGAAGAACAAAAGGCATTTAATGAACTAATCAACAAACAGATTTACGAAGAAACTGCTAATAACTTAGAACAGTATGAGCAATACGGTTTAACCTATAATTCTGACGAAAACCAGCTGTTTTTTAATGGTAAGTCAGTCTGCTATTTTGCTGATAACCGGGCTACCGATGGAACTTTTGAAGGAACTGAGGTACACTCTGCAAACGGTGATATTGGCATTATTACAGAAAGAGATAGAAATGGAAATATAACTGGTCTAAAACAGATGGAAATCCCAGAATTAACAGATTTTCTTGAAAAGTCGTGGAAAGAAAAATAATTTCTTTAGGTAAGTGATTAAAACACAAATAGCAAACCCAACCGGAGGAGTCAACGGTCAAGATGAACGGGCTAAAGCCCGCCGTTGACAGCCCCGCCCGGTTTCGCAAATGGGTAATCAAGGGGCGACAGCAAAAAATGCTGCCGCCCTTTGTCATCACAAAAAGCAACCATCACCCAGCCACAACTCTTTGCGGAGGGAAGGGGGAATTTCCTATGACTTGCACAGAAGAATACAAAGAGCATATCG
>UMFO01005282.1_pt1 | contig 33402 bp, 32 predicted proteins | sample 1965051 | NCBI WGS metagenome assembly UMFO01 (sample SAMEA4836050, study PRJEB28245) | human gut metagenome | biome: gut microbiome; material: fecal sample | place: Denmark | collected 2008
AAACTTAAAAACTCACAAACTTAAAAACTCACAAACTTAAAATCTTATGCTTGTTTTTACACGTATTAACACCCAGCATCCTCATTACCCTTTTGTAGAAAAATTGCTGCATCTGTCTTTTCCCGAAGAAGAACGCCGTGACGATGAGGGGCAACGCTGGAACACGGACTATAACGAACGGTTTCATTGTTATCTGCTGACTGATAAGGATGAGAACGGAAAAGAAGAACTTATCGGTGTGATTACCGTATGGAAACTGGACGGTTTTTATTACGCCGAGCATCTTGCCACTTCGCCCCAGATTCGTAACCGTGGTTATGGGCGTCAGGTTATGGAGGCACTGAAGATGCAGTTTGCAGGGAGTGTCATTGTCTTGGAAGTGGAAAGACCTGATGACGAGATGAGCCGGCGTCGTATCGGTTTCTACCAACGTTGCGGCTTTAGCTTATGTATGCAGGATTATTATCAGCCCCCTTATCGGGCAGGAGGAAAAGGGTTGCCGCTTTACTTGATGTATGCAGGTGCCGACGAGATAGACTCATATTATCCGCAGATACGTGACGAAATTTATCGGAATGTGTACGGAGTAAAGGTGTAGGGCGAACATTTCTCTTCTTCTGATTGTTTTATTTAACAGGCAAGATACTTGAATATTGCATATTTATTAGTATCTTGCCTGTTCTTAATCAGTATAGAGACCAAACGTTTAATTAAAAGGAAAGAGTATGAAAAACTGGAGAATGGAAGCCATTATACTGGCTGTAGGTATGCTTTTGTTGGGAGTGTTTATTAAAAACGGATTTAGCGAATTTGCTCAAAAAGACCGCAGTGTAAACGTGAAAGGACTAGCCGAAATGGAGGTTCCAGCCGACAAGGTGACGTGGCCTCTGGTATACAAGAGCTTGGGGAATGACTTGGGAGCATTGTATGATGACATCAAACGCTCGAACCAGACGATTTTGGAATTTCTGAAGGAAAAAGGACTTGCCGAAACGGAAATCAGTGTCAATGCTCCTGAAATCATCGACCTGAAGGCGGAACGGTATAGTAATAATAATGATACACCGTACCGTTATAATGTGACTTCGGTTATCACCGTTACTTCGATGAAGGTGGACCTGGTGCGTAAGCTTATCAGCGAACAGGGAGAATTACTGAAACGTGGGATTGCCATCACGGGAGGCGACTATCGGTATAATGTGTCATACGAATATACCAGTCTGAACAAAATCAAGCCGGGCATGATAGAAGAAGCTACCAAGAATGCCCGTGAGGCAGCCGAAAAGTTTGCCAAAGATTCAGAAAGCGAACTGGGCAAGATCAGACATGCCAGTCAGGGGCAGTTCAGCATCAGCGACCGCGATGCCAATACTCCTTATATAAAGAAGGTGCGGGTGGTTACGACAATAGAATATTCGCTGGAGGATTAAAAAAACGGTTAAAAGTTTTCACTTTCAGGAATTTGTTATACCTTTGCACCCGATTTAGATCAATATAAAGTCTAACACAATTAGTTATTTACAAAACAATTATTTAAACTTAATGGAAAACTTAAAAGACGTAAAGCCCATTGAAGATTTCAATTGGGATGCTTATGAGAGCGGTGAGTCAGCATCAAGCATAAGCAAAGAAGAACAAGAAAAGGCTTATGACAACACCTTGAACAAGGTAGGCGACCATGAGGTGGTTGACGGTACCGTAATCGCAATGAACAAACGTGAGGTTGTAGTGAACATCGGCTACAAGTCAGACGGTATCATCCCGCTGAGCGAATTCCGCTACAATCCCGACCTGAAGGTGGGCGACACTGTAGAAGTGTACATCGAAAACCAGGAAGACAAGAAAGGCCAGCTGATCTTGTCGCACAAGAAAGCGCGTGCTACACGCTCTTGGGACCGTGTCAATGCAGCACTCGAAAACGAAGAAATTATCAAGGGTTACATCAAGTGCCGTACGAAAGGCGGTATGATTGTAGACGTATTCGGCATCGAAGCATTCTTGCCGGGTTCGCAAATCGATGTGAAACCTATCCGCGACTACGATGTGTTCGTAGGCAAGACGATGGAATTCAAGGTTGTAAAAATCAATCAGGAATTCAAGAATGTGGTTGTTTCGCACAAGGCGCTTATCGAAGCCGAACTGGAACAACAGAAGAAAGAAATCATCAGCAAGCTCGAAAAAGGCCAGGTACTGGAAGGTACTGTCAAGAATATCACTTCTTACGGCGTATTCATCGACTTGGGCGGCGTAGACGGTTTGATCCACATCACCGACTTGTCGTGGGGCCGTGTAAGCGATCCGCATGAAGTCGTTCAGTTGGATCAGAAACTGAATGTAGTTATCCTCGACTTCGATGACGAAAAGAAACGCATCGCTTTGGGCTTGAAGCAACTGACTCCGCATCCATGGGACAGCCTCGATCCGAACTTGAAGGTAGGCGACCATGTGAAAGGCAAAGTTGTCGTTATGGCTGATTACGGAGCATTCGTTGAAATCGCTCCGGGCGTAGAAGGACTGATTCACGTATCAGAAATGTCTTGGTCGCAACACTTGCGTTCGGCTCAGGACTTCATGAAGGTAGGCGATGAAATCGAAGCCGTTATCCTGACACTCGACCGTGACGAACGCAAGATGTCTTTGGGCATCAAGCAGCTGAAACCGGATCCATGGGAAACGATTGAAGAGAAATACCCCGTAGGCTCTAAGCATACGGCTAAGGTACGCAACTTCACCAACTTCGGCGTATTCGTAGAAATCGAAGAAGGTGTAGACGGACTGATTCACATCTCTGACCTGTCTTGGACGAAGAAAATCAAACATCCGTCAGAATTCACTCAGATCGGTGCAGACATCGATGTAGTAGTTCTGGAAATCGACAAGGAAAACCGTCGCCTGAGCTTGGGTCACAAGCAATTGGAAGAAAATCCGTGGGATGTATTCGAAACCGTATTTACAGTAGGTTCGGTACACGAAGGACGCATCATCGAAATGCTGGATAAGGGTGCCGTTATCGCATTGCCTTACGGTGTAGAAGGTTTCGCAACTCCGAAACACCTGGTAAAAGAAGACGGATCTCAAGCTCAGCTCGATGAAAAGCTTCCGTTCAAGGTCATCGAATTCAATAAGGACGCTAAACGCATTATCTTGTCTCACAGCCGTATCTTCGAAGATGCTCAGAAAGCAGAAGAAAAGGCAGAAAAGAAAGCTAAGCGTGCAGCTAAGAAGGAAGAAACTCCGATGATTCAGAACCAGGCTGCTTCTACTACTTTGGGTGATATCGATGCTTTGGCAGCATTGAAGGAACAGTTGGAAGGAAAGAACAATAAATAATTTCTTCTTTATATCAGAAAAAGGGATATGCTTTTGGGTATGTCCCTTTTTTAGTAGTACGCTCGGCATGAGTATTAGCTAACGGGTGCAAGTTCCGAATGAGCCCTAATAGCGGGAATCATACAGCCCAAAGCAAGAGTGTCCATTGCGAGTTAGAAATTCTATTAGGATGTATCCGGTGAATAGAATCTTTATTAAAACTCTTTGATTGTGTATGTTTGAAAAATAAAAAAGCACCTGACGGGTACCGTCAGATGCTTGATGGGAAAAGGTGTTTTCTTACGGTTATCATTACCTTTATATCACCGTTCTGCCCTCATGGGATTATTCAGGAAATCATCGTAGGCAAGGCGTATACCGTCTTCCAGTTCCGTCTTGTACGTCCATCCCAAAGCAAAGGCTTTCGACACGTCGAGCAGTTTTCTGGGGGTACCGTTGGGTCGGGTCTTATCCCAGTGTATCTCGCCTTCATAGCCTACAACTTTAGCCACCAGTTCCGTGAGCTGCTTGATGGTCAGTTCTTTGCCGGTACCTGCATTCACCGTTTCGTTGCCCGAATAGTTGTTCATCAGGAACACGCACAGGTTGGCAAGGTCGTCCACATAAAGGAACTCGCGCAAGGGGCTTCCGTCGCCCCAGCAGGTCACGTAGGGCAGTCCTTGTTCCTTTGCCTCATGAAAGCGGCGGATCAGTGCCGGAAGCACGTGGCTGTGTTCGGGATGGTAATTGTCATTGGGACCGTACAGGTTGGTAGGCATTACGCTGATGTAGTCCGTACCGTACTGCCGGTTCAGGAATTCGCAATATTTCAGTCCCGATATTTTGGCTAAGGCATACGCCTCGTTGGTTTTCTCCAGCGGACCGGTCAGCAGGCAATCCTCCGTCATAGGCTGCGGTGCCATGCGCGGGTAGATGCACGACGAGCCGAGAAACTCCAGTTTCTTGCATCCGTTTTTCCATGCCGAATGGATGACGTTCATTTCCAGTATCATGTTTTCGTACATGAAGTCAGCCAGTGCCGATTCGTTGGCAACGATGCCGCCTACCTTCGCGGCGGCAAGAAACACGTATTCCGGCTTTTCTTCGGCGAAGAACTTCTCCACCGCTTCCTGCCGGGTCAGATCCAGTTCCTTATGGGTACGCACGATTATATTCGTATATCCTTGCCGTTGCAGTTCCCGCACGATGGCAGAGCCCACCATGCCCCGGTGTCCTGCCACGTATATCTTCGAATCTTTCTCCATATTACAAAATTCTCAATTGTCAATTGTTAATTATTAATTATTAATTGTCAATTACTTAACGACTCCCTTCTCCAGATACTCTTCCAGATTGGTTCGTACCCGTTCTCCGGCACGTTCCACGGCTACCTTTGCCATGTCGGCATCCACCATCAGCTTCACCAGTTCCTCAAACGTAGTCTTCTGCGGATTCCAGCCCAGTTCCTTCTTTGCCTTGGTCGGGTCTCCCCACAGGTTCACTACATCGGTCGGCCGGTAGAAGTCGGGCGACACTTCCACCAGTACTTTACCGGTTTTCACGTCAATGCCTTTTTCGTTTTCACCCTCTCCTTCAAAGCGCAATTCGATACCTGCATGGCGGAAAGCCAGTTGGCAAAATTCCCGTACCGAGTGCTGTTCGCCGGTAGCGATGACAAAGTCTTCCGGTTTGTCGTTTTGTAGAATCAGCCACATACATTCCACGTAGTCTTTGGCATATCCCCAGTCGCGTAGGCTCGAAAGATTTCCCAGATACAGTTTCTCCTGTTTGCCTTGTGCGATGCGTGCGGCAGCTAAGGTGATTTTGCGTGTCACGAAAGTTTCTCCGCGTCGTTCCGATTCATGGTTGAACAAGATGCCCGAACAGCAGAACATATTATACGCTTCGCGATATTCTTTCACAATCCAGTAGCCGTACAGTTTCGCTACCGCATACGGGCTGTAGGGATGGAAAGGCGTATGCTCGTTTTGCGGCACTTCTTCCACCTTGCCATACAGTTCCGACGTTGATGCCTGGTAGATGCGGCATGTATTTGTCAGGTCGCACTGGCGTACTGCTTCCAAGATACGCAATACACCGGTTGCGTCTACGTCTGCCGTAAATTCTGGTGAATCAAATGATACTTGCACATGGCTTTGGGCGGCAAGGTTGTATACTTCGTCGGGTTTCACTTTTTTCATTACTTGCAAGATACTCATCGAGTCGCCCAGGTCGGCATAGTGCAGGTGGAAATGTGGAAGTCCTTCCAGATGTGCGATACGTTCACGATAGTCCACAGAGGAACGGCGGATGGTACCATGCACGTCATATCCTTTTTCCAGCAAAAATTCGGCAAGATACGAACCGTCTTGCCCGGTGATTCCAGTGATTAATGCTTTCTTTTTCATGTAGATATTTTTGAGTTTTTAAGTTTTTGAGTTTTTTTAGGTAACAAGTTGACAAGTTGACGAGTTGACAGGTTGACGAGTTGACGAGGTCTTGAATAGTTTTGTCAATGGTATCTAAAACCTAGTCAACTAGTACCTAGTCAACTAGTACCTGGTACCTTGTCAACTGAATAACACCTAGCCTGATAGTGTCTTATGTGAACTTTTCTTTGCTGATTAGCCATAAGAACTGAATGTTTCCTAAGATGTAGCGTTTCCACATACGCTTGGGTTCCCTTAATAACCGGTATAGCCATTCCAGTCCGTTTTTTTGCCAGGCGAGAGGTGCCCGGTGTACAGTTCCGGCGAAGAAATCAAATACGGCTCCGATGGTACCCGTGTGGCAGTTGATGTTCAGTTCGTTCCAATGCTGATATGTCCATTTTTCCTGTTTAGGGGCTGTCATTCCTATCCATAGCAAGTCCGGTTTAGCTCTGTTCACCACTTCTATCATTTTCCGGTTGTCCTCTTCCGAAAACCGTGCTTTGTAAGGTGGCGAGAACGTCTCTACTACGATTTTCGGGAAGTCTGTAGCACATCGCCGTTTTATCAACTCCAGCACTTTTTCGCTGCTTCCCATGAAGAAACATTTTCCTCCGTGGGCGTTCAGCCTTTTCATTTCCATCATAAACAAGTCCCATCCGGCTATCCGTTCTGTCGGTTTTGACAGTGCGTCCAGCCATTTGCAAGCCTTTACAATGCTTGCCCCATCCGGTATCAGTGCATCTCCGTTTTCCAGGGCTTCGGCAAATAGTTTGTCGTTTTGAGCCATGTTATACGAATAGGCATTGATGGTGTTTATCAGGACTTTTCCTTTAGGCAATGCTTTTAGTGTGTCCATGTTTTCCACGATGGACAAAGATTTTAGTTTTAACATGATTACCGAAAAAAAAGTTGTATTTTGTGTAGGTATTGTCTTGACCTTCAACAGATAGTCTCCCGCGTGAGCTTTCACCGTAATGACATATAGAAAAGTAGTGTGAAAGCACGTGATGAACAGGTACGGGAGAATTGGCAGATTACGATGTTGGCTTTGTCATCTCGTAAGGAGGTGGTTATCGAGGTATACGGTAGAGGTATTTTTTTTAGTTGACTAGGTACTAGTTGACTAGGTTTTAGATAGTTTTGTGGATGTTTGCCAAACTATTCAGAACCTAGTTCCTAGTACCTGGTTCCTAGTTACCTAGTATCTGTACCTAATTCCTAGTTCCTCTGACTCCGTTTAATTACTGGTTCTTTGGGGATATTCGATAATTAATTGCTTCCTCCAGTATGTTGACGGTTTGCCGTATAAGTTCCTATAGTGACGGTACCATAGTGTGTACCGCTGACAGAACGGTTACGGGCACTGACGGAGATTTGTTGAATCTCTTGCGTACCACTGATAGTGAGCAATGTTCCGATAGGCAAAGTTACGTTCAGCGGATAAGAACCGTTCACGGTTGTTGAACCGGCACCGAACATTTGTGCTAATTTTTCTATCAGCAAGGCGGTCAGCACATTGGTTCCGCTGGTTGTTATTTCTGTACCTATCCGGTAGGTATAAGTAGCGTCCCCTACGGTCATGTCGGCAGAACCATACAGGTTATCCCAGGTGTCTTGCGTGAACACGATAGGCTCTGAAGAATTTGAAACCGAAACTGTTACGTCAAGGAACATGGCGTATGAAGTAAATTCGGTTGCTTCGATTGTCACTTTTCCGTTCTCTACACTGATACGGCTGGGGTCTATGTTTACCCATTGACCGTTGACGTATTCTTTAGCTTGTGCTTCTCCTGCCAGTTCTTCATCCAGGGTAAATCCCAGTTCAATCGGTTCGCTTAAGGTAGCATTACTGTCACTACAACTCAAGGATGCTCCGGTCAGTAATGTATTGCTGGTTTCTTCTGCACGGCTCAACAGGTCGCTGTTGGCTGTGTATATCGGGGTGATTTCGATAGTCACGTTCTCCCCTTCTACCGCATTGGCAGGTACCACAGCGTCTACTACGATGGCGGCGTGGTCATTTCCTGTCAGATGTTCTGTGGTTACATTTCCCGAGGTCGACTCTGTTGTGGATACCGTGATTTCAGTTTTTACTTCGTTCGGAAGTACGGTATTCCATGTCAGGTTTTGCGTCTTGCCTGTATCCGTTACGGTCAGGCTGGTTTCTTGGGATTGTTTTCCGTCAGCTTCAGCTTTCAGGGTGTAACTTCCTGCTTTTACATCTTCGAATACATACATACCGTTGCTGTCTGTTTGAGAAGTGGCAGTGCTTGTTCCGCTCAGTGTTACGGTAGCTCCTTGAATGGCGCTTCCGTCCATGTTGCTGATAATTCCCGTCAATGTGTTTGACGCTACGGCTACGGTCGGAGGAGTTACATTGCTGTAGTCCGGATCGTCGTCACTACATGCTGCCATCCCGAATGTCAGGCTTGCAGCAAGGAGCATGAAAGCTCCTTTTCTCATAGAAAATCTCATTTTTTAAGTTTTAAAAATTAAACAAATTATTGATTTTTGTGTCGTTTTCAAGTATAAGGTTCGTGGCAAGCAAAGGTTTTTTATAGTTGTATCTGTAGCATAATGCCTCCCGAAAAATATTTTCCGTTTTGCAAGTTGGCTTGTACGAACAGCAGTTTCCAGAGGTAATAATCCACGCCGATATTGATATCGTTTCCGGTATATTCCACGATACCCCTCAGGTTCTTTTCAAAGGCTGGCCGGTAAGTGATGCCCCCTACGATGCCTTGCCATTTCTTGTTTGTCGTTTCTTTGTACCACCGGTAAGCAAGATGCACTCCCAATTCGTGTCCGTGCAGGTCGAAATGTTTCGTGGCGGCTGCATAGAAATTCTGGTAATAACTTGGCAAATCGTTGCTGACGATATGATAAGGGTCGTTTGTCCCGATGGCAATTGCCGGTATGTATTTTCGTTCTTTCAATATCCGTATTTTGACAGAGAGATACCGGTCTTTCATGAAATATTTCGGTTTCCCGTCTTTTATTCCTTTCAGCAGCGTACATGTATAGGCGAGTTCAATCCAGCTGAACGGGACAATGGACAGGAAATGGTTGAAACTGTGGAATTTATGCTGCACCCCGTCTTGTGTGTATTGCATGACGTCCGGTAAGAATTCTTTGTTGAGGAAAAATGTCCCGATACGTGCCGTACCTGTCGGGTTCATTTCTGCCGATGGTACATGGATTAGTCCAGATATGCCTGTATATTCTTGTGCTTGCAGACGGATTATTCCGATAAGCAGGGAAATTGTGAGGATAATGAGGGATTTTTTCATTGTTTGCCTCCTCCCTTGTCGTAAAAATCCGTTGTCATTCGGTTGACTCCCCACTGGAATGCATGACGGTCAAACCAGCCTTCCCGTTCGTTCTCTTCCGGGTCGGTTGTGTACATCTGGTTGGAGTATGGTTCTGCATTGAAATTGTTGGTCAATCGGAAGTTGGATGTCGGTCGGAAGTTTACTTTCCGGTATTTTCGTTTGTAGGGCGGAATCATCATTACCACCTTGAATCCGGCATTTTCTTCCCATTGGTCGCTATATTCGGCATATATACCAACGGTGCAATGCTTGAAATGCCGCATGATTTCCAGTTGTGCGCCATAATCTTTGTATACGTAGCGTCCTCCCCGAAGGCGGAACTGTGTATTATAACGGTTCAGGTATGCGTCCGCCCCTATCAATGCGGTCCATCGTTCGGGCGTACTGGCACGCCAGCCGGCTGCCATCGAACAAAAGCCTGTCCATCCCAACTGAGCTTCCAGTGCCAGCCAATCATTCAGGATGCACATTGTTTTGATGTCCAGTCCGTAGCGTTCATTTCCGAACCATCCGCCGCTTATTTTCAGGAAATACTTCTCTTTCCATGAATTTTCTTTCGAGATTACCGCCATATTCACCCGTACCCGTTTGTAATAGTCTCCATAGTCGTTATACACAGGGACGTAGATTTGGGCGGCAGCCTGCCATCCGTTACGTCCATACCATTTCACACTGGGGGTCAGGTTGATGAGTGCTTCATACACTTTGTTGTGAAAAATGTCCCGGTAGTGGAAATCCACTCCCATAAAGATATCCACATATCCCGTTCGGATGCTGTCTTGTGCTTTTCCCGCAACGCTTCCGAACGATAGCAGGAGCAACAAGCAGAACCATGTCCGTTTGTACGAAAATGTCATAAGATAAAGGGTTAGTCCGAACAGCCGGCAGCGAATGGTTGGCCGATGGCAGTATGGTTTATCGGTGCAAGACGATATGCCGGGCTGTTTTTGGGAATATCATTGGTTACTTGCCAAAGTATCCTAGGATACTTCAGCATTTATTATAGGATACTTGGTCGTTTATCCTAGGATACTTTTTTATATGAATATTCGTATTTAACCAAATGACTTGTAGGGGCAGGGTCTGCCTGCCTGAAAACATCCATGTTATAGTCAATCAGAAATGAATTGCGAAAAATCTTTTGTCATGTTCTTGTGAGGATATGTCGAAATAGAATTTGACTATCAAAAAGCAATGTCTAAGGGAACGAAGTGAAGCATTTCGTATCCATCAGCATCCATTTTCGAGATTCTTTGCCAGTGCTCAGGATGACAAAATGAAAGTTGATTTATATTTTGACACACCCTCACTATTTTTTTCGCAAACCAATTTTGTTTTACTATAAATTCCGTTTGTCTAATTCGCAAACCATTTCTTTTTGACTATAGTATACAGTTCCACCATCTGTTTGGCTTTGTTATCCCACGAAAGTTCCAGTTGTCTGGCTTTGCAGTTGATGGAATAAGTTTTTAACAGGTTTCTGTTGTTTTCAAAACGGTTCAAGGCTTCTGCAAAATCCTTGATGGATTGTTGCGGATTAGTTAGTTCGATTTTGTGACCGACTTTTTCATTTACTGAATCACCTTGTCCACATGTATTAAAACATAATACAGGCAGATTATTTCCGATGGCTTCCAATACTACGTGAGGTGTTCCTTCTGCCACACTGGTAAAAAGGAATACATCGCTTTTTTGCATGATGCGCAGCACTTCATTGTGTGTAATCGTTCCATGCCATTTGCATTGCTTGTCTATATTCAGTTCTTTAGCTAATGTTTGGTAGGGTACGCTGTCACCTCCACCCACTATATGTAGCTTGATTCTGGGATTCGCTGTTTTAGCTATACTTTGAATAGCTAAACCTAATTGTTTTCTGAAATCCATTTTTCCCACCCATAATACATCTAATGTATCTTTTTGGGTTTTGTCTATTATGGGGTGTTCTTGCACGTAGCAACCTGTTTCGTTTAGCAGTGGAGAATCTATGTGGAAGAACTTTTTAAATGCTTGCTGTGAGTTTGAAGATGCAGAGACAACGACAGATGCTCTTTCTACAGCTTGGTGTACACGTTGGGAGTATCGTAATTGGATGCCTGTCAGGAAGTTTTTCAGTTTCATGAACAGTTGTATTTTTAGTCCGGCTCCTGCTAAATAGGCAACAGGAAACTTTTCTTTGGCATCCACCGGTCCCCATACAAAAGGAATGTTTTTTATCTTCCACAAATACCCCGGCTCACGGAAACCGATCATGTTCAGTTGGTGCAGGATGTCAATGTGTGTATGTCGGCAAATATCCCTTGCCATTTCGTAAGTTTTCCCTTGCCACTCCTTATAATATTTATAGAAACGCCAGTCCCCTTGATTCCAGCACATCTTCCTGATTTCGTCCGATACGGGATTGTAATAGAAGTGCATGTTCTTACCCTGTGGCAAGGTTTTGAGTGCTGCTTCTATCTGTTCACGAAACTCCCCTTCGGTGATGATATGCAGTTCGCAATGCTTGGCGAGGTTCACGCACCAGTTCCAAGCCATACCGGGTTCACTACCCATGTTGGGAGAACAGGCATAGGCGTTGATAAGGATGGAAAGCATATATTAAATCTTTATTTTTCTTAGCAGTGGATTCATCCACTTATTGTAAGAATATATCAATGGTACAATAATTAGAATAGACAATGGTCATAAGTATGCAGTAAACAACACTTTTTCTTATCATTTCAACTTCAGTATTCAAGAATTTTGAAAAGAAAAATATGACGGCTCTATATACGGGTTCCTGGAATGCAAAGATGACTAATGAATTTATTCCCAGATACTCTAATACCTTATTCCTCTTTATCAGGCAGGAAAAACTTAAAAAAAGTGTAATTCCAATGATTGATATAGGAATATAAAGAATGTAATTTGATATTTTGCCACTGGCTAAATCTGCTGACGGAAAAGGAAATAGAAATGTTTGCAATACAATACAAAGGGTTATTAGAACAACGTTGAGATACTTTCTGTCAAAGATAGAATGAAGTATATTTTTACAGCAAAACCCACAGCTATAATAGATAAACCCACACAAAGCAGCGTTTATTCCCCAAGGTAGCCATACGATGTTATTTTTAATAAGTATAATGCCGATGCAGTAGATGATGATAGATAAGAATATTTGAAGGAATTTATGCTGAATGTATTTAAGCGAGTAGCCAATTATTTCAATAGAGAACAAACAAGGAAGAAACCAAAGTGCTCCATTAAAATACATAAAGTTATCATAATAACTACCATAGAATAAACCGGTAAAAAGTTTGAAAGGAGATTCTTCACCTCTTATATGCGATTCTATCAAGATGTAGTAGCAAAATGTTATGAGGTAAAAGAATGTGTATGGAATCACCAAATTTTTTATTTTATGTTTGAAGAAAGTCAAGAAACTGTCATATTTGGTTTCGTTGAAAAGAAGACCGGAAATAAAGAAGAAAATAGGAATATGAAATCCCCAAATATAATTTCTTAGCTCAGATATATGAGTTATATGTCCTAAGACAACAAGGAATATGGCAAATCCTCTAAGTATATCTATCTCTGATAATCTTTTATTTTCCATTTTGTCTAAGCATTTTTAAATGAAGTATTTTATCTTCTGAAGTGGAAAAACGATCTTTTATTTTTCTTGCCGGAACACCTCCCCAAATCTCGCATGGAGGTATGTCTTGTGTGACTACAGCTCCTGCTGCTACGATTGCCCCCTTACCTATGGTCAGACCACCGACAATAGTAGCATTATGACCAATCCATACATCATCTTCAATAATAGTTGTTCCATTGTTTCCCCTGTCACTGTCCCATATTAGTTTACATGGTTCTTTATATTGATGGTCATTCTTTCCGACAAAACAGACTCTTCCAGCCATAAGAATATTATTTTTGAATATTACATCAGCAGCAACATTACAATAATTACCGAATTGCACATTGTGTCCAATTTCGATTCTCATGCCTTTTGCAAAAGATGTATGCGGCATCACTCGAACAAACCCATGATATTTCACCCGTGGATATTTGATATGAAAGAGATACCACGTACGTATGATGTTCATGATATAGCGCAGGGCAAATGTTGTTTTGTTTGCGCCTTTCGGCATATTATGATAGTCTATTTTCATAGCGAAAGAAAACTTTGTAGGTCTTTAAAAAAAGCATTGAATTGTTTGGGCATTTGGTTTTGATGCTTCTTTATGATAGGGAGCTTGTTTAATGCGTTTAAAAGAATATGGGCTAACTGTCCATAATCTCCACTTTTAAAAACATCTCCATTAGACTTATTAATTAATGAGGAAGCACCGACTTTATCCGATACGATTGTGTAGCACCCCGCAACCAGTGCTTCATTTACGACAGCACCAAAAGGTTCAAATGTGCTTGGAAGTACAAATAGATGAGCTAAATAATACCAGGCATATAGTTCCTTTCCGGATAATGCTCCTGTTAGTATAACTTTATTCTCCAGTCCTTTTTCTTTAACATGTTGTTTTAAGTGGGGAAGTAAACTGCCTTTCCCTACAATAACAAGTATAGAGCTTTTGTCATTAAGAGATTCGTATGTCTCTATCAGGCGGTCTGGAGCTTTAATTGTTTCCAATCTTCCTACGAATAAAATAATCTTTTTGGCATCCAGTTTATATAGCTTGGTGTATTCATCGGCTTTCTCTTGGGCTGAATTTATTTTATTCTCCAATACTACATCATTTTGAATAATGGGAAAATATAAGTATTCGCAATCGCTACTTTTATATTTATTCTCCAAATAATTTTTGACTTGAGGATTTACAACTAAAGCTCCGTGAATATGTCTAAATATCCATTTTCTTAATAATTCTCTTTTAAAACCATAATGTAAAGCCATTGAAGGAGAATCATCAATAGTTATGTATATTTCATAATTGAATAAGGGACGTAATAGAATAGCAAACAGTGTATTAATCCCTAATTCATGAGCTAAAACGATGTCGGGTCTGAATTCTTTTATGACTTTCCAATATATAAATGATAAAAGATGTCTGCCTATCCTTATTCCTTTTTGGTAATAACAATAATCAAATTCAGCTAATTTGTTGATTTGCTCCAAATCGAATCCTAAAGTAGCTATTTCTGCATTGCTTCCTGTTAATAAGACTTTTAAATTTGTGATTTTTGATAGGTAATTATATAAGTCTATTCGGTAAGGAGCAAGATAGGGATGAAATATCAAAAGTTTTTTCATAGTTATGATAATTGTACTTTATTCAATCTTACCCACAACTTAGGAAATAAGCATCTTACATATATAGTACAATAATGCAAAGAAGCTTTCATGATTCCATAATGTCTTTTTTCTAAATGAAATGTTTCTTTCGGCGGCATACCAGTAGGACGATGCAGTGCTTTCCAACGCAGACTAAAAGGAACATTTGGGTTACACCATTTGTCCAAGCTCTCATGTAGTTCACATTCACCCAAATAGGTTCCAACTTGATACATTTTTATTCCCGCCTTCCCTGCCCGTAGTCCATAGTCAAAGTCTCCTTTACTGTGAGTGAAATAGTAATCCAAGTTACCTAATATGTGGTAGATATACATTGGTACCAATACAATATTGCCGTTGAAGTGAGTCACTTCCACTGTCGTTCCATTTGGAATAGGAATTTTTTCATTGCCCAATCGTCCTCCATAAGTAGGTTGGCTATGGTTTAATGCTTGGGTAGCTCCTATGATTATGGCTTGGTTATCCTTTTCTTCAGAAACCATCAACAGCGTATCCAGCATGACAGGATAAACAAAGGTATCATCATTCAGCCAAAGGTAAAAGTCATAGTCTTTCGCTTTTGCTGCCGTTTCCCATGCAGTGTACATTCCTCTGTTCCAAAACAAATTGCCGTCTCCTTTTATAATGTGCACTTGTGGATATTGTGTCCGTATGGTTTCGGGTGTTCCGTCTGTACAGCCGTCATCCGTCAGGTACACATCCATTTGGTATCCAACAGGAACTTCCTGTTTGAACAGGTTTCGAAGACAACACAATGTCTTTTCTTTACGGTTGTGAACTGTGAGCAGCACCGCTATGTATTTCATGTTGTTAATAAATGATTTATTGATGATATTTATATCTGTCCCTATCCCAATCAATGTTGGTTTTCAACATTTTGGCTGGCATTCCCCCATAAATAGCGTTTGGAACATTTAATTGATTAGTTACTATACTGCTATTGGCTATAATTGAATTATTAGCGATACAACTTCCTTTCAACACCCGTACATGGGCAGTTAGCCAGACGTGATTTCCAATAGTAACAGATTCTGCCCAATTGAGTCGTTCATCAGTATTGGCTTTGATGATAGAATGGCTATCTCCGTTTCTTATTTCAATATCATTGGAAAACATACAATCATTTCCAATAGTAATAGTTTCACCCTCTGTTGAGGCTATATGTCCTCCTTCCATCGTAAAATTATTTCCAATAATTATTTTGTAATTGTCATCTTGTAGCCAAAAACTTGCATTTGAGATTATGGTACTTCCATCTCCAATTTTTAGAAGACAATTATTCCCGTATATTTTTATTTTACAATCTCTTAGCCTTGCTTTCCTTCCTATTACTATTTTATTGTTTTTGCCAGTAATAGAGAATTTCACATTCTTTAGGAAAACCCCTTAGGCAATGATGCTGCTATATTTCCAAGCATTATTTTTATGGATAAGGTTGTAGATGAATGCAATCAAATCCATAAGAAATGGATGTCGTTTCATTAATTGTTTGAGCATAGATTTAATCCCTCCTGAAAATATCTCGTGTATAAACTTTCTTTTTTACATCATCCAAGCAAATATCATAGCGGTTGGCAATGATGGCGTGGCTTTGTTGCTTGAAGCTGTCCAAGTTATTCACCACTTTGCTGCCAAAGAATGTGCTACCATCCGTCAAGGTCGGTTCATAGATAATTATCTCAGCACCTTTGGCTTTGATGCGCTTCATTACGCCTTGAATAGATGATTGGCGGAAGTTATCACTGTTCGACTTCATGGTCAAGCGATAGACTCCAATCACGCATTTCTTTTCTTCTGTCGGATTGAAGTCGCCACGATTGTAATAATCATAGTACCCGGCTTTATGGAGAACTCTGTCGGCAATGAAATCCTTGCGTGTCCGGTTGCTTTCCACAATAGCTTGTATCAGGTTTTCCGGCACATCCGCATAGTTGGCAAGTAGTTGTTTGGTATCTTTCGGCAAACAATACCCGCCATAACCAAAACTAGGATTGTTGTAATGTGTGCCAATACGTGGGTCAAGACATACGCCGTCAATAATGGCTTGTGTATTCAAGCCCTTCATTTCGGCGTAGGTATCCAATTCATTGAAGTAGGAGACACGCAACGCTAAGTAGGTATTGGCAAAGAGTTTCACCGCTTCGGCTTCAGTTAATCCCATGAAAAGCGTGTCGATGTTCTCTTTGATGGCTCCTTCTTGCAAAAGGGCAGCAAATATCTTTGCTGCTTCATCCAACCTTGCATCTCCTTCAGGACGACCTACAATGATACGGCTTGGATAGAGGTTGTCATACAGTGCTTTGCTTTCACGGAGAAATTCAGGCGAGAAAATAATATTGTCGCTATTCATTTTCTTGCGGATATTTTCGGTATATCCTACGGGGATTGTACTCTTTATCACCATAATGGCATTCGGGTTCACTCGTTTCACCAATTCGATAACTTCTTCCACATGGCTGGTGTCGAAATAATTTTTTACCGGGTCATAATTGGTGGGAGTAGCTATAACTATAAAGTCCGCTTCTTGATAAGCTGTTGTACCATCCAAGGTAGCAGTCAGGTTCAACGGCTTTTCGGCAAGATACTTTTCAATATATTCATCCTGAATGGGCGATTTACGTTGGTTGATCAGATCCACCTTTTCAGGTATCACGTCCACGGCGGTCACCTGATGATGCTGGCTTAGCAAGGTAGCGATGCTAAGTCCTACATAGCCGGTTCCGGCTACGGCTATTTTTAGGTCTTTGAAGTTTGTCATAGCTTATTCGTTAATACGTTCGTAATAACCTTGTTATTTGGTAACTGGGAAATTCTATTTTTAAACTATCGTCTAATTTTTTATGATGAATTTCTTATATAGCTCTATATGTTTTTGGCAAACAATGCCTTCTGTATATTCAGACAAGATGATTTGATATGCTTCTTCTGCTTTATTTGCAACTTCTTGGGGATGAGAATAAACATATTCCAAAGCTTGACAAATACATTCCGGTTTTGATACATCACATAAATATCCGGCTTCACCGTGATGAAGGACATAGGGGACTGCGCCTGAATGAAGACCTCCTATTACGGGAACTTTTCTAACAATACTTTCCAATAAAGTATTGCCAAAAGTTTCTTCTAAGGAAGGCGTGACAAATATGGAACATCTGTCTATATATTCCACCAATTTATCATGTGGTATTCCTCCTATTAATTCAACCTGTTGCAGCAAGCCCTCATGCTTCCAGTTTTCAATAATTGTATCACCATCTACAAAGGGGGGGCCTACTAACTGCAATGTTGCTTCTGGATGTCTAAGCCGGAATGTCTTAAAAGCATATAACAGTGCCTTTACATTCTTTCTTTTGTCGTTGCTTGATGATATGCATAGAATCTTAAAAGCCTTAGGTGACAGATGATTATCGTATTTGATGAAAGAATCTTTGATAGAATTGGGAATAATGGGCACATCTATATGATATTTCTTTTTAATGATAGCAGCCGTATAAGGAGAATTTGCTATGAAATGGATTTTTTTCTTATGCCGGAATACCATCCAATTCATTAAAACCCTAAAGCTCCAAGTGACTTTGTTCTTGACTGATTCAATCCACCAAATGTAAGAGGCTATATCGCGTACTGTACAAAATACAGGAATTTGTTTTTCATAAAATAAAGCTGCGTATGCATTTTGATAAGTCCAGTGGGCGTGCAATACGTCTAAATCATTTAAATGTCCTTGCATTAGTTTACGCAATGCATGTGCATCAGTAAAAGTTCCCCATAAATATTTAATTGGATATCTATTATAAACTTCTGTTGCATAAATCTCGATTTGATCCGTTATTATTGTAAAACTTCTTTGAGCTAAGGTGAAAATGCGTACAAAATGTCCTGCCTGTAAGAAGGAATGGATTAATGTGTTGACAGCTGGTGCTCCATAGGAAACACAATAATTGCCAAACTCAGCCTTATCTGTTTGCAAAGGGAAGCAAGAAAGTAATGCTTCTTTGTCTATATTAAAAATTATTCCTATCCGCATAATCAAGTTTTTTATTCAAGAAACGGTATGTCTTTATTTCGTTGCCTGTAATAAATATATTTTTAATCCAGCGTCTAAATTTTACATTGGTCATGTCCCGAAATGAAATGGATATTCCCATTGCTATCATCATCCAAAGGGATATATTCATAATATCAAAACGATTGAAGTCTTCAACCCATCCGTATGCCCATCGAAAGGCAATGAAACATCCTAAAAATTTCATATATATATTCTTTGATTTATATACAGCTAAATATGAACTTCGAAGGTAGATCAAACTATATAAGACAACCCCAATTAGTCCTAACCAAGTAAAAACATTGGGATGGCACACTTCATTCGAATGCCGTTCATATTTTCCTGTTTTTAATTCATCAGCAGTATATTTCCCGAAAGCCATACTATCGTTGCCTCGGGCTGGTGTACGTCCCCATATTACATAATGATGCTTGACTGCGGACGTAATGACTTCTTTATAAATGAATGTACGTGTATCTGCTGATAAATCTTCTTCCACAATTTTTCCACCCACTACTTTACTTTCGGTATATTTCCCTTTATGGGATGCTAAATCTTCAAATATGTTGAATTTACCTGAAATGCCCAAGAATAGTAAAATGATGGGAATAAGGTAGCAACTCCAAAGAATAATATGAAATATTTTTATAGAGAAAAATCTTTTGTAATAAACACCTAATGCCACAAATAATACCATTAAAGCTTTTAGCACCTGACTTCTGGCTCCTAAATTTATTACTACCATTACAACAAGTAGTCCGGTAATGACAATTTTCCATTTTGAAGGGAGCAAAGGGATAAAACAGCCTACGAGGAATAAGGGACCTAAATAGAAATGGTAAGCTTGGGTTCCCAAGAAAGGAAGAAGACATACAAAGATAATCAATGCAAATTTAAACCAATAATACAGAGTAATATTTAGAATAACAGGAATTGAAAATATGAATATGAATAATGGTAATGATAACGTTAACATTCCTGTAATCAATTGTTTCCATTCCCAATAATTATCTGCTATAATTCCTCCTCTGATACAGTTAAATAGTGTCCATATCATGAAAATGTTAATGATATAAAGATCGTAACGTTGTATGGTTCTTTGAATACTATGAGGTGCTTGTTGTATAAACCGTAAAATAATATAGAGAATGAAAAAATTCAGTCCCCACACAATGAATGTAGAGGATACGGGAATCTTTAACCATTGCTGCACGGAGAAAACAGTTAAGATTATGAGAGAAATAGGTAAAATATTAAGTAAGATACTTTTCATGATAGTGCAAAATCTTATTTACCAGTAGCATCCATTCTCAATGTTACTGTTGTTTTGTGGAGTCTCTGTTTCGGATGGTCTAATCCAATGTTCATTGAATAACAAAGAATAATCATGATCTGTACCTATATACCCTTGACTTTCCCAACGTTTTCCTTTTATACCAAAGTATAATTGTAATGTGCCTCCTATGTGCACTGCTTTTTTTCCTAATCTTTTTACATGCGCAGCCAAAGGGAAACCGTAAGCACCACATCCAATGAGACAAATGTCAAAGTCACATTTGTTGATTTCACCTTTCATATAGTTTAACGCATCGAACCAATCTTTAAATCCATCATTTGATCCTCCGATGCTTTGTACTGCTTTAATTACTTTAAGAGAAGCAAAATCTGGCAATAAATCATGATTTTCAAACAATGCCTTTTTGTTAGAATATTGTTTGCAAATACTTTGAGCGAAAGGATGAACGACTAAAATTTTTTTTCCTTTTAATGCTCTGGTCCAAGGATTATGAGCAAAGAAAGGATTCGATTTTTCTCTATTGACCTTTATGATTTGTTGTGAAAAATATTTGTTCAAATATAGTTCCGTTTTTTGCCAACTACAAAGAATGTCCATCTGTTGGGTATCTGCTATCATCAACTTGCAAAATCGTGTAATTGCTTCATGCGTTGGTGGAAAAAATCCGGCATTAGTATTCATGTACTTGATAATTCTTTCGTTCCACCACCATTCAGGTTGTTCTCCCTTAATATATTTTACTATTGAATGATGCGAATCAATAATTCCTAAATAGTTAACAATTGTAGCCAACTCGAAAGCTCCAAATCGTGCAATCATGCAAGGTTTGTCATTTATTAAGAGATTATAGATAATTTCTGATATTTTGTCTATATTTTCTTCCCGTTGAAGTGGAGGCAGTTGGTAGCTACCAAAAACTTTTGTATATAGCTTGCGGGTAGTTTTTAAAAATAAAATAGAAGCTTGATTCATGAAAGTTTTTATAATTGATTTAAATCAAGACATTGAAATAAATTGATTTGTTTAAATCTATCGCAGCCCCCATCGCTACATCCATGTTATAATATTCCCATTCAGCAAAGCGCCCCAATAGAAACATGCCTTTAGGAGCTAATACAGCCTTCAAGCTTTTTATAATTTCACGGGTTGCCGTGTGTTGTATGGGGTAAGTATAGGGCGCAAAGTTATGAGCAAGGTAGTGGGGGGTGAAAGGCATCAAAGATAGGTTCTTCAGAATTTCATCATGAGAGATACTGTCAGTAAACTCTATGGTAGCCGTCATTTTTCCCGCTGCATTATTCGAGGGAGAGAAATTTCCAGTACAAATAATGCGGTGTGCCATATACTCGCGCGATGGAAGGTAAATCCATGAATAAGGATTGGGAGCAATTTCGCACAGCACTGTGGTTGTTCCGTGGGCTTCAAGATTTGATAGTTCGTTGTAGAATCCTGAGATATCAATACCTGTCATCAGTTTTGGTAATTCTTTGACATTTCCACAAAAAATAACATTATCATAATATTCGTTCATCACAAACCATCCGTTGTTTGTATAGGCAATTTGATGGATAGGGGTATTATAAACAATGTTTAATTCTTGTGCAAAACGATCGGCTATAAACTGTGAACCGCCTTTAATGGGATAGTAAAACGAACTGTGTACGAATGATTTTTCTTTTAGATGAATGAAATTGTTGAAAATGATTTCATTTAACGTCGGCATCGGAAGTTTTCCTTCCAGCCATGAAAGAGGAACATGTTTCAGGTCTTTCCGCCAGATTTTTTCATTGTATGGTTGGAAATAGAGTTTGTAAAGAGTTTCCCCAAATTGGTTGCGTAAGAAATCCTCAAAATTCTTAGATTCCTTTTTGCCTGCTTTTGCCATATTGATAAGATCCTCAATAAAAGCTTTCATGGTTTTTTCATCAAATAAGTAGGCATGGTTTTCAATGGGATAAGGAATCAGTTTTTTGTCAGGCATTGAAATAATGGAATTCCTGTCTGCCTTGACAAATTCCTTCTCTTGGTTGAAAAAAGTCCAAAACCAGTTGAATACATCTTGGCGTTTGGTGTTGAATACATGTCCGCCTGTACGATGGAACAGATTGCCTTGAATACAGTCACATTTGATTAATCCGCCCGGACGGGAATCAGATTCGTAAACGGTGACTTTATACTTTTTGTGTAACAGTTGGGCGATAGAAAGTCCGGAAATACCCGCTCCAATAATGGCTATTTTTTTCATGATTTCTGTAATGATTGTTAAGTGGAATGAGTGTTATTGCTTGAATAAGGCTTGTAATTTGTGTGTGTCAAATGAACCGTCATTTTCGCATAATATCCATTTCGGATCGTTTTGTGGATAACCGTGCCAGAAATTACGAGGACATACTTTTATGCCTGTATTCATCAAGGCAGGTTTGTATGAGAAGGAGCTTTTGCTGGTGATGAGCAAGTCGGCATAGATGAGGTGTGCGAATGAACGGTATTCATCCATGGATGAGCAAAAATGAACCTCACCATATTTAGAAAATTCAGCAAATTCTTCCGGTTTTCCTGTCGAGAAAATATAGATTGCAATAGGTTTACCGGGATTGATATTCTCCAGCACTTGTTTCAACACTTTTTCATAGTAATCGTTGGCAAGCCAACGGCGTTCATGTTGTTCTGGGGATTCCTTTATGACTTGTCCGTCAATGACTACGACGCGACGGACATGTATGGCGATATTAAATTTATTCTTGTCATATTCGATATGGTCGTCTTTACGTGCCGGACTGGAATCAAAACGTTGGCGAAGTTCTTTTCCTACTTCATACATATCCCGGTAGAAATGGTCTTGCGGGGGCAAAAATGCAACTTTTTCCCCGACATAAGTCGACATGATTTTCTTTACTAAAGCTATTTCCGTTGGATTGTTCTCGGAAAAAAACGGAAGTCTCCTGATTTTGTATTTCTGTTTTCGAAGTGTTTCTATCGGTGTCGAACCATTTCCAAAATCTAAAAAATATTCCCACTTCTGGTTGGAGAAGTGCATGTGCATGTGTTTCATGCCTAACAAGGAAGCCCAATGATAACCGTCAATCCAATTAGCCATTTGATGACCTATGCCTGCAAAGCGGTTAGGGCGTGCACCATAATACATTTCTTTGGTAGGGGTAAAATTTTCATTTGCCTTGCCTTCATGGAATATATAATGCCAATAGGATTTAAAGATGTAATGATAGAATGGCGTTTTAATAGTTAATTTAACTATGTATCTCCAGATTCGTTCTTTTACTTTGAATGTGAATAATTCGTATGTCATGTTATTGATGTATTTTTTTCCGTTTGAACATTAAATCCCAGTAACTCCCCATCAGACCTGTTTTCCAAATAGTCCACTTTATCCTGAATCTATATTGTAAAGAGCGGTATCCTTGACTGTCTATGTATTCTCCTCTTTTAGAAAAATCTATATTATAATTTGTTTGTTTTATAAAACGTATAGCATTGTCAAGCCATTTTCCTTGGTGTAAACAACCTCTCATATCGTAAATGATGGGAGCATCCTTGTCATTTGCCAAACATTCTATATGAAGATTCATTTTCTCGGCTCTTTCAGAACCGTACCATTCGCTCATCCAAGGATTTTCATGAGGCAGTGCCATTTCATGAAGCATTTCTTTCTTCCAAAATGCAATTTGATATCCGAACATAATTTTATGGCTCGGTGGAAGTCCTATAATTAGAAGTGGATTTTTTGAGGGTGCAAAGTTTTTAAATGGTTGTTTTCGTAAGCAGAGCGAATCCAGATTTTCTTTTATAAAGAAATCATAAAGTTTGATGAGTAAATCATGGTTGACCTTCCCCATGAAAATATAGTCTATCATAATCAATAGGACATTTTCGTTCGGAATCTTGTCAAGACCTGCCCGAAAAGTTTGCCCGAAACATTTCATCTTTCCGACTTTGGTGCAGATGATATTCAAGTCAGGATGCGTGTATTCTTTTTCTTGTGTCTGCAAGTATATCGGACCTTTATATTCCGGCCAATATTTGTGAAACAAGTCAAAGAACAAATCCCAAATATCTGAGTAATTGTCAGATGAACTGACAAAGACCGCAAAATCTTTCATCGTTTGATTTTTAGTTTATAGAGTAATGTCTGACTTAATGACTTGATTATATGCCTTTCTTCTTTATTGAACGCAAAAGTTAACATGCAAACAAAGTAGATGGCAAGAGAAAATACAGTAGACAGTATAAGTCTTACAAATCCTTCTTCAAGGAACAAATAGGTAGTAAATCCTATTGCTAAAGACAAGATGCTACATCCAATGCAAGGAAATAACACATTACGATTATAGTAAGAAATATCCAATCCACAATACTTTTTACACTGGTAAAGTGTAAAACCATTGATAACAAACCCGAAATTTATGAGTACAATAACGTATAACCAATAAGGCTGGGCACCGTAAGCAAATAACGGGATATATATAAACAAAGGGAGAAAACGTGCCAAACTTCCAAATATGTTTTGCTCCTTTATTTTCCCTGTTGCATTGATAGTTGTTCCCAAAGTAACTGTAAGTTGCTCCATCATTGCTATAATCATTTGAAAACGAGAGAAACAAACAGCCCAGTCAGGAACATCGTTCAACCAGATTTTTAAGATGTATGGAGTTTCTATAAGAAAAGGAATGGCCAAGACGGCAAACAACAAGTAAGACAATTTACTGCCTGTCAAGGAAAATTTAAGCATAGCTGACCTATTTCCGCTTCCTTCTTTTTTCACTATCACCGGATTTAGAGCTTTAAGCATGTTATTAGAAAAAGCCAACATCTGCCCTCGTAATTGTGCTCCGACATTTTGGGCGGCATTAATTGTTGTGCCAAAGTAATGGTTAATAACAATGCTTCCTCCACAATTACCTAGCAGAGTCCCCATACTACCTATAAAGTTCCACCCCGCAAAACCGGTAATATTTTTCATAACTTCTTTATTTACATATCTTTTCAAGCTCAATTTGCATTCATCATAGTGCCTCCTACAATATATCTGTTTGATGACCAACATTAAAATCGTTATCCCAGCCATGAAAGCACCATATAAAATAAGTTTATCTGTTTGTGCCTGAACAGTTACCAATGCCGCGACTAATTTAAGTACAGACTCCAATACCCCAATCACGGAATAGTAGAGCATATTTTCGTGTGCATTGATAGCAGCATCATAAGGGACTGTTATGATTGTGAACAATGTACTTAAAACGGTAAAATGGTATATCCACTTTGCTGCTTCCATGCGTTCTGGTTCAATATTTAATATGCCGCCGAAGAATGCGAACATAGCACATTCTAATACAGCGGCTACAATAACAGCCAAAACCCAATGTAATAATATACTGTTGTTGAATATTGCTTTTTGTTTCTCTTTATTGCCCTCTCCTTCACTGTAACTCATGAAACGTTGGGTTGCATTTGCCATGGCTCCATTTAAAAAACCGAGCATGGTTATTGCTCCCCCTACGACTCCATAAATACCAAAATCAGCTGTCCCTAAAGCATTTAAAATGATGCGAGTAGTATATAAAGAAATAAATACAGTGATTCCCATTTTAATATAAAGGAATCCTGTATTCTTAATGATATTACTCGAGGTACTCATAAATGACGTTTTTGAAGCTTACTCAAAGTCTTATCATACATTTCTTTGAGAAAAACGGGAGCTAACCGTTCTTCAATCGGTAATATAAGTTTCTCATGTTCAATCTGTTCTTCCAGTGTAAGACGGTATTTAATGACTTTAGCCGGATTACCTCCTATAATTGTATAAGGCGGATATTCGTGAGCCTTTACACATACCGATCCAGCCGCAACCAAGCATCCTCTTCCTATATGTACGCCAGGGCATAAAGTTACATTAGCTCCTATCCAAACATAATCTTCAACTATTACATCGTCCTTTATTTGCGTTGTGTGCCACTCTGGTGAGCCAGGATATGTGCCTATTTGAAAGTAGTTATGATTTTGGCAAATAACAGTTAAATTCGGTGCAGCACGAGAGTATTTTTTGATTATGAATCTTCCGTATGTATTTATGGTTCTTGAATTTTCGCCAATGTTGACATGCTCATGTAAAAAAGAATTGGCTTTGTTGCCAAAAGCAGGTTGCAATACAGTGGCTGTTGGATGTATATAACCATATCGATCTCTTCTGGAAGAGAAATATCCAAGTTTAAATCCTCTCCAAGCATCTCTTAAAACCTGACGAAATACTGAAATTTTCATTTAGGAAGCACTATTTAATCGAATAAAACATATATTTAAACTAATAAGCATAACTTTGTCTTCGTAGTATATCAGCTAACTCTCTCTGAATTTCTTCATATTTTAACTTATCTATTTCTGACTTATATTTTGTCTTGCTTAGCTTCTCTAAAGCTTCTCTTAATTCTTTCTCTTTTTTTAGCAGATAACCAATCTCATTATTTTCCATAACTCCATTTTTATTTTAGTTACAAAATCGAATACTTCTAAAATTTGAAAAATACAGAATGTTCTAATATTCTTCATTTGTAAGCACTCAATTTAGGGCATCCCCTTTTGAAAGGGCACTTTTCGTAAGCACTCAATTTAGGGCATCCCCCTTTGAAAGGGCACTTTTGAGTGCCCTAAACCGAGTTTTGTTAATTAATTAGCTTTGAATTTAACATGGGCAGGTAGCCAACGTGATTTTGTCAGGCATCCTATTCACATAGTCCCTGCACCCGTTAAAGGTATTTTTGAAAAACGTTCCGATGAAATTTCATGCGGGATTGCCGTGAAGCTTTACCGCACTTATAACACTGTGATACTTAACCGTTATTTTGGCTCTGGTATCACTGCCATAATAAGAGTTCTTCGTCAGATAGTCCGCTATCCTTCCTCATAGTAAAGACGCAAGATTTTGCGTTTCTACAAAAACTCATCCCAAATCATCGCACGATAAATTCAAAACAGCTTCTTAGAAACAATTTCTTATATGAATATCCTCATTTTGCCAAATTGCCTGTAGGGGCGTATCACATACGCCCGAAAGCGTTCACGTAGATAAGTTGGCGCATCTGGGCGTATGCGATACGCCCCTACATTGGCTGTTTGCGGATATTCATAATTTCTTATCCCAACCACTCCCTTAAATCTATCTCTGCCAAGTCTGCCCCAATCACCGTGATGCGGTTGTCGTACTTCCTTGCCGGATGCCCTTGTACTGTAATGGGGGTGTACCGGTTTGCCGGTTGCTGGAGGGTGGCGCAGATGTCTTTGCAAGCCGCTTCCATGTCGCGGGCGATGACGAGGATGTCCGCAAGGCGGTTGGCACGCAGCATATCGTTGAAGAAGGCGTCGCCTCCACGAAGGGAATGCCCCAAGACGAGGATGCGTTTGGCATGGGTGAGGGCTTCCGCCGTGCGGTACCATGTCGTGACATACTTGCCCGTGATGACGGGTTTCAGCTTCAGTGGCGGCATGAACGACGGGATGGGGAGGGCGATGCGGTCGCCTTCCAGGCTCAATTCGCCAGCCAGGCGGTCTTGGAAGAAGCGGGCAAGGTCGAGGGCGTGCAGGTCTTCCACCTGCAGGTCGTTCTTGTTCTCGATGTCCACATAGCCGGTCAGGTTGCCGTTGAAGTATATGGCCGTGGGCGAAGCGGATGCTGCCAACGTAGTATAATTAAAGGTGATGACCTGTATCTGTGCTTTGCCACACAATTGCCCGTATACCGGGAATGCGGGCCCGTTCTCGTTTTGGGCTGCCAGCGTCTGTTCTTCGTGGACGAGGTATGCCCACAGCGTCCAGGCGATGTACAGGTACGTCTTGATTTCGCTCTGCTTGTTGGCAAAGAAGCCGTAGAAATGTTGCGCCAGGAGTTGCCCGATGTCGAGCAGGTTGGTGTACACATGGCGCAGGATGGGATTCTCCGTGTCGTGCAGGCTGGTTTGCAGGATGTACTTGATGATGCCTTCGAATGTCTTGGTATAGCTGACGTGCGAGAAGTCGATGATGGTTTCTTCGGTCGGGTCGATGCCCGTCACTTCGCGGATCAGTCCTTCCGTCTCCTCGTCGATGGCAGCACCGGCTTTCACTTCGGTAATCTTATGGAAAAGACGGACGATAAGCTGCCCCATCTTACGTTGCCCTTCATCGAGACGGTCGTTTTGCTCCAGTTCCCGGCTGATGTTGCCGCAAATGGTCTCGCGTTCCCGGTCGAGGTCGTGGGCAAGTCGTTCGATGGCGTTGTCTACGAATTTGGCATAACTGAAACGCAAGCCTTTGAGCCGTTTGTGCAGTGCCGCGTCCACCGCCTTTCCTTCTTCCGTCTCCAGCCACTCGGTTATCTTGGGCACCAGGCTGCATGGCGCGGAAAAGCCGATGGCTGCATCCACTCCGGCACCAAGCACGACTACGGTACGGGCGGAAGCCGTCTCATGAAGGGGGACGGGCGTGCCGAAGTAGTTGTTCTGTATGGCTTGGGTGGCTGAGGGATTTATCTGGGCGTTTCCGCCATACATGTCGATTTCGTTCATATCAGGAAAGCGTTTGGATGAACATAAGTGAGTGAGCCGTTTCACATAAGTAACTCGGGCGTTTCACATAAGTGAGTCAGCCTTTTCACTTATGTTCGTTTGCGGGGCCTCTTCGCCAGTGCATTGTTGATGGCTGCCCGCAGGTTGTCGATGGTGTTGCCTTTGGTGAGCCGGGGACATAAGGCAAGGAGTTTTTTGATGAATGCAGCCTTGACCACCAGCTCTGCCGTGACTTTGTCCTCTTGCTCCAGCAGGAGCATCGCCACATCCGCCAGCGCGCTTGCCGACTCGCATTGCGCGAGCTGGGCGACGTAGCGGGGCAGGTTTCCAGCCTGGCTGACATGGACTGCCAGCGCTTGCGCTTCGGGCGGAAGACCGGATAGGTTGAGGGATTCCTCGCGCAGCTTCTCGGCGGCGAACTGGTCGCCGTAGTAATTCTGGATAGCTGTGGCAGCCGTAGGGTTTATCTGCTGGCTGCCTCCATAGATATTGAATACAATCTGTTTGCTGTCTTCCATAGGGCTTTTGCTTGTTTGGTTCAACGAATCCTCAACGGAATTCAACAGGTTCTAAATGGATTATAAACGCCTTTCAACGGATTTGCAAACCGCGCTTCCGGCGCCTTATCTTTGTTGTGTCGAAAGGATGAAGCGCGCAGACATCACGAAAGACAAGTAACCCGAAGTTTTACCATTAAAAAAAGAAAGGAACGTATTATGTTAGATTACAGTGTTTACCTGCAGACCAATCACCTGACCCCCGAAGCCGGCGAAAGAGCCTATGCCCGGCTGCAAATCCGCGAGAATTGGGACGGCGACAAGTTTATCAACCACCTGGCAGCGCACAATGCCGTCTTTACGCGGGGTACATTCAAGGGGGTGGTGAGCGACCTGTGCAACTGTATTGTAGAGCAGGTGCTGAACGGTAACAAGATTGCCTTGGGCGAACTGGGCACCTTCCACGCTTCCATCAGTTGCGAGAGTGCCGATAGTATGGAGAAGTTTACCGCCGCCAATATCAAGGCAGTAAACCTGGTCTTTACACCCGGACCCGACTTTGAGAACATGATCGGCAAAGCCACGTTCAACCTTGTGGCGAGCCGTAAGGCACAAAAAGCCACCGTTAAGGCGGAGAAAGCCGGAGAGGCAACCGTAGACTTGGAAGCAGCCAAGCGTAGCGGAACGGGCAACGATGCCTCGGAAGGCACCGGTGGTTTAGACTAATCCACCTATCCGCTGAGAACTGCCGGCATTCTCGGCGGATTCACTTCAAAGCTTATGCAATTTATATTGTTCATTTATTTAAAGACTACACGTATGAAAACAAGTTGGAAAAAAGTGTTGCTTTACATCGTAAAGCTGGTTGAACTGCTGATAACCGGTGTTGCCGGTGGTATGGCAGCGAATTTGTAGTTTCAATTGACAACCCAATGTCACGCTGGATTGCAAATCCGGTGTGACAAGTGCGCAAAAACTTAAGAACTCAAAAACTTAAGAACTCAAAAATTTATGAGACCCATTACCCTGATTATCGTACACTGTTCCGCCAACAAGGCGGGCAGTGCCCTCCGGATGGCAGACATTGACCGTTACCACCGCTCTCTGGGCTGGATAGGTTGTGGATATCACTACGTCATTCCTACGGACGGGACGGTTGAACCCGGCAGGCCGGAAGAAATGGTGGGGGCGCATTGCAAACGCCACAACCGGTACTCGATAGGCATCTGTTATATCGGCGGCTTGTCTGCGGACGGAAAGCCGACAGACACGAGAACGGAAGCGCAACGAACTGCCTTGCGCAGCCTGCTGGAACAGCTTCACCGGAGATACCCCAACGCCCTGATCGTCGGACACAGGGAGCTGGACCCGCAAAAGGCCTGTCCGTGCTTCGATGCCGTGAGGGAGTATCGTGACCTGAATCCTTGATATCTTTATTTTATTCCGGGGAATGCGTTGCCGGGATGTCCCGTAACATCCGCAACGTGTTTTCCGGAATTTGTTTGCTAAAAACTTTTTCTTCCCAAATGGTCAGACGGTGCAGGTCACTGCCCACAAAATCATACAGACCGTTTTTCAGCAGCCAACCGGCTTTTTTCCCTGCATCCGCCGTATACATCTTGGCTAAAGAAGGCAGGTTCAACTGAAACTTTACGCCCATAGCCTTCAGCCGGTGGTATTCGGCTTCCTCCATGTATACATAACGTTCGGGATGTGCCAGTATGGGGTAATAGCCTTTGGTCTTAATCCGCATCAGGATGTTTTGCAAGCCCATCGGCGGATTGAAGTAGCTGGTCTCTACCAAAAGGTGGTCGCCGTTATCGCCCATGGGCAACAGGTCATTCTTTGCCAGGCGTTCCTCGAACAGGTTGTCCAGCATGTTCTCGGCGGCAAGGTGTAAGGTGATATTTCCCGGGTACGCAGCCTGCAGTTCGGCGAAGCGTTCGCGCAAACGGGCGGTCGTATTGGGGATATCTTCCATGATGTGCGGTGTAAGCCACACGTCTTTCACGCCTAACTGTTCGTATGCGGCAAGGATTTGCAGGGCTTCTTCCAGTGTTCCCACCCCATCGTCTACACCGGGCAGGATGTGGCTATGCCAATCAACGAAGCCACGGAAGAACCCGCTTTCTGCCAATGTCTGCTTCTTTCGGAACAGCCACATAGTAGTTACTTTTTCCCGTACCCATAATGGTATCCGTACTTATACCCGTATCGGTAGCCATAACGGTTGCCGCCTCCTTCGGTACCGTTCAGGATGACTGCCATGTTCTTGAAACGTTTCTCTTGGTAAGCGCGTTGCAGTTCGGGCAGCATGTCGCGCTCCAGCAAGCCGGCACGGACGATGAAGAGGGTACGGTCGGCAAGTTTCTCGATGATTTGCGTGTCCGCTACAATCTCGATGGGCGGACAGTCGATGAAGATGCAGTCGTATTCGTCCCGCATCCGTTCTATCAACGTGCTCAGGCGCGGTTCGGCAAGCAGTTCGGTAGGATTGGGCGGGATGGTGCCCACGGGCAGGATGTGCAGTCCGGGATAGCCGGGCATCTCTTGTATCAGCGTCTGCGGATTCTCTTCCCGTTTGCCTAAATAGTCGCTCAGCCCCTTGGCGTGTGAACGCAGGTAGTGCGAAAGGGAGCCACGGCGCAAGTCGCCGTCTATTACCAGTACCTTTTTGCCTTTCAGGGAAAAGCTGGCGGCAGTATTGATGGCAAGGAACGTTTTTCCGCTGCCGGGATTGAACGAGGTGAAAAGGATGACATCGGCTTTTCCCGTATGACCTGCATCGAGCATGAACTCCAGATTGGTACGCAACACGCGGAACGCTTCGTTGATGATGTCGCGGCTGCCCTGTTGGATAAGAACGGTTTTTGCCGTTTCCTCTTTGTCTCCTTTCTTCTTACCGCCAGCCAAGGGAATTTCTCCGGCAAAAGGCAAGGACAGCGATTCCAGGTCTTTCCGTCCGCGCACTTTGGTATTCAGCTGCTCGCGGGCGAAGATGACCCCTATGGGGATGAAAAGCCCCAAGGCAAAGGCTATCAGGAGGAATTTCTTTTTATTGGGGGCGGTAGGTACCATGCTGCCAGTGGGCGGCATGATGACGCGGGTGTTGTATGCGGTGAAAGCCTGTGACAGTTCGTTTTCCTCACGTTTCTGCAAGAGGAACAGGTAGAGAGCCTCTTTCACTTTCTGCTGGCGTTCTACAGAGAGCAGGTATTTGCCCTGAGAGGGATTGGCAGCTATCCTTGCCGTGGTCTGCCGCTCGCTTTGCTGCAAGGCACGCAGTTGGGTATTCAGTGTAGTAATGTGGTTGTCGATGGAGGAAATGATGGCACGCCGCATGTTCTGCAACGACTGGTCGAGGTCTACTACCAACGGGTTGCTTTCGCTACTGTTCGCCACGAGGTTGTTGCGTTGCAGTTGCAGGGCGTTGTAGTCTGCTATCTGTTTCTCGATGCCGGAACTTTCAATGCCGGAATTGGCAGGGAGCAGCTGGTTGCGGCTGTTGCCTCCGGTAAGGTAGTTGCGCACGTAGCGGGTCATGGCAAGCTGGGTGTTCAGGGCGAGGATTTGCGAACTGGTTTCGCTGCTTTGCGTCATGTACATGCTGGCAGCTGCCTGCACGTCGGGCAGCAGGTTCTCGCTCTTGTAAGAAGAGATGTTCTCGTCTACGTTCCCCAATTCCTGCTCGATGACTCCCAAACGCTCGTTAATGAACATGGAGGTGCTGACGGCTATCTGGTTCTTGTCTTTCACCCAGTTTTCGTTGTAGACGGCTATCAGGGTATTGAGCACGTCTTCGGCGCGCTGGATGCACACGTCTTCCAACGAAAGGTTGATGACGGTGGACTTCTCGTCGTTCAACGCCACGTTCAGCTTGTCTGAATAGGCTGCAGCGGTGCTTTGCAAACCGGAACGGGATACATAGACCGCCTCCTTCCATGTTTCCGCACCCGCCATAGGTTTGACCAGCAGCCTGCCCACGGGGGTGGATACGGTATCGTTGAACAAGGCTTTGACGGTTTGTCCGGATTCATCTTCACCGCGTACAAAGTCGGTCAGTTCCACGCCTTTGTTGCCGGAAACGGGAAGGATGGTGAGCGAAGCTCCCTCGTTGTCCAGCAGGTCGAAGAACTCCACTTCGTAGGGGCAGGCTTGCCCGTACAACACCTGTTTGTAGAAAGTGCCGTCGGTGGAATAGTTGATGTTCAGGTGCAGGCGTTTCACCACGTCGTACATCACGGCAGGCGATTGCAACGACTGCATTTCATTGTTTACATTGGTATTGGTCTGGAACAAATCCAAATCGCCTAATACACCCGCGGAATTGGACAGGGAGTTTCCTTTGCTGTCTTCTTTGATAAGCAGGGACGCCGAGCGGGTATAGACCGGTGGGGTAGTGAGCAAATGCAATGCGGTAAATCCTAACAGGACTACTAAAGAGATGACAAACCAATACCATTTGGCAAGGCAGAGGTACATCAGGTCTTTGAAGTTGATGCCGCTGCTGCTTGATTTTTCTAATTCGTCCAAAAATAATTCGGTTTCTTTATCGCTGAGGGTTGACATGGATATTGAGTTTTTGAGTTTTTGAGTTTTTGAGTTTTTGAGTTTTTAAGTTTTTAAGTTTTTGAGTTTTTAA
>UMFO01018726.1_pt1 | contig 32698 bp, 29 predicted proteins | sample 1965051 | NCBI WGS metagenome assembly UMFO01 (sample SAMEA4836050, study PRJEB28245) | human gut metagenome | biome: gut microbiome; material: fecal sample | place: Denmark | collected 2008
CTTGTATTTACAGTGTTCCTAATAGGAAGTAATCATATGAGACTGGGGTTTCAAAAGCACATTTGGGTGCTCATAAATCCATGACATATATTTCTGAAATGGATGTAGATAATTTGGGCAATTTAATAGGACTTTTTTTGGTTCTTGTAAATGAAATGCTGAATAATAGCAATATACAATGATTTGATGAAAAGGATTGATACAATTATGTTGGAAAATATTGAGTATAGTGATTATAAAAAACGAGAGGACATACATGGAACTGTTCTGTATCCGGCAGTTATGATAGCACCCATCCAAAATGAAGTTTTGACTGAGTTAATACAAAAAAATAAAATAACATCTGTATTTGATCCTTTTCATGGTTCTGGAACTGCGCTATATGAAGCGATGGAGATTGATTCAAATTTGCATCTTGTAGGATGCGATATAAATCCGCTAGCCAATTTGATTACGAGAGTAAAATTAGATGGTGTATCAAAGAATATAAAAGATAGTTTGACATTACTTATTAAACATATTAATAACCCGGGTGTGGTTGAAACAATAAAATTTCCCAATATAGAAAAGTGGTTTAGAAAAGATATTATCGAAACACTTAGTATTATTAAGGCTGCTATTTTGCAGATTGATAATGACAATGACAGACGTTTTTTTTGGATTATGCTCTGCGATTGTATTAGGAAATATAGTAATACACGAAGTTCCACATACAAATTATATAAAAAAGAAAGTGAAAAAATAGAAAGAATAGAAAATAATTTAATTAAAGATTATATAAAGGCTATTGAACAGAACTTTAAAAAATATGAGAAATGTACAGAAAATTATATTCTTTATAAGAGAGATGTATTAGGTCTGCTCAAAGAATTGCCGTCGAGAATTTTTGATATTTCTATTTCTTCACCACCTTATGGAGATAATGCTACAACAGTGCCATATGGTCAATTTTCTATGTTAGATTTATACATTATTGATAAGAGAGATTTGGAATTAGAAGGTTGGGAGTTGGACAATTATTCGATTATTGACAGAATGAGTCTGGGAGGAAATAAAAAGGAGACAAAACTAGGCGAGTTTGAAAAAGGATTAATAAAGCCATATTTAGACAAAATATCTATTGAAAAACAAGAAAAGGTAATTCGATTTTTTAATGATTATTTTGTTTGGTTAGAAGGTTTGTGCAAAGTTACGGATAAGTTTATTGTTTTAACATTAGGTAACAGAACGGTTGATCGAATTAAAATTAATTTAACAGAAATAACGCAAAAATATCTGGAGAGTAGGGAATTTAAAAATATTGAATTTGCGGAAAGAGAGATTCCAAATAAACGGACTCCAAAAGTAACCTCGATGGTGGATTTAAAACCAGTAGATTCTATGACAAAAGAGTATATTATAGTTCACGAAAGACGAAAATAATCAGTTTGGCTTAAGACAAAATAAAGGACAAATAGGACATTATAATAGGCAAGCACTATTAGAAAATAGGAACTTGCCTAAGAAAATAATATGTTTAAAATACTTCCAAACTATCCTCCGCATCCACCCATGCCTGCATCTCGCCATCAAGAGCAAGTTTTGCATATTCCAGAGGGGCATCAATCGCCAGAGCATTCAGGCACCGTTGCGAATTAGGAGTAGTCCGTATCCCATCTTCTGCGTGATTGCAATCAATCCGGAGGATGTAGCCGTTATAGTGGTTAATGTCGATGCTGTTATGCATCGGGTTATATTCTGCGTGTATCAATTTCATTATAATCAGTCCTTTCATTTTTATTGGAGGTAATGAGCCCGTGGGCTTAATTTGGACTTGATAATTTTTTGAAATAAGAATAATAATCACAAAATGTACTAATATTCAAAATATATAATCATTAAAAATATTACAAACAATACAGATTGTGACATCGCTAGTCGTGTTGCTACAATCATCGAGTAATCAAAAATTATTCAGTAATTTCAAGGGTTTCGGAGATTTCTCCGGAACCCTTTTTATGGTGCGCCTGGCGGCGCACGTTTCTAGGCAGTAAAGTCTGCGTAATCCGCCCGGTAGTGGGAAGGATATAGCCGAAGGCAAGGGTGTCCATCGCGAGGTGGAATCTGAAGGAAGCCGGATGTGGGGAACATATTAACCCATGGGCGAATCTCTGGTCTGACGAACAGAAATCACATAAGAGGCTATTCATGAGGGTAAGGTTGCCATACAAGCCGAAGCCCAATAACTACACGGAATCGTGGATGGTAAATGTGGCAGATGGATGGAGAGAAAGAAACGTGTGGTACCCAGGGAGGTCTGTATGGAATGCTCTGAAAGGAGTAACCACTGTACAAGGAAACGAGGCAGTGCTGAACATACAGAAGTCAGCAGAGGTCATAGTAGTCGAGAGATGAAGGACCAAATCAATAGGAGTCTTTAGTACAACCGGGAAAGGAGGAAGGACAGATGGATGCAGAAAACAGAGAAAGCTGCTTGCAAAAGAATAGTGCGGAACATGAAGGATATGTGAGAGCGCATCGCTCCTTCAACCGGATATGGAAGGAAAGAGACAGTGCACAGTCGGAACTCTTGGAGAAGATACTGTACAAGGATAACTTGAACAGAGCTTTTAAGAGAGTAAAGGCAAACAAGGGAGCACCGGGAATCGATGGAATAACCGTAGAAGAAATCGGTGCATATCTTCGGGAGAATCAGAAAGCCATTATCGAGAGGATATATCGGGGAAAATACAGCCCAGACCCGGTAAGGCGAGTAGAAATCCCGAAACCAGACGGTGGAATACGAAAGCTTGGTATTCCAACAGTCAAAGACCGTATTTTCCAACAAGCCATTACACAACAGCTCATGCCAATCTATGAGCCGATATTCTCTGACAACAGCTACGGCTATCGTCCGGGGAGAAGTGCAAAAGACGCTATCATAAAAGTAAAAGAGTATGCAGAACAGGGATATACCCATGCAGTGTCATTGGATTTATCAAGGTATTTTGATACTTTAAACCACGAAATGCTCCTAAATATTTTGCGTAGAAATATAAAAGATGAGCGAGTAATCCAGTGGATTAAAAGATACTTGAAAAGTGGAGTGATGGAGAATGGTGTAGTTATGGAAACAGAGGAAGGTTCGCCACAGGGAGGAAACATATCTCCGCTGTTGGCGAATATTTATCTGAATGAGTTCGATCGGGAGTTTGAAAAGAGAGAAGTGGCATTTGTCCGATATGCAGATGATATCGTAATACTGGCGAAGAGTGACAGAGCCGCAAAGAGACTACTGGAAACAGGCACGAGATATCTGGAAGAGGAACTGAAACTAAAAGTAAATCAGAAGAAAAGTCGTGTGGTAAGTGTGTTTGCAATCCGAAATTTTAAGTTTCTTGGCTTTACATTGGGAAAGAGCGGAAAGGGCATATATGTCCGGGTTCATGTAAAGTCATGGAAGAAGATGAAGTCAAAACTGAAAGAACTTAGTTCCCGAAGGACTGTTCAGAGCATACGCCCTTCTTTAGAGAAGATAAAAGTATATATGCGAAGATGGCTGAATTATTATGGGGTTGCAGATATGAAGAGTAGAATAGAAGAACTTAATAAATGGCTATATCATAGAATCCGGATGTGTATATGGAAGCAATGGAAACTACCGAAAACCAAGAAAAGAAATCTGATGGAACTGGGAATACCAGAATACTATGCACATCAAGCGGCAAACAGTCGCAAGGGGCATTGGTATGTATCGGGAATGGGAGCGGTCAACAGAGGATTAATAAAACAAAGACTGATAAACAGTGGCTTTTATGATTTAGCCACAGCCTATCAGTCTGTGCACGTCAACTATTGAAAGCGCCGTATACCGAACGGTACGTACGGTGCTGTGAGAGGACGGCGGTTAGTCACCGCCTCCTACTCTATTACAGAACTGATTTTTCATGGATTCTTTGGAAATAAACGAGAAATCCATGCCGCTGTTTACCCCCCATCATATCCATAAATTTCTTCATATAGTCTGAACTGTCATTTCCCTGATTCATTTTCTTTTCAAAGACTTTCTTCAAAAGATCGCCGCCCTTACCAGTAATCAACGGGTAGAACAGGGGCATCATAATAGCAGTCTCCAGTACATGTCCCAAATTGGTCTTCCAATAACAACAGGTTCCCGGAAACAGCATAATACTGGGTTTCCTGGTATCAAGTTTCCGTCTAAATGGATTACTCATGTCTATTTTGGTATGGATAAGGGGAAAATGACGTGATACTATAATAAACAGTTAGAACAATCTAACATAAATTAGTTTTGCTAGAGGGAAGTGGTGTAGATTTGAAAGTAAACGAAATTGCAAATCTTGGGAATAACGTAAAAACAATGATTAAAAATGAGAGTTGCACTGTCCTGATGATGAATGACGTTACAGGAGAAGGCATTATGACTGTATATCAGGTCATGCCGGGTGTGATGATCTGTTTCTCTGATATGCATATGGAGAAGTGCGATTCGGAGTTTGAATTGCAGAAGGATAAGAAGGTTCTGTGTATCGATCATTGTAGAGAGGGCAGGATTGAAATGGAGGTACAGCCCGGTGTGTTCAGCATCATGCAGGAGAATGAGCTGAGACTGGATAACAGGGAGAATCATAAGGGGACAACTTATTATCCTCTGCGGCATTATCATGGAGTGAGTGTATTCATGGATGTGGAAGAGACGCAGAAGGCACTGGATACGATGTTTCTTGGATTCTCTGTGGATATTGCGCAGCTGCGTATGCGGTATTGTACGCAGGATAAGCCCTATGTTATCCGTAATGATGAGGGGTTGAGCCGTATCATATCCAGTTTCTATCGAAGAAATATGGAAAGACCTGAGATATCAGCATCCAAGGAGTATTACCAGATCAAAGTAGTGGAGATGCTGCTGTATCTTGAGACAATGACGGTGGAGAACAGCAGGGAGATCAGACCTTACTATTATAAAACGCAGATGGAGAAGATCAAGGCAGTACATGCGCAGATCACAGGAGATCTCAAGACCAGATTCACTATAGAAGATCTGTCATCCATGTACGATATGCCTGCTACGACTATGAAGAAATGCTTTAAAGATGTCTACGGAGATTCCATCTACTCCTATCAGAAAAGGTACAGAGTCAATGTGGCGGCAAGTATGCTGATGCAGGATGCAGACAGAGAGATACAGGATATAGCTGCCTGCGTCGGATATGAGAATCCAGGGAAATTCTCGGTTGCTTTCCGCAGTGTGATGGGGGTATCTCCGGCAGAATACAGAATCAGGAAAGAAGGGTAATTGAAGTGAAAAAAGAAAAAGACAGCTGGTTAGGGGTGCTGCTTAGTTATACGGATGGAAGCGGGCGCAGGATGCTCCTGTCAATCATTCTATCCATTATAAGTGTTATCAGCGGACTTATCCCATATTATTGCATATACAGGGCAATAGACCTGTATATCAGAAATATCAACAATGTTCCTATACAGGATATTGTCAGATGGTGTCTCTATGCACTGTTGTTCCATGTAATTAAGATTGTGTGTTTCTCAGCATCCACCTGGATATCGCACATTGCTGCCTATCATATTCTGGAAGGACTGAGACTCAGGCTGACAGACCGGTTCCTCAAGGCTCCGTTGGGCGATGTGAAAGGACACAGCATTGGTGAGATCAAGAGCATTATGGTGGAAAAGATCGAGAACATGGAACCGCCTATTGCGCATATGATTCCTGAGGGAAGCGGACATATATTACTGCCGGTAATCAGTATCATAGCGCTGATTGCTCTGGATTGGCGAATTGCTCTGGCGGCGCTTGTAACGGTTCCGTTATCCATGGTATTCATGATTCTTACTATGGTCATAAGCGGCAGGAGCTTTACCAAGTATGATGAATCCAATGCTCATATGAACAGTACAATTGTGGAATACATAGAAGGAATTGAAGTAATTAAGGCTTTTGGCAGAGCTGGTACTTCTTATGAGAAATATTCTAAAGCTATTCTTGACTATAAGAAGTTCGTTGTGAAATGGCTGTCCTCTACATGGATTACCATGAAAATGACCTTTGCACTGTTCCCCTCCACGCTTCTTGGAACCTTGCCGGTAGGTCTGTATCTGACAATTCACGGACAGCTTACGATATCCCAGCTGGTGCTTGCAGTGATGCTGTCCATGTCCATGGTAACGTCTTTTGCCAAGATAGAAGTGTTCATGGAGAGCATTCGTGAGATGAAGTACAACATAGAGAGTATTCAGGGATTGCTTGATATGCGGGAACTTCCTGAACCTTCCAGACGTGCGCAGATCACAAACCATGATATTCAGTTAAAGAATGTTCATTTCTCCTATACAGGAGAGGCAAAAGACGAAGTACTTCACGGGATTGATCTGGATATGCCCTCTGGAAGTTATACCGCACTGGTTGGTCCAAGTGGCGGTGGCAAATCAACGGTTGCCAAGCTCATATCCAGATTCTGGGATGTGACTGGCGGTAAGATCACAATAGGCGGCGTGAATGTGAAGGATATGCCGCTTGACCAGCTCTCAGAAATGGTCAGCTTCGTAACACAGGATAATTTTCTGTTCCGCTGCTCCATTATGGAGAATATACGTCTCGGCAATCCGTCTGCAACCGATGAACAGGTAAAAGAAGCTGCAAGAAAAGCCTGCTGTGAGGAATTTATTGAGAAGCTTCCACAGGGCTATAATACCCCTGCTGGTGAGGCAGGTAAGCGTTTATCCGGCGGAGAGAAGCAGAGAATCGCCATTGCCAGAATCATGTTGAAAAATGCACCTATTGTTATACTGGATGAAGCAACGGCTTTTACCGATCCTGAGAATGAGGATAAATTGCAAAAAAGTATAGAAGAATTGACTAAAGGCAAGACACTGCTCGTCATTGCCCATAGATTATCCACGATAACAGATGCAGATCAGATCGTTGTCTTAAAGAATGGACGCATAGAAGCAAAAGGAACACAGGCGCAGCTGCTTGAGAATTGTCCGCTGTATGAGAGAATGTGGCAGGCACATGTAGGAGCCAGACACTGGGCAGTTGGAGGTCAGAAAGGAGGCGAACCGATATGTTCAAGACAGTAAAACGAATCATTCACTGGTGTGGAGCTTTTAAGAAGAACTTATATATTGGTTTTGTATTTTCCTTCTTCTCAGGGTGGTTCGCTGCAATGCCTGTTATATGGGCGGCATTTCTAATAGGCAGACTTGTAGAAAGTGCAGGAAGAGGAGAAAAGGTCAGTACAGCATGGGTAGGTAAAAGCATAGGGATTTTGATGCTGTTTATCTTCCTTCGATTTCTCTTTGATTATCTGAGAGCAAGATTCCAGGAGGCAATCAGCTATGAACTGATCGCCAGAGACAGACTGGCAGTAGGAGATGCACTAAAGAGAGTATCTCTTGGGTATTTCCAGAACATGAATACCAGTACAATACTAAACTCCATCACAACAGGACTTCATACCCTGGAAGGCATGGGAATCCGTATGATTGACAATTTCGTTGGCGGTTATCTGAATTTTGTGTGTATCCTTCTGTGGCTGACGTATATTAACTGGAAAGTTGGTCTGATTGCCATAGCAGGGGCTGTGCTGTCTCTGGTATTCCTTCTTGTTATTTCCAGATACAGTACGCAGAATGCGCCAGTCCTTGCTGAGGCGAACAGAGATCTGACCGGGGCAACACTGGAGTATGCCAGAGGTCTTGCGGTTGTAAAATCTTTTGGCAGAGCAGGGGCTTCTATGGATGCCATGAGAAAAGCCTGCAGAGACAGTCGTGATATCAACCTGAAGATAGAGTGGGGCTATATTCCTTTTAATGCGCTGCATCTTCTGGCACTGAAGACAGCAAGTGTGGCAATTTCCGTTGCGGCTTTTTATCTTGGAATTACTGGTCAGCTTGATTTTACTTCTGTGATTCTGGTAGTGCTGCTGTCATTCCATGTATTTGGTTCACTGGAGCCGATATCTGACTGTGCACATGTACTGGCAATCATAGATGACGCGTTGAATCATCTGGATGCGCTGACAGGAGAATCTTTTATTGATGCAGATGGCAGACAAATAAAGATTGACCATTACAATATCGAATTCAGAAATGTTGACTTTTCCTATGGAGAGGGACAAAGCAGGAGACAGGTGCTTCAAAATGTCAGCTTCAAAATCCCTCAAAATACGGTGACTGCAATCGTAGGTCCATCGGGAAGTGGCAAATCTACCATATGTAATCTGATCGCAAGATTCTATGACGTAGATTGTGGAAGTGTCAGCGTAGGAGGACACAATGTGAAAGAATTCACATGCGACAGCCTTTTGTCTAATATATCCATGGTATTCCAGAATGTTTATCTGTTTCACGATACCATAAGAAACAACATATGCTTTGGCAAGCCGGATGCAACGCAGGAAGAAATGATAGAAGCGGCGAAAAAGGCATGCTGTCATGACTTCATCATGGAATTGCCGGATGGTTATGATACGGTGATCGGAGAGGGCGGAGGAAGCCTGTCCGGAGGTGAGAAACAGCGTATCTCCATAGCAAGAGCGATATTGAAGGACGCACCAATCATCATACTGGATGAGGCAACAGCCAGTGTTGATCCTGAGAATGAACATCTCATTCAGGCAGCAATATCTGAACTTACCAGAGGGAAAACAATTGTAACGATTGCGCACAGACTGGCAACGATTGAACAGGCAGACCAGATACTGGTTGTTGATGACGGACAGATTGTCCAGAGCGGAACCCACAATCAACTTGTGCAGGTTCCGGGAAAATATAAAGATTTCGTAGACATCAGAAGTAAATCAGAAGGGTGGAAGTTAGCATGAAACAGTTACGATAGGTATATTAGAATTACTAATTCCCTTTGTATTCCTACACAAAAGTGATAAAATATTTACTATAAGAGAGTGAAAGGGGTACGAGGAATATGAAATACGTAGATATGCCGCTTGCCATGTGGCTGATATTTGCAAAATCATTCAGAAACAATCTGACAACTGTCTTGGGAATCGAGCCAGCTAAGGCAAAGGAGATTACAAAAAAGGCGAAACGCAAATATAAAGAAATCATAGCCAGGATTCCTGAGTTCGAGAAGAAAGACAGATTCAAGATGAACCTGATAAACTGTGCCATGTTTTCAGCATTTCTGCTTACAATGCCTACACTTCCAGATGTAGATGCAGCAACAGAATATTATAAAAAGTCCATGATGACAGGTCTTATGGAGTGGTTCTGCAGACAGAGCGGTAAAAGCCAATATTCTCCATCAGATATTCGCGGAATGCAGGAAACGGCAGCACTCAGAGCCGGTGACAGAAACCCTTATTCCTGGAACATGGATTTCCGGGAATATGAAGATGGAAGCGGCTACGAAGCGAAATTCTATACCTGTGGAATCTGCACACTTATGACAGAACTGGGATTAAAGCAGCTGATTCCTGCTATGTGCCGCCTTGACTATTCAATGAGCGAGGCTGGCGGTGTAACCAATTTCGTCAGGGAATACACATTAGCATCCGGTGGTCCTTACTGTGACTGCGGTTATAAGAAGAGATAATAACGAGTATGGTAAAAAAAGATAAACAAACATATCCACGCCCACGTAAAGAAATGCTGCGCATTATGAAAAGTGCAGATAAAGAAGGGCATATATTGGAAACGATCATAGAAGAGTTTGCGCTGCATCCCTTTTCCATGCCTGCTCTGTGGGATTGCAGGGAATATTTCTATCGTCTTGATACGAATGACTGCATAAAGAATCCCGTGCTGGTAACACACCTTGCCCTGATTTCTTCCATGGCAGGGAGACTGGATCAGGCAAAGGATTATATGAAGCTGATAGGAGAGACACCACAGCATTGGCAGCCACAGGATATGAGCCAGACAGATTTCTACAGGATTGCTCTGGAAATGGTAATGCCTTATACAAGTGATACCATGTTTCTGCGAATCGTTTTCTATTTAATTAAGGCGCAGGCAGTACCGGTCAGGGCGCTTACCCTGTCGGCATGCCGTCCGAGCATAATAAATGGATTTCGTGATTTTACAAGATATGGTCCATATCTGGTGAGGCACAGGGATATCATCACAGATACCGTGCAACAGCTGTATGGAAGCGGTGGGCAGAGTGTGTATGAGATATTACTTGCAGAATGGTATTATCAGAATAATGACTGTTTCAATGCACTTGTGCTGGTAACGGGTACGATTCCCCTTATTGAACAGAATAAGGATATGCGCTGTCTGTTCGTTGCCCTGGCTCTACAGATGAAGATTCTGCTTGTGAATGGACAGACCAAGATGGCAAAGCCCTTGGTAGAGAAGATACGTGAACGAATACATGAGACAGGCTGGGAAGAACTGACCTCAAGTTTAAATGCTCTTGCGTGCCTTGCAGCCTGTTATGACGGACGCCAGGAGGAAGTGGTACAATGGCTGGAACATACGGCGCCAGATGAGAATAAGGACATCTATATGATGGATATGTATGCTTATCTGGTGAAGATACGCTGTTATCTGCAAATGGGCAAGTATATGGTCGCTCATGTCCTGGTCAAACAGCTCATAACGCTGCTTATACCCGGCAAAAGGCATATGGATCTGTGCGAATGCTACATGCTCTCAGCCATTATCTATTACAAAGCAGGTGAAAAAAATCGAATGTGTGAAGAACTTAACAAAGCATTAGAGCCGGCAAGGCGGTATCATTATATCCGTTTACTGGCAGATGAGGGCAGCTGTATGGTACAGATGCTTTCCATATATCAGCAGGAGAGAGGTGTGGATGATTTCACAGATACAATCATAGATCTTGCAGGCGAAGTGGGCAGACATTTCCCCAATTATCTGAAAACGCCGGCAGAATATTATGAACCGCTGACCACAATGGAGAAGAACGTGTTCCGCCTGATGGCACAGGGAATGAGCAATGACGAGATTGCTGACAGGCTTGGGAAAAAGACAGGGACTGTCAAATTCCACAGTAACAATATTTTCCGAAAATTACAGGTACAGAACAGACAGCAGGCAGTAAACCGGGGAAGAGAGATTGGTCTGTTATAACTAAAATATCTGATAATTTTGTGAACTTTCTGATTAGAAAGAAATAAAATAGAAACAATCCAGGTAAATAATAAGACAAAAAGACGAAAATCCTTTAGAAATAAGGGATTTTTTGTTATATACAGGGTTAAAAGTTTGGTTAAAAGTTTAGTTTTTCTCAACCTTAGTTTGCTGTACAAACGATGTCGAGACAGATATAATAAAGTCAGAGATTGTCATTGACATAGAGCGAAAGGATTGAAAAATATGAAGAAAGTGTGGATTGGTCTGTCAATTACATGTATTTTGATAGGCATCTTGGGAACTGCGGTAGACCTGATAGAGGGAAATTCCCTGGAAGATACCGCTGTTGTACTCTTCGTGCTGGCTTTATTCGCAGCATTCTTTGGCTGGCTTGCCTGGCTCTGGAGAATCAAATCCCCTCTAAAAAGGGCAGGAGAACAGGCAGCTATGGCGGCGAACAAGGTAAAAGAAAGCAACGATGCGTACAAAGGGCTGTCTAAATCATTAAAATGGCGCGTGTGGAAGTATCGTATTGTAGGTGCATTGATAGCTGTACTGGGTGTACGGATGTGGCACATGGGGAACTGGAGTACCTTCTGGATATCCTTCGGAACAGTCGTGCTGATTATCGGTATTGCAATCTTTATGATGGGTTCACCGCAGGATTATAACAGTATAACTGATGCAGTCAAAATGATAGGAATGGATAGAGAACGGAAAATAGGAGAATTCTACAAAGCTTATAAGGAGATACAGACTCCGCTTGGTTCTGCCTGGCTGGGATATTTCTACACTTCTCCTTATAAATCAATGATATTCGGTCCGGATGACAGGGGACAGTTCATATACTTCTATCTCAACAGTGCAGGGAACATTGGTTATATCGGATATTCTTTTCTGGATAACGCAATAAAGGAAAAATTGACTGAACCGGTCTATCCGCCTGTGAAAGATCTGGGAGCCGATACAGCAGGACATCTCTGCTACCATACGGATGTCTTTTTCTTCCAGGACTGGTTGAAGGCAAGCATCGAGAATTACGTGAAGACAGGGCAGGTAATTCCTTTTATGGATGCTTCTCCCTCAGAGGTCTATACCTTTACCGAGGATTTCAAGCTTACCGGAGAGCACTTTGAGGTACAGGATAAGGATCAGAATACAGTCTACATAGTAGATGGCACGATGCCTCTCATTAACCTGTATATCCATGATACGGAGGGCAATGAGATATTTAAAATGACGAAGGAAATCGGACACGCGCTGGCTACTTACCGCTTTTTCTATCGGGGAGAGCCTTACGGCGTATTGGAGAAGCAGTTCACCTTCGTACGTGATACTTTCACAATGGATATTAATGAAGGCAGGCTGGAACTGACCGAATACGCAGGAACGATTGGACATAACTTCAAGGTAACACTGAATGGTACGCTGATCGGTGCGATCATGGATGATATGGACATCACCATTGAAAATATCGTATGGGACAATGCTTTCCTGATCGTTCATGACAGGGAGTATCTGCCGCTTATCACCGCAATGGCAGTCATGGTAACGAGAGAGCTTGCCCGTGATGAGGACGGCGGACTGACCAACCGATAAAAAGAGAAGAGAGAGAAGAGACATATGAAGAGAGAGAAAAGAATAGCAATGATACTTGGAACGCTTGCGACAACAGTCCTGTGTGGCTGTGGAGGTGCTTCCGCGATAGCCTTTTCCAACGAAGAGGCAGCCAAGGACGCACTGAATACAGCCGGGACTGTGCATTTTGATGGTGATGTAAAGGCAGTCAACCAGGGGACGGATATTCTGGCTGATGGACAGGTAGCCGGGTATATGGAAGAGACAGGTTTTTTTGATACGAAATGGACAGTCTCCATTGATGGAAATACCTGGTTCTATGCGAAATTTGTAACAGATGAGCCAATCAATGAAAATACGGATACGCTTGTTTCAGCAACGACCTATGGTTTCTATGATGCAGATGACACCTGTATCGGCTATGCGCAGGAGCAGGCAGTGAAAGGCGGAAGTGGTGGTTATTACATCTGCTATATGGATGCAGATGGTAATCCCAAAGATTATTATTCCAATGAAGAAGCAACCCAGACCTATGACAGCGAAGGAAACCTTATTGCTACAGGTACTGTTGATTTTAACGGCTTCTTTGAAAGCCAGCATTGCTATGTAGAGATCACTGCGGAAGAAGACAGTACTATGCAGATGGATTTCATGGATAAGATGGCGATGTATCTCTACTTGTTTTCAGATTTTAACAGCGAACATCTTGACTGACTGCCTGTGTAGAGTCGATTCATGAAACGTGCCCGAAAAGGGCACGTTAATTGTTATATTAGAGCAGGAATCATAAGGGGGATTACCATATGAAGAATAAGAATACTTTCACTAACTGGAGACAGTTGTTCAGACGAACACTTGCTGTCAGTCTGTCAATTGCCATGTTCGGTAACATGGTGGATTTGTCAACATTATCAGTTGACGCACAGACAACAGAAGAAGAGCTGACTATCGTTGCTTTCGACCCTTTGTCAAAAGACATACGGGAGCAGAAGCTGGAGATTGGAGCATCAGAGGATGATATCAATTTTCCCGATACGTTGACTGTAACGGTGGAAAAGACACAGACTGTAGAAAAAGATGATAAAGAAGCCGAGACAGAATCCACAGAAGAGACTACCGAGGCAATGGAAAGTACCGAGACTGAGACGGAGAGTACCGAGACTTCTACGGAGCAGACAACAGAAATGTCAGAGGAGACTGACGAAGGTTCGTCAACGGAAACGGAAGCATCTACCCAGACTTCGGAAGAAGCTTCAAGTGAAGAAGCTACACCAGAATCCAGCAGCGAAGAGACTTTCACACAGACAGATTCTGAAGAAGTACAGAAAGCCGATGAAGATGCTGACCAACAAAGTCAACAGGAAGAAAAGGCAGAAGAAACGCCAGAAGTTCAGCAGTTGGAGGATAATGCAGGAGAGAATGAGGAAGCACGAAACAGTGGTTCTCTTCTTGGTATACAGTTGTCTGCATTGGCGGCTAATCTGCTTCCTCACAAGATGATTGTTCATGCAGCCGAGTCCAATCCTGACACGGAAGATGAGACTGCAGCAAAGACGGAGAAAATTAAGCTTACAGATATCAAGTGGGAGATTGATGCAGGCGAAAGTGATGCAGAAGAGTTCAACAGCAGCAAGAAATACAACGGCTTCTGCTATGTCTATACCCCAGTCCTGCCCGATACTGATGAAAAAGGCAATAAACTGGTGCTGGGTGAAGATGTAGAACTGCCGATGATCTATGTGCTGGTGGGAGAGTATGAAGTTGTTACACTGGAGGATGATTTGGTTGAAGTCACCATCAATGGAACAGCTACCCACTACAGCTCCTGGGATTCTGCGATGGAAGCTTTGCAGAATGCGTCTAAAGACAGCAATTTGGATAAAGCGAAAGTGGATATACTTTTGATTAAGGATACAACTACATCAGCGAGTGCATCTATTGATTTTAAGGGTGCTGAAGTGACCTTGCATTCTGCAGGAGAGGAACCAAAAACAATTACAGGAGATTCTTCGGGTGCTTTGCTGGATATATCAAATGCGGAGAACCTTACCATTCAGGACATAAAAGTCACGAATGATACCGGATCAGTTATTAAAGTATCTGACGCAAAACTTTGCACGAATGCAAACATTGCTATAGAGGCATCCAATGCGGAAGATGGAGCAGTGAATTTACAAAACAATACAACATTGTACTTAAATGGAAATGGAAATTTTAGTGGTAAGAATCATAGTATAGTAGTGGATGGATCTGGTAATAAGATTATTGTTGGAACTGAAATAAATAAGAGTTATTCTGTAAATATTACAGGGCAGGGGAACGTAGATGTTTTTCAAAAAGGTAATATATCCGTGGCACTTTATGGAGAAAGAAATTATAATATATGGCTAAAGCCTGATTTACCAGAGGGTGTATCTTTTGAAGAAGCTATTCCGATGGATAAGAATACAGCTTCTTCTGTTGAATTTGAAGGAGACAAATATATTCTATGTGATGCAGAAATCACGGTAAATACTGTTATTTGTGCATATCAAGATACAATATATAGTCAAGTTCAGAAAATTGAAAATAATAAATTAAAGTACAGTGGTGGATGTAAACTTTTTACTCATAATCCAGATGCATATGGTGTGTGTGCTTATTGTGGCACTACAGACCTTGCAAAAGCTTATGCGAATGGACACCTGCATGTTGAAGGTCTGACCGGACGTACTTATGACAGTTATCCGCAGATATTGTCGAAAGTAACCCTTGATTTGCAGGATGGTACAACAAAGGAGCTTGTAAAGCCAAGTTATTACAATTCAAAGGGGGCTACGCGGTTGAACAGCCCTATAGGCGTAGGTGGTGACAGTCCTCTGAATAGTGACACAGCGGAGTATGTTGTACGCTATAAAAACAATGCAGAGATATACACCCTGACGGAGGGTGAAGACGGCTTTGATGAAGCAAAAGCGCCACAGGTTGAGATCAAAGGACGTGGTAATTATATTGGAGAGTTTACCGTTTATTTTACGATTGGAAAAGGTACGGCAAGCCTGGGAGATATAAATGTCCTCCAAATAATTTATAGCGGACAAGAGCAGGCAGCATGGGGAGTGATTCCTTTGCAATTTGAAGCTGACTCCTACGATCGCGATCAGTTCGCAGCGCTGATTGATGATAAATATATTTCAGTATGCGATTTGATAGAAGCTTACAAATGGTATGGGGAGGGTACATATCAATCAAACTACAAAGTTGAGTATAGCACGGATGATCAAAAGACCTGGATCACAGAAAAAGAATCCGGCAGCACCGAAGAAAATGCATATAAGATCACTAATGCTGGAGAATATCCTTTTTATCTCAGAGTAACAGGTGAGAATGGTCTTTTTGGTACACTTACCTCTGAAAAGTATATTGCAAGGATTACCCCCAAAGATCTTTCCATGCTATTGCAATATGACATTAATGTGGATGTACCTGAGGGTCTGGCAGCATATTATACCGGGAAACCGGTCCTTCCTGCATCCGGGTATCAGATTACGGATAACTATACGAAAAATGGATATACCCTGGTAAAAGACACTGACTTTACCGTATCCGGTCTTAACAATACGGATATAACAAATGATGCAGCTTTGGTCTTTACAGGTAAAGGTAATTATTCCGGAGAAATCCAGGCTGAAAATAAATTTGCAGTTAAGTATGCATTTTCACCTGTACAGACCACAGCATCCAAAGGAAATTGGTACAATGGGGATGTGTCTGTAAAGTTTAGCGATTCAGATAATGATTCTGACACAGACAAGATTGTATACACAGGCAGCATAGAATCAGGCGTAAGCTTAGGCAGCAAGCTGGCTGTCTATGCTTCAGTAGCTGATGCTGTCAGGGGTTCTGCTTCCGGATATACTTTTACAGCAGAGGGTAAGAATACACAGACGCTGTATATAAAAGATGAGGATAACGGCTATATCGGTACACCTGTGGCTGTGACGGTTCAGATTGATAAGACAGCCCCTGTATGGGAGGATGCTGACGGAAATGCAGATAAATATGGCATTCAGATTAAGGAGAACTGGTGGAAGAAGCTGTTACATACCATCAGCTTCAAGCATTTTTATAATGATGAGACATTGGATATCAGGATTCGTGCCAATGATGCAAAAGCAGGAATTGATACCAGTGGAGTGGATAAGTATTATTACTATGTTGAAGAGGTTTCTGATGAAAATGCAATAGATAATTATAAGGTTAAGACCGCAGAAGAATTAGATCAGTTACCGGCAGCCGGAGCAGATGTGAATGCCGGCTTTGTGGAAGTACAGGTGAATGGAGCTTCTGCTGTTACAGTAGGGAATTTAAGCAAAGATGCCAACTATGTCATTTATGCGTATGCTGTGGACAAAGCCGGTAATAAGAGCAAATATGTCTGCACGGAAGGTATTGTAAGAGATAATACGATTTCTTCCTATTCGATAAATATGCCGAATGCTGCAAATGGAACCTTAACCGATACAGAAGGTACATTCTCTTTTGAGGCACCGGAAGACCTGACATTATTGTACTTCTATGTGCATGCAGATGAATTTGACAATGAGTCTGATTACAATGATTTTGTAACAGAAATGAAGAAGCATTATGCTGATTTATCGAATAACGGTTCTTATAGTGATAATAGATATCTTCCTCTTGCAATAAAGGGGGATGACAGAAAGTGGACACCGAATTTTACAAATGAGGGGGAAAAGGCAGAGGTTTCTTTTGGTTCTTTTCATAAAGAAATAGCATTACATATCAGTCAGGCTTCCAAGGGTCATTATGAATTCACTATTTCAGATTTACAGCCAACTGAAGCATGTACCATCCGGATGGTAAGCATTGACAGAGCAGGCAATATCAGTGCAACTCCTTTTATGAGCTTTACCACGACTAAGGCAATACCAGTAATAGAAACTGCACCTGTATTGACCGGTTACTATAGCGACACACCACAGAAACTAAAGATAACCTCAGGTGTGGCGAAGTATGCTGGTAAAGAGGTCAAGGGCGAATGGAAGATTACAGAGCAATCTACCACACCTTTACAGATGAACACTACAACAGAGTGTCAGGTGACTTTCATCCCGGATGCTGCGGCATATCCTGATACTTATGAAAATACCGTGTTTAGGGTAAGACCGGTTATCAGCAAACGTCCTATTACGATTAACGTTGCAGATATGACGGTGGGTTATGGGGAAGAGATACCTCATATAACGGATGTTTCTTTTAATATTGCAGGAGGTGAAGGTAAGGGACTGGCAGGTTCAGATACGAAAGAAACCATTCAAAATACATTGTCTCTGCGCACTTTGGCAACCAAGGAATCGGATTGTGGCAAATACTCATTTACAGTAAGCTCAAACAGCAGTAATTATGAAGTGACGGCGAAGTATTATGAGAATTTATCGGATTTAGCCAACTCCAAGGCGGAAGGAACTCTTACGATTACAAAGGCTGCCGGAGAAATTATCCAGAATGAAGGCTTTACCGCAAGTAAGACTGTAACTTTCAAAGATTCTGCCTTTTCCTTAAATGTATCACCAAACAACAGGGAAGGAAAGCTTATATACAAAGTAAGCGATTCTAAAGACATAAACGGTGTGAGTGTAGATGATGACAGGATTCTTTCGGTATCAGATGATGGCAAGGTGACTGTCAAGAGTGCTGGAAGTACGAAGATTACAATTTCTCTTCCTGAATCTACGAACTATACGGCAGCAACGTCTCTGACCGTGGAGGTGACAGTAAATAAGAGGGCATATACGGTAGATTCCATCAATAAGAAATATCTGTATTCAAGAGAGAATGAAGACAGTATTGACCTTTTAGCCCTGCTTCCGGCGGATTGTGGTACTGTGAATTTTGACGTGATATCAACAACAGACAGCAGCTCGTTTATTGAAGCACCACAGTATAAGGAAGGTAAGCTGGCTTATAAGCTTGCAGCGGGTAACATAGGTAATACAGCAACAATTACAGTCCCTGTAACAACAGAAAACTATACAATAAATAATGGTAATTCGCTGATATTCAATCTTGAACTGGTGGAACAGAAGCCGTTAAAACCACAGGGTGAGATTACTTTGCAGAAAAATGAGATGACTTATGGGGAACCTTTGTCCGTACTGCAGTTTAATGAAGCAAAATTTGTGGATGCAGATACCGGAGAAGGAATAGTGGGAACACTTGCATGGAACGCTCCGGATTATAAGCTGGAAGTTGGGGAGCGCCTGGCTGAGTGGATATTTACCCCGGATAATGTGGAATATGCACCATATATTGGATATACAACTGTTACAGTCAATAAAGCAGTTCCTCACATTGTTTTCACACCGGATCCGCCAGAGCAGATTTATCGTACATCAGCATATAGCGTGGAGATTTTAAATGGACTTTCAAAAAATCCCGGTATTGTAATAGGTGTAGACGATCAGCAGCTTGGAGGTATCTGGAAATGGGAAGATGAGAACTGGACTCCGACGGTAGGACAGAGTGAGCGCAGGATCTATTTTGAGCCTCTTGATATGCAGCATTATGAAAATTCAGCGATGGAGACGGTGATACTGATTGTGAAAAAGGCAAGACCTTATATACAGATTGAACCGCAGATAAGCGATTATACGCATGGTGATACTCTGTATAGTCAGAAGCTGACAGGAACTGTGATCTATGGTGATGGCAGAGGCAATCGTGGATCTGATGATGCATACGGTAATGAGACAGTAAGTGGTACGTTCACATGGGTGACAGCAGATATGAAGCTTTCTCATCAGAATGATAATGGCAAGACCTGTGAATATGTCTTTACACCGGCTGATACTACATCTTATGAGACAGCGAAGGGAACATTTACCATAACAGTCAATAAAGCACAGAATCCTCCGCAGATTCCAAGCAGTAAGATAAAGGTTGACTTTTCCTGCGAACAGATCAGTGATGTGAAGCTTCCTGATGGCTGGATATGGACTCCGGCAGAGGGACAGGATACGGCTCTGACAGTGGGAAATACGATAACTGTTACAGCAGCTTATACGGCATCGGATTCTGTGAATTATGAAAATCTGGCAGTTGACGTGGCAATTACCCGTTCAAGCTGTGAGCATGCTAAGACGGAACGTCGTGGTGAGATAAAAGCAACCTGTATCGCTGTTGGCAGCACTGGAGAACTCTGGTGTCTCATATGTGATGAAAAGCTGATGGAAAGTACAGAAACAGCAAAAGATTCTATGAATCATGCGGCACTGACCAGCAGAGTCACAAAACAACCGACTACTACAGAGGAAGGAGTTATGACATATGAGTGTAGCGCCTGTGGTTATACAGCGACTAAGCCGATAGCTAAGATTGCTGCTAAAAATGACTCAGATGCTGGTAGTTCCAACAACAGTAATGATTCTGGAAATGACTCAGAAAGTTCTGGTTTCATGAATAATGTACACAAGGATGTGATGCAACCTGCAAAGACAACACCTGATCCTTCTCTGACTCCAATACTGACACCGGCTCCGATACCTGATCCTGTACAGCCCACACAACCGGCTGATAATGTGAAGAAACCTCAGCGCAAAGTCCCGACAGCACAGAATGATACGGTAGAGGAAGGCGAAGAGGCAAGACCTTTTATCCAGGGTGAGGATGATAAGGAAGGCTGGGATGTGATCAGGGCAGAATCAGCGGTATGCGCTGAAGGCGGTACAATCGTAGTAAATATGAATGGTTCAAGTGTTGTACCCGGTGATATCTTTGATATGATTAAAGGAAAAGATATTACGATGCAATTCGAGCTTGATAATGGAATCATCTGGCAGGTAAATGGCATGAGTGTTCAGAAAGAGAACATCAGTGATATTGATTTCCATGTGGCACTTGGTGAGGAGGCATCAGATACGATTCCTGTAGACCTGATCAATGCCCTGACTGGTGAGCGTTTCTCCATGAATCTCACACTTGCCTATGATGGAGCCTTTGGCTTTGAAGCAGTCATGCGACTCAATGTAGGAGAAGCGAATAAGGGACTTGTAGCAAACCTCTTCTATTATAATGTAAGTACAGATGCGTTGGAATTTATCTGTGCAGATGAAATAGATGAGACTGGTCAGGCAGAGCTTACTTTTACGCATGCTTCTGACTATATTATCATTCTTGATACGGTTTCGATGGAACCGGTTGAAGAAGCAGATGAGACTATTGTTGCAGATACAACCAGTGACAATACCGTACAGGCAACAACGACAGAAGATCATACACTTTTTATCTGGATTATTGTACTTGCCTGCATAGCAGCATTGACAGCGACAGGATTTTTGACCTTGAAGAAACGTAAAGAAGAATAGTACTATTTAGAAGAAAACGGCGATATTGTATAGCTGAGAAGCTATACGGTATCGCTGTTTTGTGTTATATTGTGTCTCATATAGTAAAATGCATAATAAAGCATTGATGTTTTGAAAACAGTTAGGTATCATATAGATAGGAATGACTATCGTAAATATCGGAGGAGAAATGTTATGAAGATGAAGAAGATAGCAGTACTAGGGGCAGGAGCAGTTGGTTCCTATGTCATTTGGGGGCTTTCTAAACGTGATGATATCAGTCTGGGTGTTGTTGCAGAGGGTGAAAGAGCCAACCGATTAAAGAACGGTTGTATCATCAATGGTGTGACATATCACCCGGAAGTGTGGACACCACAGGAAGCACAGGGAGCAGATCTGCTGATTATAGCTTTGAAATATGGTGCATTGCCGGGTGCATTAGACAGTATCCGCACGATTACCGGAGAGAATACAGTTGTAATGAGCCTTATGAATGGTGTAGACAGTGAAGAGATCATTTCTACTGTAATAGACAGTTCTCATATCATTTATTCCCTGATAAAAGTAGCTTCTCATAAGGAAGGCGATGGTTTCTGCTTTAACCCGGATACTACGATAGGTATTATTTTCGGAGAACTTACCGTACCATATCAGAGTGAGCGTGTGCAGGCAATTGAAGCCCTTTTTGAAGGTACTGGCTTACATTATCGTGCAACAGAACATATCAGAGAAGAGATGTGGAGCAAGTTCCGCCTGAATGTATGTAACAATCTTCCCCAGGCAATCCTCGGAGCGGGTGTTGGATGTTATCAGGACAGCGTTCATATGAAAGAGATCAGCAACGGACTCAGAAGAGAGCTGGAAGCTGTCGCAGCGGCGAAAGGAATCGACATCAGTAAGGCAGATGCTTCTTCTGGACATGGCAGCGCAGTTCCACCAACAGCCAGATACTCTACTTTACAGGATCTGGATACAGGCCGTCACACAGAGATTGATATGTTCTCAGGCGCACTGATGCGTATGGGTAAAGAGCATGGTATCCCTACACCTTATAATGAATTTGCTTACCATATCATCAAAGCCATGGAAGAGAAAAATGACGGTAAATTCGATTATACCGGCAAACAGGAAGAAACGACCTGTGCTAAGTAATACGATACACGAAGAGAAACTATATTATGGAGGAAATTTATAATGCACATACCAGAGAATTATTTATCACCGGCAACCTGCGGTGTGATGGGAGCGGCAATGGTTCCTGTCTGGGCACACGCTGTAAAGAAAGTAAATGAAGAACTTCCAAAGGATAAGATTCCACTTCTTGGAGTGGGAGCTGCTTTCTCCTTTTTGGGCATGATGTTCAATGTACCACTTGTAGGAGGTACAACAGGGCATGCAGTGGGAGGAACGTTAATTGCGCTGTTATTTGGTCCAAATGCGGCATGTATTGCAGTGTCTATAGCACTGTTATTGCAGGCAATCATCTTTGGGGATGGTGGAATCCTGGCATTTGGTGCGAATTGCTTTAATATGGCATTTGTTTTGCCCTATGTCGGCTACGCAGTTTATCGCCTGATTGTAAGAATGGCAGGTGGAGATTTGGCAAAAGACAGAGTACATTATATTGCTGCGGCAATAGGCTCTTATATTGGAATTAATGCGGCTGCATTTTGTGCCGCTGTAGAATTCGGTATTCAGCCATGGTTATTTAAGGATGCAGCCGGTAATGCCCTTTACTGTCCATATGATCTTACTGTCTCAGTCCCTGCCATGATGATTCCTCATCTTGCTGTTGCTGGAATCATTGAAGCAGTGTTCACTGTGGCAGTATTTGCCTTTGTGAAGAAGACCTCACCGGATCTTACTTATCAAAGTATTCTGACAGGTGAAGAGAATGCGAATACAACAAAGAAGCATATGCCGGTGTTTGCCCTGATTGCACTGCTTATTGCGGCAACGCCGCTTGGACTGTTGGCTACGGGTACAGCATGGGGCGAATGGGGTGCTGATGAAATCTCTGATATCGTAACCAATGGTTCGGCACTTGGATATACACCGAAAGGGCTGGCAGAAGGTTGGTCATTATCCGTGCTTATGCCTGATTATGTTATCAGTGGAATGAATGAGGCCGCTGCCTATATCTTATCGGCTTTAATCGGCGTTGCACTTCTTATCATTATATTTAAGCTGATCTCAATTCCTATGAAAGGACGAAATCACTATGCTTCCTAGTTGGATGGAGAGTGTGGATCAATATGATCCGCCAAAAGACTGCAGTAAATTTGCAGTGAAGACAATTCAGACAATTGGAAAAGCTATGTCACGTATAAAAGTCCAGAAGGGACATGAGAAGGGACGGTCTCTGCCGGCCATTTTCAAGTTGCTTGTAACAGCAGGTGGAATCCTGTTTCTGTCCATCACACAAAATAAGTTGTGTATCATGGCATATGCGGCTATACTGTTATTATATTTGTGTACATGGCCTGCGGGGGATATTTTGAACATTATGAAAGCAGGATGTGGAGCATCTGTGCTGGCGCTTATTATTCTGATTCCTGCAATGTTCATACAGCTGAGTGGTATACGAAATGAACTATTGGTCGTGATTAAGGTATTTTTCAGTATATCCACACTAAGCATTTTTAATCATACGACGCAGTGGAATCATATTACGGGAGCACTCAGAAAGCTGCATATCCCCGGGATTTTCATCTTTACTTTGGATATTACATTAAAGTATATTGTACTTCTGGGGAATCTGATTACAGATCTGTTGACATCCCTGCAACTGCGCTCTGTTGGAAAAAATAATAAAAAGTACAGCTCCATTGGAGGCGTCATGGGTGTTACATTTGTGAGAGGTACTGAGATGAACCGGCAAATGTATGAGGCGATGCAGTGCAGGGGATTTACGGATGATTATAGTGTGAAAAATTGATTTTCACACGTGGCTTTGTGCCGGCAGTCCCAAGCCTGCCGATTACGGAAGGACATGGTTATTAGCATGAAAATAATAGAATTGTCGGATGTGACATTTGGATATGATGAAGCTGAACCACCGGTTCTGGCTCATTTCAATTTGGCAATAGAGAAGGGAACTTGTATCGTTATTGAGGGCGATAATGGTTCTGGCAAGACGACACTTTTCAGAATCATCAATGGATTGTCTTTTCCTCAGAAGGGGAAGTTCCTGTTTGATGGAACTGAGATCACGGAGAAATATTTAAAAGACAGCAGGAATGCTAAACTTTTTCATAAGCGAATCGGATATTTATTTCAGAATCCCGATGTCATGCTTTTTAATGCAAAAGTATATGATGAGATTGCCTTTGGCCCCAGACAGATGGGCATGGCAGAAGAGGAAGTAAAACGTAGAACGCAAGACTGCATGAGAATATTTGATTTAGAGACATTAGCAGATAAAGCGCCTTATCATTTGAGCGGAGGGCAGAAGAAGAAGACTGCACTTGCAGCTATCATGTCCCTTAACCCGGAAGTCATCGTCTTGGATGAGCCTTTTGCAGGACTTGACCAGAAAAGTCAATCTATGCTGACAGCATTCATTGAGGATTTGAAAAAAGCCGGTAAAACGTTGCTGATTGCAACACATAATCCTGATGTAAAAGAAAAGCTGGCTGATGTAACGATATCACTATAGTAAGGGAGAGAAATTATGAAATCAAAGAGAATGAAAGCATTATTATTTATGAGTATGGCTGTACTTGCAACCGCCTGCGGTAAGGAAGAAGTCAATACAGCAGAGTCACAGACACAGATTACGGAAGAGGCAAGTACTGAAGCCCTGCAAACACAGACTTCGGAAGAAATAACAGGTGAAGCATTTATGCCAAATGGTTTTATCGAGGAGAAAGCACAGAAAAATGAATTTGACTCTTATGAGGAAGTAATCGGTTATCTCGAAGCAGGTCAGGCATATACCTATGTGGATGTATTGGGAAGTGAGGAACCCATATTACTGGTTACAGAGGGTACATATGATAATCAGGATGGCAAAAATGATGCAGTTTCTATTTCAGCATATGTATATCTGGAGGATGAAAATGGTGTAAGCTGTGGCTCCATGATCGCATCTGAGGGTACTGCTTATCCTATTGCCGTAAAGGACGGATTACTTTACACGGCAGGCGGACATATGATAGAAGCAGACTGTATTTCACAGGAGACTCATGCACTGATGGTAAAATCCTATATAAGCGAAGACTTTGACGAGAATGGAACAGCACATTATACAGGATTTATCAGAAGCAGCAATCAGGTATATGAGGATGGTAAAGAGATTGATGGTGCAGATGAAGATCATCAGTATCAGGCACTTTGGGATGAATATGCAGACGCAGAGATTGTGAACTTTACGGTAGTGCAATAATACCTGAAGGCATAGAGATTGAAGTTGATACGATTGAGTCTGAATAGTTGAAGCTAAGTCGCAAAGCCTGTAAAATCAAGGGTTTTGCGGCTTTTTCTCTTTTTCATTGCATTATGATTGCATTTTTTATTCTAATTCTCTATGATAGTTTGCTGTGAATTGATTGCTGGTGTAATCTGCGATACTCTGTGTTGCCGGAGTATAATGCAGTACGCCAGTTAATTTATGGGCAACTTCAAGATTGGTGTTCGGATATAAATGTCCGTATGTTCCTAACGTGGTCTGTATCTTCTCATGTCCCAGACGTTCCTTGATCAGTAAAGGGTTTTCGCCCATGCTGATTAGCAGGGAAGCGTGAGAATGTCTTAGAGCGTGAATTTTGATACGGTGTACGCCAGCAAGCCCGGCAAGTTTTTCCAAAGCCCGTGGTAATGTATGTTTGCTGGTTGGAATACCGCTATAACTTAATATAAAACCGCAGCCTTTTAATACCTTTTGCTGTACCGCTCTCCATGCTTTCAGCTCCCGGATAGTGTCAGCGTCTATGTAAATAGTGCGGACGCTGGCTTGTGTCTTAGGATCAACAAATTTGTACTCGTCCATTGACTTATAGTACAGGGTCTTATTGATATTCAAAAGCCCTGTTTCAAAATCAATATCAGACCATTGCAAAGCTGCCGCTTCTCCTATTCTCATTCCTGTCATAAATAATAACCAGAAAGAGATAAACAGGTAATGTTCGTAGTAATCGCCCTTATAGAGCAGGGAGATCACTTTCTGAAATTCCTCCAACGTCCAAAAGTCTACTTTCGTCTTTTTGCTTTTGATGTTGCCAACCATTCGTGACGGGTTCTTTTTTGCGATACCCAGAACAATAGCCCTGTCAAATGCAATCGAAAGCATACCCTGTACGATACGGATATAGTTAGGGCTAAATTCCTTTGCAAGCTCTAACTGCCAATTCTGAACATTGATAGGCTCTATCTCGTCCGTTGCCATTTTGTAGAAGTAGGAAAAATGCTTCTGAATGGTAGAACAGCGGTTTAAGTAGGTGCTTTCTTTTACCTGTGTTTTGTACCACGGGAGATAGGTTTCCTCAATAAACTGCTGGAAAGAAATTGTTTTCTTTTTCTCGGTAAGCTCTGCTGTGGAAGTCAATACCAGCTTGGAATATTCTTCCCTTGCTTCTTTCTTTGTCTGAAAGCCGCTGCGGTATTTCTGTATCTGTTTTCCTGTAATCGGGTTATAACCTAAATTTGCTCTAAAATAATAAGTTCCGTTATCTGCTTTTTTGATTGGGTCTTTTGCCATGATTTCACTCCTTACATATCATGCAAGAAGTACAATCAGTTTTGCCTGTCTGAAATGGTAATTCCCAATATTTCCTCTACGGCTTCCTTTGGTACTCTGTCAAGTTTTCTGGACTGATAGTAGGTGTGTCCTTTGGAAATCATTAGTTTTTTTGCTTTCCTTATGATGTTTGCCGCAAAAGATGTTCCATATCCTAGTGCGATTAAATCGCTCTTGGTTACTGTAACCATTATCCTCCTTTCCATAGACCAGATACGAAAACCTCAATATCTTGTCTACGATCATATCAGATTTTCAGTAAAAGTGAAATGATTATTTTCTTGCAAATGTTGATTTAAGGTTTTATGAGCTTTCGGACGGCTTGGCAGCTCCACGGGACTTGCACCCCTCTCATTCTTGTGAGTAGCCGTGTCATACGGGTGTATCATTATCCCTGTATACGGGTCATGGCGGCGGCAGCTTCCAGACTGCCGCCTGCGGTTCGCTGATAATACCGCTCGCCCCGTGTGGGGGTCATGGCGTACCAGCCCGTAGGCTCGCCGTATACAGAACGTATCCGATTGCCCTATGCTGCGTGATACGCTTTCTTTGTCAAAGTACAGGGGCTTGTCAGCCCACAAAAGCACACAGGGAAAGATATGCTTTTGTGGAATGATAAGCACAAGAAAAAGCCCACGCCGGGGAAGTGGAAAGGGGAGTTGTCACATTCCCCCTTGTGGGCTTTTATTAGGCTGCCTTAAAGGTCAAAATCTTGGTAATCAATTTTGTTTCCAGACGGCGGCGCAGTTCTTCATCAACGCACAAATGTGGGTTGCCTGCTTCGTCATACATGGTTCGTGTAGACAATTTGGCTATGTAGCCCTCATAGTGCTTCAAAAAAGGATTTATTGAGGGGGAAACAGAAAAGGTTGGAAATATGCCAGACAGAACAGTCTATACATTAACTGTCAAAGGAGAGAAAGAGTTTCGGGAAGCAATAAGAAAAGCCATAGTGCAATTTGATTATGATACCAATATATTTACAATAGCAGCGTTTTTTATTGATATTTTTGATACTGATGAGAAAAGGGAATTGTTAGAAAAAAGATTAGAATTATTACAGGCATACTTGGTTGGTATAAGTAAGCAGGATAATAATTTATGGGAAAAAGAAGTATCGGCTTCTCATGTGGCTAATCTAAAAAGAATGATTGATATAGTAAATGCGGAAATCTCTGGAACAAAGAGATTGTTGTCAAGTTGTGAGGGGAGTGGTAATTATGAAAAATAAATGGATACATTTTAGTATTGATAGAGAAAGCTTAATAGGAATGTTAAGTGGCGTAGGGATAGTTATATTAAGTGTTATCATGACTATTTTCAATAATGATATAGCTAATATTATTTTAAGGGATATATTGATGATTTTAGTTTTAGGTTTTTTCTTTCCCTTGTATTTTACTATAATTGAAAATAAAAAATCGGTGTCAGTTTTAGGTATTCACAAGAAAAAAATAGTTATTAGTTTGGCAATAAATATTATTGCAGCCATAATGTTATTGGTTATGTTTATATCTGGAAATACAGAAACCATAATGTTTTCTAAAAATTCCTTTTTTGCAATTACATACATTTTAGTTGCGGGTGTTTTTGAAATGGTATGTATTTACGGTTTTTTTCGCTATGAAGTTGAAAGAGCTTTTGGAATAATTCCGGCTATTATTATGACTGCTGTATTTTATAGCTTACATCATGCAGGTTTTCAACCAGAATTTTTAAAACTATTTTTTGTGGGAATTATGTATGTTTCTGTATTTTACATTACTAAAAATATTTTCAGTATTTTTCCGTTTTTTTGGGGAGTAGGTGCTATTTGGGACGTATTGATAAACTCAGAAGCAGGCAAACAAATTGAAAATATACAAAGTTTTTATATTGCCATTTTGATGTTAATATCAATGCTAGGAATTTGTATTTATATTTATAAGAGAAAGTAATTAAAAGATTATATAAAAGGCAGAACATTATTGCTAACAGTTCTGCCTTTTGTTGTCATTGTTTATCCGTTATCCTCCGCAGGCTCAAAGGATTGCTCTGAAAATTCTTCCTCGGTCAGTTTATCCAGATTGGCGATTGTGCGCCCGGCAAGCTCTGTAAACTCACTTTCCATAAACGGCAGGGCGGCGGTCATGCTTGCCACCGTAGCCGCTTTTGTGTCTGCTTTGTAGCAGCAGATCAGATTGATTTCTTCAAATGTAAATCGTGTCATGCTCTATACCTCCAATTCTTTATTTTTTGTCTTGGCTGCCTGCTTCTTAGGCTCTTTCTTTGCATTTTCCTTATCCTCTTTGAGCTGCTTTCGTATAGAGGACTTGCGTCCCGGTTTTTGGGGTTTACTCTTGGCGGTTGCTTTATCATTCTTGATTGCTTCCGCAAGGTCAATAAGAGAAATCTGCTCCCCGGCTTTTACCTTTGCTTCCAGTTCGTCAACGGACGGGGTATTATTTATCTGTCCATCAATCATATTTGCATTTTGTTCTGTGGACTGCTCGGCAGCTTTCAGATAATTTTCTGGCTGGGTAAATTCCGGCACTTTCTGAAAACCGTAGCTGTCTACATAGTGGGCGGTGTCCTGTCCGTTCTGATGAAGCACTACCACGTCAGAAACGGACAGGGAATGTCCCTTGAAATCCTCTGGGTGGTCGATATTGAATTTCGTATAAATGTCCTCTAAGCCCGTTCCCGGTTCAATGGGTGCGGTGTAGACGGCTTCATAGTTTGTCATGGTTACGGTCAGCCCTTTTGCCTGCAATTCATCAAGTGGGCGAAAATGATAATCTACTGGGGTGTTATCCTTTAACTGATAAATGGTATAGGTATCTTTATCTGCGGCAGTTTCCTTTTCGGGTAAAGCTCCTTTTTCCTGTTCGACGGTTTTGGTAAGCTCTGCAAAATTCCTGTCGATTTCCGCTATCAGCTCGGACGCTGTGCTGCGTATTGTTTCAAGGGAGAGGGTAGGGGTCTGTACCCGTCCCACATTCAAGGTATGACTGTAAAGGACAGAGAAAAGACGGGTCGCATTGATACCGATTAGCCAGTCAGCCTTTGCCCGGCATAATGCAGATTGGTACAGGTTGTCGTAATCATGCCCGGCTCTCAAATCTTCAAATCCTTTCTTGATTGCGCTTTCCTCCATGCTGCTGATCCACAACCGATAGAACGGTTTTTGACACCCGGCTTTTTCATAGACAAAGCGGAAGATAAGTTCTCCCTCACGTCCTGCGTCCGTGGCGCAAACAAGCTCGGTCACGTCCTCACGCTCCATGAGTTTTTTAAGAGTGTCAAAGGGTTCTTTTTTGTCCGGGGCAATTACGGTCTGCCATGTTTCCGGCAGGATAGGTAAGTCCTCATAACGCCATTTTTTATAGTCCCCGTAATGGGAAGCGTCTGCAAGTCCGGCTAAGTGTCCCACGCACCAGCCTACCAGATAACCGTTGCCCTCCATATAGCCGTCCTGTCTTTTGTCAGCACCTAAGACAGCGGCAATACTCATAGCCACACTTGGCTTTTCTGCAATTACTAACTGCATATCGTTTTCCTCCTTTTTTGCATAAAAAAAGAGCAACCGTTTTCGATTGCTCTAAACAAAGTGTTAAAATTATTTTGAAAAAGGCTATCTGTCTTTTTCGGCAATTTTTAAGATACGTTCACGGATACTCATATCAATGGGAATGACATTTTTAGGGTCATTATCCCCATAAACAGTTACACTTCCTTTATCACGTCCTACATGAATATATACATCAAAATTGTGAAGATTTTTTCCATTGGTAATTTCTTTTGTAAATTCAGTAGAAGCAATATAGACAAGGGTAGTGTCAGTTTTGTTAAAAAGATCCATTTCCATAGTTAGATATTTCCTTTCCCTAAGATTAAAATTGATAGTTACAAAGATTTCATTATCTGCTTAATATCCACATATTCAAAAATATTATTAAAAGTGGAGTAATCAACAAAAAATGATTTTTTCAAATGGTCGTTTTCAATACCTTTCAGCCACTTTAAAATGTTTTCTTTGATATATTCATTGTCCCGATCAGCAGCATAGAAGTGAGTTCCGTTTGCGTGTATGTCTTGAATAAAGTGCTTCCGCTTACTATCTGCATAATAGATATTATCCAGCGAACAATATACGTCAAACCATACATCACTTCGTGAAACAGATATTTTGATATATCCTATAATTTGGTTGTACTCCCATATACAACGTGGGAAACAACTATCTGATACAAACAATTTAGCATTTTCCTCGGTTTGACCGTGACTAACAAACATATTATAAAGATTTGATTTTTTCTTATCCCAACGCTTATTAAATTCTTTTTCGCTCATAGCATATATGGGTATTTCAAAAAGAGTTTTTTGTTTCATAAAGCCATTCTCCCTATATATCTTTTATAAAGTTTAAAAAGGCTTCTCCGTAATGAGTTATACGTTTACCTCGTGCACGTTCTTTTGAAACAGGCATACCAAAATCAACTGCACTAATTAAACTGTCGGATATAAGTTGTCCTGTGATATGCTTGACAAATTCGGTATCATTTTTAAATTCTGGTAAATATTCCAAAATACCAGCCATAGGATATTCTGTTCCACCAACTTCTGTAATAGTTACTAATCCCCTTTGTTTGACTCTATCTCCAGAATGAAAATGATCTTCTGAAAAGTATTGTAGTAACCGTATATGGCTTAAAGTGTAGTCGTTGAGTAACCCCATATAAAAAATTTTTTTATCAGTATCTAAGTCCATATCAATAGCAGAATGATATAGAGCATTTGCAAATAGGGTTCTTTTTTCTTCTTGATAAGCTCGCATAGCTCCTGTTGTTGCGACTTGTAAGTAGGTATAAAAATCTTCACTTTGTGCTAATTCATTCATAGATTGAGGAATGTTTTGGAGCGTTGCTTCTACTTTGGCTTTCCAGTCGTTCATACGCTTGTCTGAAATAGCCGATTGAGCCAATCCAATATATTCGGCTAATAAACCGCCACCGGGAATAGCTGAAACAGCCCCTTTAGCAGTAGCAATCAAAAAATTTCCTATTCGCTCATTCATAAATAACACTTCCTTTCAATCAATAATTTTAGCATAGATAAGAAAGCAAGTCTAGCGTTGCCCTCCGGGGTCAGAGGGTCGCTGGGTTCTGTGGTTTCCTCCGGCTCTGTGGCAGGTGTAGGTTCGGTTATTTTGTATTCCTCTCCGCCGCCTGCATAGGCAGTCATGGAAAAGCCGCCCGTAAGGATAAGGGCGGCAGCAAGTGTCATAAAGGTATGTAAGATTTTTTTACTCATTCTCGGTGTCCTCCTGTCTGGTAAATGTGTTTGTGGTGGAAGCAGCAGGGGCAGCCTTTAAAGGGCTTTCCTGTTTGCCGTTTAAAAAGGTGGAAAGCTCTGCCGGGGTCATGCGTAACGCACGCACCATTTGAACGATCTGCAAATTCTCTACCTCGGTTTTTTGGGCTTCCAGTTCTCTAAGCCTTGTCTGTTGTTTGGAAATTGTTTCTTTGGTCTTTGCAATTTCCGCTTCAATTCTTTCTAACTTCATCATGTGAAAAACTCCTTTCTTTGTGTTATGGCAACCGCCCATAAGCATAAAAATGTTGCTGCCAATAAGGGGTATTGACGGACGCATAGGAAATCGGGTTGCCGCAATGTATCATCATGCCGTTACCAACATAAATTCCTACATGGCTTACCGCACTTCCGCTGTCATATGTCCCGGTAAAAAAGATAATATCCCCCGGCTTAGCTTCGCTTGGTGCGATTGGCGTTGTGTAGTTGAAAATACCTTGTGCGGTAGTTCGCCCCACATTTCCCACGCCGGACTGATTGATTACCCAGCACACAAAGCCGGAACAATCAAAGCTGGTACTCGGAGAGTTGCCGCCCCACACATAAGGGTAGCCTAAATATTTTTCTGCTTCCGCAATCATGGCGGCAAAGCGTTCATCAGATAGAG
>UMFO01042961.1_pt1 | contig 31518 bp, 22 predicted proteins | sample 1965051 | NCBI WGS metagenome assembly UMFO01 (sample SAMEA4836050, study PRJEB28245) | human gut metagenome | biome: gut microbiome; material: fecal sample | place: Denmark | collected 2008
CTTATAAATAAAGTTAAACTAAAATGCTGCGGAATTTAGGTCAACATCAAACTTGTACTTCTTTTTTAAGTATAGGTTACCTGCTGGCATACTTAGCCATTCTATATACAGTGGAAGATTTTCTTTTTTGAACACATTTTTTAGAGGTTCAAATGTTCCACATCTATCAGGCATAAGAATACCTTTTTTGTATCCAATAAAAAAAGAAATTATGCGATTGGACATTTCAGTATAAGCAGTAATTGATTTAGAAAAATCCGTATATTCCTTTATACTAAAATTCCAATGTTTTCTATTTACCATAAACTCAATATACCTTGGGTCTGTTAAGTTTTCACGCACTTCTATTTTTATACATATATTTTTTCGATCAAAATTTCCCATATTCTCACTATTTAGGTCCTATATCTTTTCTCCTAACTATTTCATCTTCACTAATTTTTTTAGATACATGCGTCTTTTCTCCTGTCACAATTTCAAATTGCTTACCTGATTCTTTGGCAACTTGCCTTTCTGCTTTAATTTGCTTAGTATTATAAACAGATTTAGTATCTTTTATTTCTATAATCTTAGAAGCTGTTTTGAATTTATCGTGCGATGATTTGGGATGAGTTTTTGAGGCATTTTCGCTTCTGTGATGAGGAAGATAGCGGGCTATCTGACGAAGAACAGGAGCGAAAAGGGCCAAAAAATCGCCCAAAGCACACACGAAAACGGATACATCAAGCCAAGAAAAACTTTTTGGAGAAATTCAAAACAGCTTCTTAGTATCGGTAATTGCATCAGGAATCGTGGTTACAACTTCATTTGTCTCCTTTAAGATTGTTGTATGAGTTTTTGCATTTTTCTCCAAGCCCATATCTTTCAACACTTTTTTCTCATTTAACACACCACGTTTCATTGCTTGAACAACATCTTCAGTATTATCAATTGTACGAAGACCTTTAACCGTTGCTCCAATACCACCAGGCACAAAAGGTACCGCTGCAGCAACAGCATCCGCCAAAACTCCTACACCATCAACAACTGCTGCACCATAATTGCCAGCTTGCATGTTCTCTTTAAAACTCTTTACACCTATAGCCACATTGAAAGCATCCCAAACCGTATCCCAAATCCTGCCGTCCTTGTCGATACGGAGAACCGGATTATTGCCACAATAAGTGTAGGGAGAAACCGCATAGTCTTGCTCGGCTAACGGGTCAACACTCACAAACCGCCCCAAAGCCGCATCATAATGACGGGCACCATAATCATACCAGTTCAGGCCGTTCTTCGTGTCAAGCTCCTTGCCGTTATACTTGTACGGCTGCACATTGTTCGTTGCCGCGAATACCCCGCCGAAAGGATAGTAATGGTTCGTTTCCTCTACCGCCCCCGTTGAACTGATAACCACACGGTTATTGCCCTGATGGTCTTTCAGATAATAATGGTACTTAGTATCCGCCAAAGTAACATAACCCTCTTCCGTCAGCAATAGCTTCTGCATGCCGTTTTCATAGACCACATTCCCGCAATAGTCCGTTGTAGTGGTCGTACTGCCTGTCTTATGCACCGTGCGAAGCTTTGTGCCGTCCGCCGCATACAGATAGGTTATCGTATTCCCGTTCCCGAACGTGACCTTGCTTGGCTAATTTAAACAATTATATTGAATGGACGTTATATTTTTATTCAAATCTTTCGTCAAATTGCCGTTTTTATCGTAGGCGTATTCATCAGCCTGTTGTACAGCATCTTTGAACTCGAAACCGTTATTATAAGCAGAAGTATTTACAGCATCGTCCACGCGGGTCAATTTATTACCACTTAACGTATAAGTCAAATTATCTATCAAGCCGTAACCGGTCGAGGAGGTCTGACCGTAACGCTGCAAGCCCTTGATGTTCCCGTTCAGGTCATAAAAAGGAGAAGATGATTACAAAAAATATGTCATCCTCTCCTTCTTTTAAAAATCAATCCGATTCTTTATCAACATATTTATGACAGAATCTTTTTTCTTTTTTTTACATGCAATCCTATTAAGACTGCAATAGTTACAATGACATAAATCAAAAATTCTTTTAATGTCAATATATATTGTAACATATAGAATCTGGCTAATTCATAAGGTACAACACCTTCCACTCGCCATTCATCAATTTCATATTTTAAACTAACATACATATTTATAATGCTGTATCCTAATAAAAGGAATAAAACTATAGATACAATTAAAAAGATGATTCTTACAATTTTCATATTATCGAATTTTATGAATTACTCCATTACTTTTTAAATTCTGATTTAAATGTTGTTGTAATGAAAAGGGAAGAATGAATCTTTCTTTTACAGGAATCGTATAATAACCATTTACTCCGATTGGATAAACCTTAACAGTCTCCAAAGCGTTAGAGTTCAGTTGATTCAACACATCAGAAACAAAAGTTGTGCAATTGTTATCCAACAATTTATAACTGTCTATAATATGTGCATACGGTGCATTATAATATACACTATTAGGATTATTGGGTAATCTATCAGATGAATAAAATTTTGCATCCAACATTTCATTTACTTCTTTATCAGACACATCTGTTATCACAAAAGCATCCATATCTAAAGATTCTTTATCTGACATATATTCTTCTGCCTCAAGTCCTGTCATCCTTAACAAGACACCGTCACCATTACCAAGACCATTAGCAAAATTAATACCTTTCTGTCCTTTATAAGTTCCATTAAAACGACCATAACTATATACGACCATATCTTCGCCCTCACCTGTGCTTAGCCATGAGTGACCATAAGAATCTGTTTCAGTATATACCCTGACACTGTCACCATTCACATCCACATTCACTATCGGATTGTTGGCTGCATACTGATAAGGAGACAACAACGGATATTTCTCAGCAAATCGGTCAATACTTATAAACCTTCCCAAAGCAGCATCGTAATGACGCGCACCGTAGTCGTACCAGTTCAGACCGTTCTTACCGTCGAACTCCTTACCGTTATACTTATAAGGCTGCACATTATTCGTTGCCGCGAATACTCCACCGAAAGGATAATAATGGTTCGTTTCCTCGACCGTTCCACTTTGGTTAATGACCACACGGTTGTTGCCTTGATGGTCCTTCAGGTAATAATGGTACTTGCTGTCAGCCAAGGTGACATAACCTTCTTCCGTCAACAAGTATTTCTGACTGCCGTTTTCATAGACCACACTGCCGCAATAGTCCGTTGTAGTAGTTGTACTTCCTATCTTATGAACCGTACGCAGCTTCGTGCCATCCGCCGCATACAGATAGGTTATCGTATTCCCGTTCCCGAACGTGACCTTGCTCGGCAAATTTAAACAATTGTATTGAATAGACGTAATATTCCGGTTCAAATCTTTCGTCAAGTTGCCGTTTTTACCAACGAGGTGGCAGAACTCTATAACCTGATTAAAATCGTAGACCGGAGTGCAAGGCTATAAGCTGATTTTAGTGCATAACGAGCTGCGCAACATAAGACAATCAGTCAAAAGAGAGAAGAGAATAAACTGCATGTCCAGTCCCAGTAGTATAGGACTACTGTCTTATAGCGTCAGGACTGCAGTCCTATATATATTAGGACTGCAGTCCTGGTATCTTAGGATTTTAAGAGGACTGGGATGTAAAGGACCATGCTGTTAATTGACTTCCCAATTCCTGCTTGCTTCCTGCTTATTTTCTTTTCAATTCCTCGGTCGGGACCATCCGGTAAAGTTTGTCACTGGGACGGATGCGTCCGGGCACCTTGAACGACACGTGCACGCCTTTGGGCACTACATCCACCGGCTTCAGGTCGACACGGGCTTCTTCCAGAGTGACAAACATCGCGCCCGTAGTAGGTCCGGTTATCAGGAGCTTGTCGCCTACCTTGATTTCGGAAGCTTCTATCAGGAACTCCGCCACGCCGATGTTGGAGAAATACTTGATGCCCCGTCCGGCGTACACCTTGCGCTCGGTGGCTTCCGAACCGTAATTGCGGCTCCATTCGCCCAAGCGTTGCCCCAAGTAATAACCGTTCCAAAAGCCGCGGTTGAATACCGTCTTCAGGCGTTCGTCCCATGCGTCTTTCTTCGCTTCGGTAAATGTGCCGTCCAAGTACGACCGGATGGCTTCCTTATAGCACTCTACCACCGTCTTCACATACTCGGGTCCGCGGGCACGTCCCTCTATTTTGAACACCCGCACGCCGGATTCTATCATTTCGTCCATAAAGCGGATGGTCTTCAGGTCTTTGGGCGACATGATGTACTGGTTATCCACTTCCAGTTCGATGTCGCTTTCCTTGTCTTTTACGATATAGGCGCGGCGGCACACCTGCATACAGGCACCGCGGTTGGCGGAAGCGTTCAGTTCGTTCAGGCTGAGGTAGCACTTGCCCGATACCGCCATGCACAACGCTCCGTGGCAGAACATCTCGATACGCACGGGTTGCCCCATCGGGCCGGTGATGTGCTGCTCATGGATGGCATCGTATATCTTGCGCACCTGTTTCAGGTTCAGTTCACGTGCCAGCACCACCACGTCGGCAAACTGGGCATAAAAGCGCAGTGCCTCCACATTGCTGATGTTCAGTTGGGTAGAAAGGTGCACTTCCTGCCCGATTTGGTTGCAATACGCCATTACCGCCACATCGGCGGCAATCACCGCACTGATGCCTGCCTGTTTTGCCGCATCGATAATCCGGCGCATCAGCTCCAGGTCTTCGTCGTAAATGATGGTATTCACCGTGAGGTAACTCTTTACCCCGTGCTCGTCGCACGTGCGTGCTATCTCGCGCAAGTCGTCAATGGTAAATGTGCTTGCCGACCGTGCCCGCATGTTCAAACTCTCGATACCGAAATAGATGGAATCTGCTCCGGCATGAATAGCCGCCGCCAGTGATTCGCGCGAACCTACCGGTGCCATAATCTCAAAGTCTTTTATCGAATAATCCATATTTCTTCTGATTTAGGCTGCAAAGGTAGCGATTTTCCAGCAATCATTGTGTATCTTTTATGCATAATGATAGAATAAATACCCAAAAACGAAACCCGATGTGCGCATATTTTCACTTTTCTATGTCATTTATTCAAAGAATTTACTATTTTTGCGCCCGTTTTTTGGGAAACAGACAAAACTATTCAATAAACCATAAACAATGTTTCTCCACAAGAGAGAGAGAAACCAACTGTAAACTATAAACACATAACAACCAATTAAACACTTATGAGCAGGTCACTAACTCTGCTATGCATGCTTTTGTTCTGCATAGCGACGTATGCGCAACGCATCACTGTTTCGGGAAAAGTCACTGCCGGAGGCGAAGGTTTGCCCGGCGTGACAGTAGCGGTAAAAGGAAGTACTAACGGTACAATCACCTCCATGGATGGCGACTATTCGCTACAGACCGAACCACAAAACACATTGGTATTTTCATTTATCGGCTACGAAACTCAGGAAGTTCCTATAAATGGGCAGAAAACCATTAACATAGAAATGCACGAATCCAGTATTGCCATCGATGAGGTGGTTATCGCCGTGCCCTACGGTACTGCAAAAAAATCTACCTTCACCGGTTCGGCAAGTGTAATCGACAAGAAAATCATTGCCGCCTCACAGGTATCCAGCGTGTCGAAAGCATTGCAAGGAACCGTAGCTGGTCTGCAATCGTTCTCTACCAGCGGACAACCAGGTGAAGATGCCAGCATCTACATCCGCGGCGTAGGTTCTGCCAATGCCACCACCACACCGCTGTACGTAGTGGACGGCGTGCCTTACGACGGTGCCTTGTCGTCTATCTCTTCGCAAGACATTGCTTCGGTGACTGTACTGAAGGATGCCGCCGCCGCTTCACTGTATGGTTCACGTGCTGCCAACGGTGTGATTATGATTACTACCAAGCAAGGACAAAACGGTTCGGCTCCTACCATCCAGCTTTCAGCCAAGTATGGTTTTTCGAGTCGCGCCGTACGCGACTACGACCAGTTGAGTACGAACGACTACTTCATGCTGCAATGGGAGGCACTCCGCAACAGCTATATGGACAACGGTCAAAGTGCTGAATCGGCTGCACAGACAGCTTCTTCTATTCTTGCCACTACGGCAACAGGTGGCTTGGGTATCAACCCTTACGGCACACAATATCCCCAACCGGTAGGCACGGATGGCAAAATCGTGGCAGGTGCTACTCCGCTGTGGGATGACAGTTGGGAAGATGCTTTAAGCCAGGATGCCCATTATACTGATATCAGTGCCAGCATCTCGGGTGGTAGCGAACGTACCAAGTATTATTTCTCGCTGGGCTACCTGAACGACCAAGGTGCTTACATCTGTTCGGGCTTCAAGCGTTATAACCTCCGTACCAATATCACGACCGACTTGCGCAAATGGTTGCAGGTAGGACTGAACGTATCGGCTACCCACTCTGTTCAGGATTATCCGAAACAAGATGATACGGCTATCGGAAACATCGTACTGGCCGCCCGCAGTATTCCGTCGTTTTATCCTGTGTATGAACGTGACTTGACCACCGGCGAATATTTGCTGGATGAAAATGGCAACCGTATTTACGATTACGGAAACTACCGCAAAGGTTCGTACAACGGTTATAACTTCGCGCAATCCATGTTGTACGACAAAAAAGAATACAAGCGCGATGCGGCTTCGATACGCGGTTATCTGCAAATCACTCCCCTTGAAGGATTGAGCTACAAAATGTCGCTCAACATCGACTACAACAGCCGCTTCGCACATTTTTACGACAATCCCACTTACGGCAAAGAACCATTGACCGGTGGAGTGGAGAAGGAAAACGTGCGTACAACGGGACTTACTTATAATAATGTCATCAACTGGAACCATACGTTCAACGAAAATCACGACGTACGCCTGATGGCTGGTCAGGAATATTACGAATACAACACGTCCAATTTTGGAGGTTCCCGTACCGGTGTCATTACCGACGGTTACTACGAACCCGATGTAGCTTCTACACTGAGTTCTTTCTATGGCAACAGCGACCAATACAAATTGTTGAGCTTCTTCGGCAGTGCGGAATATTCGTACCAAAGCAAGTATTTCGTATCGGCATCGGTACGTACCGACGGCTCGTCACGTTTCCACCCCGACCACCGCTGGGGAACATTCTGGTCGTTTGGCGGTTCGTGGAAGATTTCACGTGAAAAATTCCTTGAAGAGGCTGCAAACGACTGGTTGACCAACCTGACCCTCCGTGCCAGCTACGGTGCACAGGGTAACGACAATGTGGGTTATTATGCCTATAAGGCACTGTATGAAATAGGCAGTTCATTCGGCGAATCTACCTTGCACGCTTCACGTCTGGAAACACCGGAACTGAGTTGGGAAACCAATCTGAACCTGAACGTGGGACTTGACTTCGGTTTCTGGAGCAACCGCCTCAACGGAACCATCGAATTTTTCCAACGTGCATCTAAAGATCTGCTCTTCGCACGCGACCTCGTTCCGTCGGGAGGATTTTCCAGCATTGATGCCAACATCGGTAAACTGAAAAACTATGGTTGGGAATTTACCATTAACGGTACGCCTGTACTGACCAAAGACTGGACGTGGAAACTCAGTGTCAACGCTACGACATACAAGAACGAAATCGTTGAATTGCCTACTGACGTGATGTGGCAAAGCACCAAGAAATGGGTGAAAGGTGGCTCGCTGTACGACTTCTGGTTGTATGAATGGGCAGGTGTGAATCCGGAAAACGGTAATCCGCAATGGTATTATACCGATACCGACGGAAGCCGGAAAATCACCGAAGACTATTCCAGCCTGACTTCGGACGACAAGGTGAAGGTGGGCAGTTCGTTGCCGAAAGTAAGCGGTGGTTTCCAGTCAGACCTGACCTGGAGAGACCTTTCACTCTCGATGTTGTTCTCATACGCTATCGGCGGCAAGCTGTATAACAACGACTACAAAAGCATGATCAGCGTATCGGGAGGAAACGGTTCTACCTTAAGCAAGGATATGCTCAACCGGTGGACACCTGAAAACCGCTATACTGACATCCCGCGTCTGTCGTACGACCAGACCAGCTACTTCACCAGCAGTTCCAGCCGCTGGTTGGTAAACCGTTCGTTCTTGCGCCTGAAAACCGTTACATTATCGTATAACCTGCCAGAGAAATGGCTGCACTATGCCACTATCAAGCAGGCAAGCATCTTCCTGCAGGGCGAAAACCTGCTGACTTTCTGCCACCAGCAGGGACTTGACCCCGAACAGCCTATTAATGGTATGGTTTCATACCGTTATCCGGCAATGAAGACATTCTCTTTCGGTATTAATGTAACACTTTAAAAAACACTTTTAAACTATGAAACTGAATTTTAAGACTATATGCTTTGGGGCACTGGCTGCCTGCACCTTTACAGCCTGCGACCTGGATACGGCTCCCACGACTTCACTCGATGCAGATGCCGTTTACAAAAACACAGAAAATGCCGACCGTGTGATGCGTGGCGTATGGAACTATATTTTCAATAGCGGTTCAACGTATGCTTCCATCGGCTATGGTGCCATCATGATGAACGATGACTTTGCCGGTTCGGACGTAGTGCGTACCACCAGTTACGGATATTCATCCAGCTATAACCTGACAAACGGCTATGGACGCGGCGAAATCAATGACGTGATGTGGGACATGGTATACGACCCCATCAACAACTGCAATGCTGTATTGGCAAACATTGATAACATCGAAGGCGAACAAACAGAGAAAGACCGTATCAAGGGACAGGCTTACGCTACACGTGGTTTCCTTTACATGCTGTTGGCAAGCCACTATTCTTTCGCTATCGACAAAGACCCTAATGCCGTATGTGTACCCATCTACACCGAGCCTACCAGCTACGATATGGCAGTAACCGGAAAACCCGCATCCAGCGTATCGGAAGTATATGCGCAGGCACTTGCCGACCTGAAAGCCGGATATGATTTGATTCCGACGGATTATAACCGTGGAAGTAACGCGACCGACCAGTATAAAATAGACCATACAGTAGTAACAGGCTTGCTGGCACGTACCAGCCTGTACGCCCGCGAATGGCAGGAAGCCTACAATTATGCCGATGAGGCCATGAACCTGAAAAACCGTTACCTGATGAATGAAACGGAATACAAGAGCGGATTCAACAATGCCTTAAACCAGGAATGGATGTGGGGTTACTCATGTACTATTGACGACAACCTTCCCGCCTATAACTTTCATTTCAAAGATAGCACGACACCAGGAAGCGGTTACTCTTGCCTGAATGTAGACCCTTATTTCAAAGAACTGTTTGATGATAATGATTACCGTAAAGGAATGTTCTTTTGGGGGCCCAATGCCGGATACGGTGAATGGACCATGCTGAGTTCGAAGTTCAAATTCGCCGATGTCGACAATATGCTTGCCGACATTGTGATGATGCGTGTAGCCGAAATGTACCTTATCAAGGCAGAAGCTGCAGCACACCTGCCGGGAAAAACCAGTGAGGCACAAAGCCTGTTGAAAGAACTGCGCGACGCACGTATGAAACCGGGCTATACCGCAGCCGAAATTACAGCTACAGGTGATGACCTCCTGAAAGAAATCTGGCTGGAACGCCGCAAGGAACTGTGGGGAGAAGGATTTGCACTGACTGATATCATCCGCAACCAGCAACCGGTAGAGCGTAAGGCATGGCAACACTTCGTAGAATGTACTTATAACGAACATGAAGACGGAAGCGTAACCGACAAGACACCTATCGTAACCGAAACCGGAGATGTCATCTTTGCCGATGATAAAGACGAGGCTTACCAAAGCAAATATTGCGTTATCCTGCAAGGACACTCTACCGTGAAGCTTCCCGACGGAACAGATTTTGTTCCGAACAGCAAGTACTACTTGTTCCGTATCACTGAACAGGAAGAGCTGCAAAACCTGAATCTGTACAACGACCATCCGAAACTGGATATTTACAGATAATCTGGCAAACGGAAGGAAGGCATAAATACTCTTCAATGCCAGCCAATCGGGTAGGAGGTAAATGCTAATCATAGAAAGGCATTTGCCTCCTACTTTCACATTTACCGACCTCCCACACCACCGTACAAGCGGTTCCGCATACGGCGGTTTCGCGCTTTCTCATCTCACGATGTGTGGCAAGTTGTTTTCAGCCATCCCTCGGACTAGCGTCACTCCTACTCTATTGTCGGATTCCGTCCTATCGTGGTGAGTAGGGAAGCTCCTTTCGGACATCTGACTACAAAAGAGTCTCAAGGGTAGCAGTCATTTACTATTGCACTGCGCGATTCGGTCCTTCCCCATAGACACACGTGTCTTAGGTACTATAACCTCTGCTGACTTCTCACGGCAAGCTTTACTCCGTCAGGGCACATCGAATGGGTACGTCTTCGCCATGCGTCCGTGAGACCTCCTCGGATAAGGGCATTGTCTTTCCATCTTATGCCTACTTCATTTACACCGACCGTTCCGAATAGCTATCGGGCTTTGGTTTGTGTAGAAACCTTACCCACGGTCAAATGCCTTGTATGAAGTTTCTGTTCGTTAGACCAGATGTTTGCCGCCGGCTTCCTTCAGATTCCACCTCGCGATGGACACCCTTGCCTTGGGCTATGTGATTCCCGCTATTAGGGCTCACTCGGGACTTACACCCGTTAGACAATGCTCATGCCGAGCGTACGACAAATAAAAAGAGATGCTTCATACGGAGCATCTCTTTTTATTTTACTACTTTTGCAAACGAAAACCATCCTAATGAAACTTTACCCCATGAAGATACGAACCATCGACTTAGGAGAGAGACCCGTAGTGCTGGCTCCTATGGAAGACGTGACCGACCCCGCATTCCGCCTGCTCTGCAAAGAGTTTGGTGCCGATATGGTATATACCGAATTTGTATCGAGCGATGCCTTGATACGTTCGGTAGACAAGACGATGACGAAACTCAGCATCAGTGCCGCCGAACGCCCCGTAGCCATCCAAATATATGGCAAGGATACCGATACAATGGTAGAAGCGGCACGCATCGTTGAACAGGCTCACCCCGACATTCTCGACTTAAACTTCGGTTGCCCGGTAAAGCGGGTGGCTGGTAAAGGGGCAGGGGCAGGCATGCTTCAGAATATCCCCAAAATGCTGAAGATAACCCGTGCCGTAGTGAATGCGGTGCAGATTCCTGTTACGGTAAAAACCCGCCTGGGATGGGACGAGAACCACAAAGTCATCGTAGAACTTGCCGAACAGTTGCAGGATTGCGGCATCGAGGCATTGACCATACACGGGCGTACCCGTGCACAGATGTACACCGGCGAAGCCGACTGGACCCTGATAGGTGAGGTAAAAAATAATCCGCGTATGCGCATTCCTATCATCGGGAACGGTGACATCACTACTCCCCAACGGGCAAAAGAATGTTTCGACCGCTACGGTGTGGATGCCATTATGATAGGCCGTGCCAGTTTCGGACGCCCGTGGATATTCAAGGAAGTGAAGCATTATCTGGAAACGGGCGAAGAACTTCCTCCACTTTCTTTCCGCTGGAAGCTGGACGTATTACGCCGTGAGGTACAAGACAGCATCAACCTGCTCGACGAGCGCCGGGGCATCCTCCACGTACGCCGTCACCTGGCAGCTTCTCCTTTATTTAAAGGTATTCCCAATTTCCGCGAAACCCGTATCGCTATGCTCCGTGCCGAAACCCAAGTGGAGCTTTATGCGATACTGGACCATATCGAAACAATATTGGAAGAACAAGCGAACCTGCAACAGACCTATGGACATGAATAACATGAAAACAACTTACAAGAAAAGCTTACAACTATTATTTCACCTGACGGGCATCGCCTGTCTGCTCCTTGCGCTGGTTTCTTGCGAAAAAGACTCATCCGCCCCCGCAAGCGACACAATAGACTATTCGGACAACCGATGCTGGTTCGAGAATAAGCAAGACGCTATGGGAAAAGACGTAGACCTGTTTTATGTAGTCCCGACCTGCATTTGGGACTATACCGACTCGTTGGGGCAAACCCGGCACCACATGGACATCTTCAATACGGAACAACGTGCCTTGACAGACCCTTCCATCCAATTGGCTAAAAGCGTATTGGCAGATAGCTGCAACTTCTTCTCTCCTTATTACCGCCAGATTTCGATGGACAGCTGGCTCACCTTGGACATGGCACTCATCGAAGAGCGTTTCAAGCTGGCTTATCAAGACGTGGCGGACGCTTTCCATTATTATATGGAGCACGACAACCAAGGGAAACCGTTCATCCTTGCGGGACACAGCCAAGGAGCCAAGGCGGTTATCGAACTCCTGAAACGGGAAATGACACCCGACATCAGCCGGAAGCTCATCGCCACTTACGCTATCGGCTATACCGTGACACCGGAAGAGCTTGCCGGTTATCCTACCTTGCGCCCTGCACAAGACTCCATAGATACGGGCGTGCTCATCGGATTCAATAGCGTAACCCGTCCCGATGCCGTATCGCCTTTGTTCCGAGACAATGTGGTGTGCATCAATCCTGTCAACTGGCGCAGCGATGCTACCCCAGCTACCTCTTACCAAGGATTTACCGTCGCGCAAGACACTACGATTCATACACTTATCGTGACGGGCATCGATGAAGAGCAGTATTTCATCCCCAGCGTAGCAGCCCTGTTGCCTAAAGGAAACCTGCACGTGCAAGAGTTCAACCTTTATAACGAAGACCTGCGCAAGAACGTATTGCAACGCATCCGGGCATTCCGTCAGGCACAGTAATGCATTTCCCTATGAAAAGAGATGAATACCCTTTTACTGCTCCCGTACATAGACTTTCTTTTCCACGCCTACCCCTGTCACCGTAACCTTTTTCCAGTGCAAAGGCAAAACCGAAGGCAACTGTATAATGCCTTCTTCGGTTACTTGAAGCCCACAAAATCCATTCAGCACGGCTTGAAGCAAGCCTCCTGCTCCAGTCATGAAATAAGGGTTGTTGCTTGAAGGTGTTTCAGACAGTACCCCGAAAGGAGGACGCCAGTTAGGCTGATAACAACGGCAGAACATTTCATAGGCTTTTGCCGCATTGCCCATTCGTGCATATTGTACACAAAAAACGGCATACGACATCATTGGACCATCGCGCTGGTCAATGCGTTCAGCATAATAGGCAAGGTCTTTTTGCTGCTGCCTGACATCGGTGATTTTTCCCAACGGGTAAGCCAGCAGGTTGACATCTGCCTGTTTGATGGTTTCACCTTGATACGTGGCATGTTCACGCGTAACTCCATCTTCAAACTGCAAGATACGCAAACCACGGCTCACTTTACCCCATACAGAAGGTACTTGCTCACCACATACCCATCCGGCACGGGAAGCATAGTCTAATACCAACGAGGCGGAAGCGTTGGTAAAGGCATTATCGGTTACACCATTGGCATATTCATCCGCTCCAGTTACCCCGACAATCGAATAGGAACCGTCGGCATTACATACCGAACGACTTACCCAAAACTCTGCTATCTCCTTCAGCAACGGAAAACCTTCACGCTTCAGCCAAACAGAATCACGGGTCACACAATAATAATTCCAGCAAGCAATGCCCACATCTGCTGTGATATGATGTTCGAATGCCCCGGTCAGGGCAAATGTCGGTGTCGCCTCTTCGCCCGTATCGTCGCTTTCCCACGGATACATTGTTCCCTTATATCCGTATGCCATTGCTTTCCGGCGTGCAGGCTCTTTTCGGTCTACACGATAATCAAGCATCGACCGTGCCATATCGGGTTGCAGCAAAAGCATCGGAGGATACATCCAAAGTTCAGTATCCCAAAAGATATGTCCATTGTAAGCTTGCGAAGAAAGTCCCATCGGTGGAATACTCAACCGGCTTCCGGCACGGCAGGATGCATATAAATTGAACAAGGCGAAACGTACCAACCGCTGGGCATCATCATCTCCTTCGATACGAATATCGCTTTGCCACAAGGTATTCCATAACCGTTCATGTGCCTGTATCAATTGCGTCTTTCCTTCGTGAACAGCGTATACCACCTGGCGTTCGGCTTCATTATAAGGATCAGTAAAGTCTCGTGACGAACAAATACTGCCTACCAACGAGAACGAAAGTGTTTCACCTTTTTTCAGAGACAACATAAAAAACAGCTCGCCAGTCGCTTTATCAAACGAAGGTTTCCATTGTTCAGCACCGTCGAACATAAAAGTCGATGCCGCTGCTACCTGCCTGTACTTTCTTGCAGAAACGGCTTCTGCCTCCAACAGATACAAGCGTGTACCATCGGCATCCAGTTCGCGATAGCGTACGGTATCTGCAGCATAATCATCGGGCACATTCATACCGTTCCGTATCTCCAGCACTACATCCGTCAGTGCTTTCACCTGCACCGATACCAATCCAGCGTATGGAAGGTTTCGCAAAGCACGTAATTCAGACACTACTTGCACTTTCCGTCCTGCCTCAAATGTTGTGCGGTGCACTGCCTGGCGCATATCTACCGTCTGCTCCCAAGCCTTAATACAGGTAGTATCTATTATCATGCCATCTATTTTCATCTGTATTCCAAAAGGATTGATTCCTTTCATCACCCGGCTTACTACACCTGGAGCAGCTGCATCAAACACATGATTCAGCACTACCTGCCCTATGCGGAAAGGTTCTTTATCCGGCAAAATGCCAATACATCCGCTTGCCATCGGAGCCGAAGCATACGGAGCATGCAAATCTGTAGCCCGTACCTGCCACAAGGCATCGTTTTCTACACTTGCTTTCATTATATTCCAGCTGAATATACACGACAAAGCTATACCTAACCAACGTAGATTCATAATATTTAGCAACTGAAGTTATTACAACAAAATGATTGAAAACAAAAAGACACGAAGACGCACTGTTTTTTCACGTTACATTTTCCTGTGTCTCCGTGTCTTTTTATTCATTGGTATATGTTCAAGAATCAAATTCGCTCCAATCGGTAAGCCGCATGTCGCCTTTCTTCAAGAATATCTGGTGCATACCCAGAGCAGCAGAAAGACTATGACAAGTCTGTCCTTTGGTAGAAATCTTCAGGTAATCCCATAGAAGTTGTTTGTAATCGGGGTGTGCACAGTTTTCAATGACGGCCTGTGCACGCTCCATCGGGCTTTTTCCACGCAAATCGGCAATACCCTGTTCGGTAATGATGACATTAACCGAATGTTCGCTGTGGTCAAGATGCGATACCATGGGCACAATAGAGCTGATACACCCGCCCTTAGCAGTAGAAGGACATGAGAATATGGAAATGTAGGCGCTGCGCGTGAAGTCGCCTGAACCACCGATACCGTTCATCATCTTCGTGCCGCAAATGTGGGTGGAGTTTACATTGCCGTAGATATCGGCTTCGATGGCGGTGTTCATCGAGATGACTCCGATGCGGCGGATTACTTCGGGACAGTTGGATATTTCGGACGGACGGAGCACCAGCTTGTGGGCGAAGAAGTCCATGTTTTCGTAAATGTCTTCCAGGCAATCATTTGTTACACTGAGCGAACAGGTACTTCCGAACTTGATACGTCCCTCTTTAATAAGGGTAATGACTGAATTCTGGATAACTTCAGTATACATTTCGAAAGGAGGGATACTCGAATCACGGCCTAAGGCGCTCAATACAGCATTGGCTATGTTGCCTACCCCCGATTGCAGAGGCAGAAACGTAGAAGGAATAATGCCCCGTTTCATATCTGCCGAAAGGAAGTCGGCAACGTTTTGCCCGATTTTATCCGTTACCGGATCGGGGGCACTGAATCCGCGTGCTTCGTCGGGAATGTCTACTTCTACCACTCCCACGATTTTTTGAGGATCTACCTGAATGTAAGGAAGTCCGATACGGTCACTGGGACGTACGATGGGAATCGGACGACGGTAGGGAGGACGCTCCATTTCGTACAAGTCGTGCATACCAATGATGCGTTTACTGTGTGCAGCGTTCAGTTCAATAATGACCCGGTCGGCAAGACGGGCGATGGTAGGTGTAATGCCTACGCCGGCAGTAAGGTAAATACGTCCGTCATCAGTCAATTCACAAGCTTCCACAATGGCAGTAGTGACATGTCCCAAAAAACCGGACCGTAAGCGTTGAGCCACTTGCGAAAGATGAATGTCGGTGTAATTGATTTCTCCATTGTTCACCGCTTTGCGGAAATCGGTGTTGGTGGTATAAGGGGCACGGAACTTGATAGCATGTGCCCGTGTCAATACCCCATCACACGAGTCGCCTGTTGAGGCTCCTGTGATGATTCCAATGCGGAACTCTTCACCCCGCGCATGTTTTTCTTCGGCTTGTTTAGCCAGTTCGGCCGTAACGGCTTTGGGACTTCCTGCCGGAGTAAAGCCGCTAAGAGCTATAATTTCACCGTTTTGTATCAGGCTGGCAGCTTCTGCCGCCGTCATTCTGTTGTAGTTCATAGTGTTCAGGTATTAAAAATATGTATTAGTATTTCCGTTTGAATATCTCCGAATAAATGAATGCTTTCCGTGCTTCCGAAGGAGTACGGAACCGAATGCCAGACCGGGGCTGGCAAGAAAAGTCAGACGAAACAGGAGGTGGTGTATTCTGTGGTTTTGAGACACGGCGTGCCGGCTTAATGGGCTGTGCCGGTTGTACTTTCTCTACAACATTTTCTGCTTCCTCTACAGATTCTATAGGAAATGGAACCGTCGTTTTCGGTTGTTTGGACGGCCGTTTCTTAGGTTCCTTTGTCGCTTGCTTATAAATAGCAATGGCAATAATGGCAAGTATGATAAGGAAATTCGACATATTCGTATTATTAAAAAAGGATTTTGCCAAAGATAGTAATTTTTCACCGAAGAATCATAAGAACTGTTTGCTTATTGTGCGATACGGAATAGAATTATTATCTTTGCACCCGTTTTGGGTATGCATTATGATAGGAAAGTGAGTCACAGGTGGGCAGAAATGCGGGAAATGGGTAACAAAGGTTCTGTTTTTGTGTATTTCAATCTGTCTTGATGACTTTGAATTTGTTAATAATTAATAATGCATGGAGAAATGGCCGATAATTTTGTCATCCGTTTCAGCCGTGCTTAGAATCTATAATATAAATAGTTAATCGTATGACAAATCAGATTGCGGGAACGGACTTTAAATCCGCGACCGGAAAAGAGACAAAAAAACTGTTTATCGAGACCTACGGATGCCAGATGAACGTAGCCGATAGCGAAGTGGTGGCTTCCATTATGCAGATGGCCGGATACACGCCCTGCGACACACTGGACGAAGCCGATGCTGTGTTTATGAACACATGTTCCATCCGCGACAATGCCGAACAGAAAATCCTAAACCGGCTGGAATTTTTCCATGCCTTGCGGAAGAAGCGTAAACACCTTATTGTAGGTGTGTTGGGCTGTATGGCTGAACGGGTGAAAGAAGACTTGATAACTAATCACCACGTCGATTTAGTGGCAGGACCAGACGCTTACCTCGCTTTGCCTGACCTGATTGCTTCGGTAGAAGCAGGAGAGAAAGCTATCAATGTAGAACTTTCTACTACCGAGACATATCGCGATGTGATACCTTCACGCATTTGTGGCAACCGCATCTCAGGATACGTATCGATTATGCGCGGATGCAATAACTTCTGTCATTACTGCATTGTTCCTTATACCCGCGGACGTGAGCGGAGCCGTGATGTGGCAAGCATCCTGAATGAAGTGAATGACCTTCGACAGAAAGGTTATAAGGAAGTGACCTTATTGGGACAAAACGTAAACTCGTACCGTTTCGAGCAGGAAGACGGCAGCGTTATTACTTTTCCAATACTATTGCGCACAGTGGCAGAGGCGATACCTGATATGCGTGTCCGTTTTACCACATCACATCCCAAGGATATGAGCGACGAGACACTTCACGTAATAGCCGAAGTGCCCAATGTGTGCAAACATATCCATCTTCCTGTGCAGAGCGGCAGTTCACGTATCCTGAAACTGATGAACCGGAAATATACCCGTGAATGGTATTTGGAACGGGTAGCAGCCATCCGACGCATCATTCCAGATTGCGGACTGAGTACTGACATTTTCTCCGGTTTTCATTCGGAAACGGAAGAAGATCACCAGATGAGCCTTTCGCTGATGCGCGAATGTGCCTACGATTCTGCCTTTATGTTCAAGTATTCGGAACGTCCCGGAACATATGCCTCGAAACATTTGCCCGATGATGTACCCGAAGAGGTAAAAATCCGCCGGCTGAATGAGCTGATAGAACTTCAGAACCAACTTTCGGCAGAAAGCAATGCAAAAGATGTAGGCAAGACATTCGAAGTATTGGTAGAAGGAATTTCCAAACGGTCGAAAGAGCAATTGTTCGGACGGACGGAACAGAACAAAGTCGTAGTGTTCGACCGTGGCATGCATCGGATAGGAGATTTCGTAAAAGTCCGTATTACCGACTCAAGTTCGGCTACACTCAAAGGAATAGAAGTGGTTTGAGAAAAAGCAGAACACTACATTTAATAAAGTAATATAAATAAGAACCTAACTAAAAATAAACCAAACGAACAATGAAAAAAAGAATGACACTCAGTTGGCTGTTTGCCCTTTTGTGCTGTTTGCCGATATTTGCCCAAATGCAAGACCCGGTACAGTTCAAAGCTGAATGGAAAAATCTTTCGGCCACAGAAGCCGAAATTGTCTTTACAGGTACAATCGATGCCGGCTGGCATGTATATTCTACCAACCTTGAAGAAGGAGGACCCACTTCTGCGACATTTAATGTAGACGAAATAGTTGGAGCAGAACTGGTGGGCAAACTCATTCCTGGTAATGGAGAAATAGAGCAGATTGACCCGATATTCAACATGCAAGTGCGTTATTTTGAAGGAACGGTAAAGTTTACTCAAAAGGTGAGACTTACAGGAGGTGACTATACTGTAAAAGGTTACTTGGAATACGGAGCCTGCAACGATGAAAACTGCCTGCCTCCTACCGCTGTTGACTTCTCATACAGTGGAAAACTTGATGCACCTTCGGCAAACGCACCGGTAAAGAGCGACGTGGTACCTGTCTCGTCTGCTCCTGCCGATACAACTTCAGTAGCATCAGCCGATGTTCCAGCTCCTTCTGCACAGCTGAAAGGAACGACAGACTACTGGAAGCCGGTTATTAAGGAATTATCCGAGTTCGGCGAGACCCAGCAACAGGATACGCATTCGTGGGTATACATCTTCTTCGCCGGATTCATCGGCGGGCTGCTCGCCTTGTTCACTCCCTGTGTATGGCCTATCATTCCGATGACGGTCAGCTTCTTCCTGAAACGCTCGAAAGACAAGAAAAAAGGCATCCGCGATGCGTGGACATACGGTGCGTCTATTGTAGTAATTTACGTGGCATTAGGACTTGCCATTACATTGATATTCGGCGCAAGTGCACTGAATGCCTTATCGACCAATGCCATCTTCAATATTTTCTTCTTCCTGATGCTGGTGGTATTTGCCGCTTCGTTCTTCGGCGCGTTCGAAATCACCTTGCCTTCGAAGTGGAGCAATGCGGTTGACAGCAAAGCAGAATCCACAACAGGTTTGCTTAGCATTTTCCTGATGGCATTTACCTTGTCGCTGGTATCCTTCTCTTGCACCGGACCGATTATCGGTTTCCTGTTGGTAGAGGTATCTACTACGGGCAGTATTATCGCCCCGGCATTGGGCATGTTGGGCTTTGCCATAGCGCTTGCCTTGCCGTTTACACTCTTTGCGATGTTCCCCTCGTGGCTCAAGTCGATGCCGAAGTCGGGAGGCTGGATGAACGTTATCAAGGTAGTCTTGGGCTTCCTCGAACTGGCTTTTGCCCTCAAGTTCCTTTCGGTGGCAGACTTGGCATACGGTTGGCGCCTGCTGGACCGCGAGACTTTCCTTGCCCTGTGGATTGTCATCTTCGGACTGCTGGGCATGTACCTGTTGGGTAAAATCAAGTTCCCGCACGATGATGATAGCAACAAAGTAGGTGTAGGTCGTTTTTTCCTTGCGCTTATATCTCTCGCCTTTGCTGTCTATATGATACCAGGACTATGGGGAGCACCCTTAAAAGCTGTAAGTGCCTTTGCACCTCCCATGCAGACGCAAGACTTCAATCTCTACAAGAATGAAGTACACGCCAAATTCATGGATTTCGATGCCGGCATGGAATATGCACGCCAACAAGGCAAACCGGTAATGATAGACTTCACGGGATACGGATGTGTGAACTGCCGTAAGATGGAACTTGCAGTATGGACAGACCCGCAAGTAAGTAAGCTTCTTACCGAAGATTACGTGCTGATTACACTCTATGTAGACGAAAAGACCAAGTTGCCCGAACCTATCAAGGTAATGGAAAACGGCAAGGAACGCACGCTTCGTACTGTAGGTGATAAGTGGAGTTACCTGCAACGGTCTAAGTTTGGTGCCAACGCCCAGCCATTCTATGTCTTGTTAGACAATGAAGGCAATCCGCTCAACAAGTCGTATTCGTACGATGAGGATGTAGTAAAATACATTGATTTCCTTCAGACAGGACTGAAGAACTACAAGAAATAAAAACAGACGCCTGTTGTTTGATGTAGGTTTCATCAACAACAGGCGTCTGGCTTATCAGGACACCATGCCTCATTTATCCAGACCAAACTTTTTCCTGTAATAGGATTGTGCAGTATAAAGTGCCGCAACAGGATTATTTCCAGTCACCCGGTCTTTGGTTACAAGCGTAGTGACATACGCCCTTCTCAACCCAGCAATTTGTCCAGCTCGTCCATATCAACATCTTCCAAACTCATACCTTCGCCTTGTTCGATAGATTCCTTGATTTGCGCTTGCACGACTTGCGCGTCTTGTGTCAGTTCTTCGCAATCTACATAATCAGACAAGTCTGCTTCTGCATCGCGAGGAAGTCCTTCTTCTGTAAAAGTTGCCTCATATTTTTCCAATGCACTTTTGTAAGCTTTCAATTCTTTGGTTTTCTTTTTCACATTTTTGATGTCATCCGCTGAAAGAGCTGCTCCAACTGCCAAACCTGCAGCAGCTCCTATCCAAGCACCTTTTTTCCCTCCGGATTTCTTCCCAAGCAAACCTCCTGCAGCTGCACCGCCTCCTATTTTCAACAAGATAAGACCACCCGATTTTAAAGCCGCATTCGTCAGTTTCTTTGCCGTTTCCGGATGGCATATCTTTCCGTCTTGGTCATACACGAGGTAATGATATTGTATGCTTCCGTCCTCGTATCGCAGCGTATCACCATTTTCATTCAGTATGGTCAGTTTCTTTACTTCGAAGGATGGAGCTTTATCTAAGAATGTTTTCGCATTGATAGTGTCGCCCGATTGTTCATCGGTTTTCTCAGATGATTCAGTTGTACCATTTACTTGGTCTAAGACTTCGTTCGTTTTTTCCAATCCTTTGTTTAACTTGTTTAACCATTTTTGTGCCGATACTCCTTGCACCAAAAAGAGTGCCATTACTGCCATAAACAGGCTTCTCATAAATAAACAGTGTTTCATAATTTGATTTATTAAAGATTAGTTAATTCTTGGTATACATTTTCATACGGACTTGTCGGTGTGTGAAGTCTCCTTCGGCTTGCAACATCACGTCTTGCATGTTCCGGTATTCTATTTTTGTTTTTCCATCGTTTTGCGGACGGAAAAAGATACCGGCAGGCAGTTGGGCACGGTTGAATTCCAATTCTACCACTCCTTTTTCGTCTGTTATACCGATAAGTTCAAAGTCGGCGGTTTGCTTGTCAAGCATTTTCCGGAATTTTCTGTCCGAATTATAGGCGGAAGATAGAGGACGTTGTTTTCCTTTATACGCCCATATCTCTAACCCTTGCAGTGCCTTGCCCTCTTGAAGCGTTTTCCACTCTACGCAGGTGAACATAATGAAAAGCGGTTGTTTTTCCAATTGCCGTTCCAGTCGGTCGATGCGTTCGCTATAAAACACGCTGGGGTTAAGGTGGTAGAGTTTTTGGATAAACTCAATGGCTCCGTTCACATATTGATAGGCCTCTTGTTGTGTGCCTCCTGTTTTCCGGATGCGGATTACTTCACGAAGTGCCGTTCCTGCTTGTTCATCGTAAAAGATGCACGTATCGCATAGGTTGATAGACGTTTGTGCGGCTCTACGCTGGGTTTCGTTCGCGCCTTGCTCGTTTTTAGCTAAAGCGAAGATTTCCTTTGCGTCTTTATATTTGCGGATGCCGAAAAGGCGGTTTCCTTCCGTTATCTTCGCGTCATACGGGTCTACGATAACGGTATCGGTTTTTACCAGTTCTAATACGGCATAACACTTTTTCATTTTTCCTTTCAAGTCACCGATGTTGATAGAAAGGCGGTTGGTCAGGTCGGCATAGACTTCCAAGTTGGTCAGTTCCGAATAAGCCATTTCAGCGGCATCTTGTTTTTGCTCCAACTCTTCCAGTTTTTCCCAGTTAGCATCCTCTGCGGCTGCATTCTCGTCATTTTCCAGCTTGGCGAACCAGTCCTTGTATTCCTTTTGGGCAAGTTCCATTTTGCTCTTTCCTGCTTCCAAGGTAGCGACAGGGATAATCACGGAAGTAATGTGGATGTTTTCGTCCGAAGGATTAACCTTTTGTTCTATTTTAGCTTGCAATTCAATTGGGCAGGCTATTTGCAAATCCTTTATAGAGGTGGTAAACTCTATTTCCGCCAGTTTTTCATCAGTCACGAAATCGCTTGGCTGCGTCTGGTCGTCCATGCGGATAGGGTTGGTCACTTCTTCTATCAGGTAAGCGATGAGGAAGTCCGGCTTGATGACGCTGGTGAACTCCGTTTTATATACATTTCCTTCCCGGCTTATTTCGAGTTTAGGGTTGCGCGTGGCATCCTTATCGAAAATTACGCGATACTCGTACAGTCCGTCTTCCCGTTTGCCGTCTACCTTGATTTGGAAATCCTTCTTTTCGGTTTTTACAGGATAAATCACCAAATCCTTATGCTTGGAAATCAGCAGTATGCCACAGTCTCCATTCAAGTCGTCTATACGGTCTTCATTAATTATACGGCTGTTCGAGATGTAATCGTTTTGGGCGGATAAGCCGATGGAACATCCTAAAAAGAAGAACAATGTGCATACAAGCCTGCTGCTGTAATATAATGTTTTCATGATAAGTATGTTTATAAGTCAAAAGCTCCAAGAGTGGATATGTTCACATCCGGTTCTTGCCTTACGTTGCCTACAAATTCCGGTTGCCACGTGCGCACATGGATAACAGGTTTATCTTCATCCGTGAAATCCCAAAGCAGGAAAAGATAGCCCACATCGCTGTAATTGCTCGAACGCCATTCCTGACGCAGCCGGACACCGAACATATTGGGATTTATTTTTGAACGGGTAACGCCGGCACATGCGTTTGGCAAATTGCCGTTTTCTTCGATGTCGCTGAGCTTCACGTCAATCCACTTGTTGCGCAAAAACGCTTTTTTCAGGTTGGCGATGTATTGCTCTTTGTTTTGTTTCTTATATACGACTTTGAGTTTGTTGGCATACCGGTCTTCCATTGGTTTGACTGATACTACAGTACCGGTGATAATCAATGCGTCATCGCTGAATATCTGGTTTATGAAATCGATATCCTTTTGGTTGTATGCCGTTTGTAGGCGTTCGCAATAAGCTCTTATTTTCATCCGTTTCTCCACTTCGGCTACGCCACAATGTTCCATGCTTTCGCCTAATTGGGCATCCAGCGAGAAGCGGAAATCTTTGATGCGTCCTTGCCGGTCGAAGTCGACCACCGCTTCTTGATAGGTCCCGTTGCCGAACTCTTCTCCTTCCATCTGGATAATCAACGGGATGTGGCTCACCATGTATTCTTCTCCGTCGCCGAATACCCAGCAACGTTCTACCACCTCTTCGTCGTCGCAATAGAAGTGGATATTTGCCCAAAGCATGTGCAGGGAGCGGTCGGCAAAATCATCCAGGGCCAGCCCTACGGTATTAAGCAACCGGTTCTCTTTCTGTGCCCGGTTTATCTCGGTCAACACTTGCGACAAATTGCGTTGCATTTTATCTATAATAGCGCGGTTGGAAAAGCCTTCATCGGTTGTAAGTATTACCGATACTTCTTGTGCACAGGCTTTCTCGGATAAAAATCCGTTAAGTACAAGGATTGTTATGAATAAGAATAATTGTTTCATGGGTTATGTTATTTGCTAAGTTTCACACCAATGGCTCCACGCCCTTTGTAGTTGGCAACTCCGTCCGCTTGCAGGGTACGCATATTGATTCGTTCCGCCCCTTCGCTCAGGATTGCCTCGACTTCTCCTGCCCGGTTATAAATAATCAGTACATAATCGTCCGGATTGGGAAGGGAAGCATACCGGTTGTATTCCGTTATTAACCCTTCTTTCTTTAAGGTTTCCACACAGGCAGGAACTTCATCGTACATTTTCAAGGCAAGTAGCCGTTTGATGGCTTCCGGTTGTTCTGCGGGTTGGGAGTCGGGAGCTTCCTTTATTTCTTCTACCTCGGACTCCGGCATCTTTACATCCGAAACAATCACATTCTTGCCCGTGATAACATCCGATTTCTTCACGTAGGCGAATGCCCGGTACATATTCCCTCTGGGCAACTCTATTTTATTATATGATTGTGTGACGTTGGTCATCACCACTTCCCAATCCACATCCGTTTCTTGTTTCTTTTTCTTCTCGCTTACCCACCTTTGCGCTTCATCTTTCAGCATATCAATAGCGGTCATCATCGCTTCTTCCTTATCAGGCATCGTGGTTTCGGCATACAGATAAAGCGAGCTTTTCTTTATCTTGTTGATTTCTTTTTTCTGCTCCTCTGTCTGTTGGGCATAGCTTCCTGTTAGGGTTTGCAATACGAGGAGAAGCATCAGACAAAATTTAGTTTTCATTTTCTATTGCTTTATAATCGGTAATATTGAATAATAACTCTCTTCTCAGGCTCCGTGTCGGGATATAGACAAACAGTCTTCCCACGATAAGCCCTTCTTGCTTTTCCATGGTATCAATGGGAACAACGACACTCAGCATGTGAATGAATCCGCATGCTTCGTTTACCATAAATAAGGTACCCGTATAGGTAGAATCAGTCTTGGCTTTCATCCCGAAATAAGGTGTGCATTCCTCCCATTCACACATGTCCAGCCAATCGTTCAGCCAAATGGTGTCTTTCGCTTCTTTATATCCATACATATCCAGCGTGATGGATAGTCCGTAATTTTCACTCGTTTCTTTGGTAAGAAACAGGTTGGCAATGCTTTGATAAGGTTTCCGGGGACTATTTATCAGTTTCCAACCCTGTTCCTCGTCTTTCTGAAAATAAATGTCGTTCCGGATGCTTTCTATCAGAAAAGAAGCACCTTTCTTTATATAAAACATACCTGTTTTAGGGAACGAAACAGATTCATACTTAAAAGAGCTATATGCATCCGAACGGAATTTTTGCATATCCCTTAAATAATTATTCTCTAGTTCGATGAGGTTGCAACCGGATAGCAATTGGTAATCTGCTTCGAAAGCCAAAGCCAATAGTTCTTTCCCCTTTTCCGACCAACTTGCCCGGTAACCGCTAAAGGGCTGGTAAGCAATATTGAACGTTTGGGTACTGTCCAGCCGAAGCGCATCGGCAAAACTTCCGGTTTCGCACACTATGTTGTCAAACCCCAAATGGATTTCTTCGTCAGTTCCTTTCAACAAGTCGCGTTCCAACAGATAGCGTTCAAGAAAATCATAGACTGGTAAAGATGCGCCTGTTTTCATTTCTTCCGTAAAAAGCCTTAAACCGATATGTTCCACTTCACCCCAGACATTGACCCGCACAACCAACGGACGCGACTTATAAGCGAAATGCGTATGAGTTCCGGTAGATAATGTATCAATACCCGGCAGGGACAATAAAGAAGCCATTGCCCGCAAGCGGGCAGTCGCATAATATCCAGTTCCCCAAACAGGAGAACAGACACATATCCACAAGACCAATAACAGACAATGGCTTTTTTTCATAACTACTATTTATTTATGTGTGATGATAGGTTTGTTTCCATTGTTCTGGTGAAGAGTTACCAGATTCACTTCTCCATTCCGCCAAGTACCTACGGCATATTCACCGGGTTCTGCTACTACATCTCCTTTCGAACCTGGAATCACATGGCGGGTCTTGAAAGTCATTGTTCCATTTCCTTCGGGCTTGCCGTTCTTTCGGTCTCCTTCGTAAGTAGCAAATCCTAAGTTGATTTTACCTCCATCGTCCTTCTTTACGGTCACTTTAATGCTGGCAGTTTTATGGGTACGATCCGTTTCCGCCGTAATGATAGATGTACCTGGAGCGATAGCTTTTACCAGTCCCTTGTCTGATACAATCGCTACATTCGCATTGTCGCTTTCCCACACTATTCCCTCGTTTGCGTTACCTGGAGTACAGTCTATGTTCAACTGTTTTTCGGTATTCGGAGACAAAACCATATCTTTTTCAGTTTCCGTGAAAGTCATGCTTTCCACATCGATTTCCCCCGGAGAGTTTTCTGCATAGAGCTTGGCGGTAGCTGAAATCTCTTCATGACCTTCCACCTTGACGGTAATGGTCGTTTCTCCTTCGCCCACAACTTTTACTACTCCGTCTATTACCGTAGCCACAGCTTCATTGCTCGAACTCCAGATATACGTAGCTTTCGCATCTGCCGGAGTAGGCACAACGGTTAATGTATCGGTCGTATCGACCCAAACCATCGGGTCGTAGTCTGCTATTTCCAGCCCTTTAATTTGTACGACAGGGGCTGGCTTGGGATAGATTAGGAAGTATACAGCTACGGCGACAATAGCAACGACTGCTACTGCACCGATAACATAATACATAAGTTTGTTCTTCTTTTGGGAATTATCTTTATCGCTATTATTAGCCGTAAAAGTTCCACCGGCTTTTTTCAAACTATCCGGATCTGTAACAGGTCCATCACAAGCTATTAATTTTCCACCACATTCAGGACAAACAAAATTTGTCTTATCTGCTTCAATTACATATTTCTTTAATGCTTTCGAGCAGGGTTTACCAATATTTACACATTTTCCTGTTGCCATACTATTTACATATTTTTAAAGATTTCTTTTGCTACACCTACATACTCTTGGAAAAGAGGATCCAAATTATTGTTATTCGCTTTTGGCAAAACAACACTGATAATCATATTCTCTATAAGCTTCTGTAAATGTTGTTTTTCAACATCACTCTTATAATTCGTTTGAACAAATTGGTCTACATATTTCACCAATACCCTTCGCATATTATAGTCATTTTCCAATAACTTAGTTGTTTCTGTAACATCTTTTCCTACCGTGTAAGATGTCCCGTCAAAAATACTTCCTATTTGGATTTGCTGAATCGGATTACCAGTTGTCGGATCAATGCCTTTCGTAAAAAGATTCTCTACGGAATGCATCAGAATAGCTGTCCGGAGCATTTTCTTATGAAGTACTTCCGGTCCCTCTGTAAACAAATCAGGCATTATGCTATCGTCCAGTGTTTCCGTATGCAGTAATACTTTGTTCAACTTATGCTTCGGGTTAAACTCACTTACCATCCCATCATATTTTTGTTTGAGGAATGCGACATTTTGTGAATAACGCAACAACAGATTAGATGCAATTCGAATGATTACAATCTCATTCGATTTAGGACTATCTGCTATACTGCTTGTTTCATCAAAAACAGCACCTTCACAAGCTCCTCTGAAGATACGAATAAAATCAGCACGGTATGGATGTTCTTTGGGAACACATATCTGCAGAGATTCTTGACACATATTATGTCCGATTGCCATCTCTGTTCCATTCGTTTTTAAGAAACATTGCGTCCGGTTGATAAGTTCACTTAAATATCTGCTCAGCATTGCTTCAGAAGGATACTCTTGTTGTATCTTGTCAAGAATATTCACGCCCAACAGTTTAATACTTGAATCTTCTTTCCCTACTTTTTCTAATTTATCATCAATAATATTCTTTGCCTCTTTCCGAACAAACATTATTAGCTTATCTGCAATTTTTCTTTCCAGTTCTTCCTGATTTACGTTATTGGCGCTCTGATTACTACCTATATTAAGTATATTCTCATTTCCACATAATTGTTCAAAAAGGGTTTGGAACAAATTTTCTTTGCCAGATTTTATCACAAGTTCCCCCATTTGATGCCGCGATGTTCTGGCTATTGTCGGCAACGTATCGGCATCTTTAAGGATCTTAGATTCTATTGCTTCTCTAACTTTATCTGCATCGTACAACTTCACTTCTATCTCCACATCCTGCCCCACATTATCAGCTTGCTTTTTACAAGAATTCTGTGCCAGACGATCCGCAACCCTTGAAGCAATTACAAACAAATTATTCAGTTTAAGCACATATTGTTCCAAAACGTGTAATCTGTTTACTAATTCTTGTAACAAAAGTTCTGCAAACTCGCATGCTTTGATATGGGTCTGTGTTGCATACCACTTACTCATTAATTGTGAATATTGCGAGAATTTTGTTTTTGCCGTGCTAAATAGCATATTTTTAAGGAAGCCTACAGCATCCAATTCTTCACGACGAACTTCTGCATCATGATAATAGGAATCTGCTTCTTGCTTCAATTCAGCCTTTGCATTAGATACTTTGGGGATACGGGCAGATGTTACCTCTCCTAAAGCTTTCAAGTATAAATAAACTTTCTGCAAGGACATAGGATTATCTTCATTTTCATCAAACCCGTTTATCCACTTTTCGAAATAAATCTTCTCGATATGTTTAATAATGCAAGCCGCATAATTGTTTACATTCTTAGACTTATTCCATGTATTAAAAAATTCATTTACACCAAGCCCTCTAAAATTATCCGTATATTCGGTTGTGCAAATTTCCAAAAATTTCGATGTCCATTTATGCCGGTCGTTTTCTGTGTTGATAATATCGTCATAAAAATAAGAACAGTAATTATTCCAATATTCTTCATATCGGTTCCAACTCTCCGATCCGGAAACATCTCCCACATGAATTTGCAACGTCAAATAATCATCGCTTAAATGAAGTTCCTCTTCTGTTCCCGGCAACTTAACTTTTGCTTCAATACCTGCACCTGCTGTTTCGTCGGTCTGGCTAAGATAGCCTTGATAGTTAACCCATTTATTATAAAGTAGCCCCATTAAAACGGCAGAGGTAGATTTTTCTTGCGCGTATGTCTTAATTTCCGTTTCAGGATATACAATGCGAGTAATGCCAAATGACATAAAATTGCGGCTACGTACATTTTCTCCGGATTCATCTTGTTCTGCAGGTCCCGGATTATTTTCACAATTAATAATCTTCTGCAATTGGGATTCACCACTTGCTTCATTCGCAACGATTCGTTGAAACAAGAAATCGGCAACAGCTGCCGGTAATTTGTTTTCTTTGGGCAACATATAATCGCTCTTATTCCGATCGCTAAACAAATACACTTGTTTAAATGGTTTGGCATTTTTCCCACTAATCAAACGACGTATTTTCCCCGTCAAATGATCTATTTCACCCCCGATATCCGTCGGATGATATTTTTCTATTGCTATTGCATTAATCTCGCGTAATGCAGCATATCCATTAGCATGATAATAACCTGCATCGTATTTCGCAGCTACTATAATCTCTGGAACGAAAAGGTATAAAAACACATCAAACGAATTCCCCATCGGGCTGATAATTTTATGCAATTGAGCTATCGTATCAATCACCGAACCGGAACCTGTCCCACCAGCCAGTCCGGTACAAATATGAAACGTAATATTTGCCTGACCAGCCGCATTGTGCGTCATTTTTATAATCCGATCTTGCAACACTGCAGAAAAACCGTTTTGAGGATCTGTCATCACATTATTCGCCAACAACATACGTCCAAAACGACGTCTCTGCCCACCGATACCCGTATCTATAATCATGCTGACCTGATCATCTTGCTTTAAAATAGCCCGATCTTCATCTGTTATAAAAGCCCGCATGCTGGGAAAAGCCTGTAAATTATCCAGAACTCCGCCTCCCATACCATGGATATTGACTTTTTGGTTTGGGTCAAGATTTGCTGCTTTTAAATCATCCTCATTAGAATCTACATAAATGTAATCTATTTGCGTATCCCCTTCTGGGTGATGCGTACCAAAGTATTCGTACGATCTGCGACGGAATTCTCTTAATATACTTCCACCTGTACCTCCTAATCCGATAACTAAATGATTTGCCATAATTTAAACGATTATTATTTGTTACTATTTCATGCTTATACCTTTATATCTGTTATTCAGAATCTTTTGCGAGACATCGAATGGGACGAATGCCGTGTATATCTTGAGGAACTTGAGCGTTTTTTTTCATTCCTTTTCGAAATGCTCCTTATCACCAGTACCGCCCCCACAATCACAAAGCCCAAGCACCACAACAAACGGCGCAGGATGTAGAAGCGCAGGAACGAACGGATTTCGGCACCCATTACCGTAGGGAGCTGCTGGGCGGTATAGCCGGTGAACTCTCCGGTGTCGAAGTAATGCTGGAGGATAGGGTATTCCGTGACAAGCCAGTCGATTACCTGTTCGGATTCCTGCCCGGTGACTTCTTGCGAAGGAGGGAAATAGGTACTGACCATTTGTTGGATTTGCGATTCATAATAAGGGCTGATGTTGATAATCTTGATGGCACCCACAATCATCGTGCATTGGAAGGCAAGCAAGAGGAAGAGGAAAAAGCCTATCACATAGCTGATGGGAGTGAATGTGGCGTTCCGATACCAGCCGCGTATCAGGAAGAAAAACAAGGCAAGGCAAATGGCAGTAATCAGGATACCCCAGATGATGCTGCTGAAAGAGAATCTGAGAAGTTCGAACAAGCCCCACATAAGCGCATACCTCCTGTTGTGTGTCAGGAAAGGCTCATTCCGTAGACGTATTTAAGATTTGGTTGGACAAAAAACGAAAGACGTGAGCCTGTACCTGTTGCTCGTCCCACGTTTGGAGGCTTTCGCATTGCCCATCGTAGCTGAATGAGCAATATAGAACCCACGCCGATATGTATAATAGTTTTTCTATCTCTTATATAATAAGATGATATAGACAGAAATTATAGTGTATACACACCCTTGGACATCTATTGCTGCTTTGTTTTAACTACGATTGGAAAAGTTACGAATTTTCCAAACGTCAAGCCCAAAGCGTTAGTAAACGCCTTTCATATATGATTCCCGCTTTTCCACTAATTCAACAAATGTGGAAATCGGCGTGAAGCATCACAAATGTATGTATATTTTTTGGAAAAACAAATCAATTTGAAATTTTTTTTACGGATTAGGACACAGCTCTTTAATTTGGCAGCTCTTTAATTTTAAAAAAGGACCAATATATTGTTATTGCTTGAAATATCGTTAATGAATTCCTTTAGAAAATCTTTGATTGCTTGGTGAAATTTCGCAGGCAGAGTCAACCAGCGAGTGCAACATTACGAAATATT